>SDBT01014181.1_pt1 | contig 12720 bp, 14 predicted proteins | sample 2277101 | NCBI WGS metagenome assembly SDBT01 (sample SAMN10404973, study PRJNA504765) | marine sediment metagenome | isolation source: marine sediment core GS10_PC15, 103 cmbsf | place: Arctic Ocean: Southern Knipovich Ridge | collected 2010 | reverse complement strand
CCGGGGATCTGCTTTTTGCACGTAATAGGAGCCGTAGCCCCTGGACGGATCGCGGTGGTTTCCCCGACCTCGGTGTGCCATTTGTTTAAATATAGAATCCTTACTTTAAATGGGCGGAGACGCGGATAAAAATTATATTTTTATTTTTTTAAATAAGTTTAGAATTCCGATATAAATAATTTTTCTTTTCTCGATTTTTTTTCTTCTGTAATAAATAAAAAATGTTGAACGAGAAATTCTTGGGGACCCTGGTCGCGATGATCGTGGCCATTTTCGCCATTATGAAGCTTAAGTTTAAAAAGGGAATCCGCGAGGAGTTTTTCCTTAATTTCCCCATGACCTACAAAATGGACCGAGAAATTTCAGAGACCGGGTCCAAGCAGGACCTGTATTCCATCCCAGGCAACTATCAGGCCATCCTCTCGCCCCGGTTTTCCAACGTCGATTACGGAGCCCACATCAGGTATAATATGCCTTCGTGCAGAAATCAAGCCGTGCCGCCCACCCCATTGGGCTTCGGGGGCATGGTAACCGAGAGCATGGGGCACCTGAAAGGGGAGCAGAGCGCCGGACAGGCGGGCGGCCAGGGTAATAGTAATATGGTCGAAGGATTTTGTAGCGCGGGTAACTGCGGCGGCTGCTCCAGCTGCAGCGGAGGTTGCAACAACCCTCCCTCTTGCACCAAAGGCGGCGTGATGGGAAATCTGATGCAAGCTGCCCACGGCCAGGACGCCAACGCCAGCTACGCTTTGCGCAAGAATAATCTTCAGTATACTCCGGCCGGGGATCTGCTTCCGGTGGCCGACATGCGAGTTCAAAACGCGCTGGGCGGGAAGAACCCCATAATTTACGACCGTTATATTTTTGCTAATCAGAGGAGTCGCCTTTACGGCCTGGGCGACCCCATTCGCGGGGACCTCCCCATTGTTCCCTGTAAAAATGAGTGGTTCCGGCCCTCGGTACATCCCCACATCGACCTCCGGGACGGCGCCATTTCTGTTATTGCGGGCACCCGCAACCAAACCTCGAACAAACTGCACGCCCTCCAGAGCGCCGCCACCGGCGGTGTTTACAACACCTTGGGCGGGGTCGATTATTCCACCCCCAAGAACAGCGTATTGGTGGCCGGACAGAGGGACCTCCAAGTCACCACCTTTCCTTGAGCTGAGAGCCAGCTTAAATTTTTATAGCTTTTTTAAGAGCTATAAAAATTGGTTTAAAGAAAAAAATTATATAAGAAAAAGGAAAGGGGAGGAATATTTGAAATCGATGAACCGACTGCGCAGATTCTCAGAGGCCCTGGTATTGGTCGAAAAGTCTATGGTGAGATTTCAAGTATCCGAACTTTTGTCGGTGGAGACACCGACAAAAGTTAAGCTCGAAATGAGCATAAAAAGAATCACATCTTTTTAACGGTCTGGCCGTTTAATTTTTCGGAATAGGTCACCTGCTCGTCCATCAATATAAAAGCTTGATAAACGTCGGAAACCATGATGGTCCGCGTGGATTTTTCCGAATTAACGATAAGTGCAACCGAGGCCAGCCTCGTCAATTCTTCTTCTATCATTTTAGCCACTACTCCGTAGCAGCTGGCGGAAAAATTTTTAACCCCCGCCTTGCGGGCCAGCCTCATGAGCGAGGGGTTGGTCAGGTATTTTTCTTCCTTGTTTTCCATTTGATGGTCAACCAGCAGTCTTTAAATGAGCGTGGATTCCATTTAGGAACGGGCCCCCGCGCGAATTCCTTCCGGGGGTATATATTCATTTAAGGGGCTACCCCTAAAATATAAAATGGACGAAAAGGCGAAACCCTACCATAGAAAGAAGAAAAAGAGCCGATTTTTTGAACTTTATATTGTCAAAAGTTTGCAGCAAGTTTCCCCCGAAAATGGCATCAACACCGACGCCAAACAACAACTAAATACTGCCCTGTGCATACTCTGCCGCAGGATCTCCGACCAGGCCCTGGCCCTGACCGAATACGCCCACAAAAGAACCATTTCTGTTAAAGAGATACAAAACTCCCTTAAAGTGCTCGTCTCCGGAGAGCTGCTTAAACACAGCATGAGCGAGGGCACCAGAGCGGTCGAAAAATTTGAGGAATACAACCAAACTAAAATTACCCTGGCCGCCAAACTTCCTTCTTGCAGCCGCAGCAACAAGGCGGAAATTATTTTTCCGCCTTCGATTTTGGGCAAGTTTTTAAGAAGGTTCGGTTATTCCAAAATTCTAGTGACCGCCTGCGCCCCCGTTTATTTGGCCGCGGTTATTGAGTACATCACGGCCGAAATTTTAAATATTTCCTCCCTCAGGGCGCAAGAAAGCCGAAAAAATAGAATTACCGTCCGCCACATGGAATTGGGCGTCCGCAGCGACCAAGAGTTTAATTCCCTCTTCAACAAGTTGAACATCAAGCTCCTGGGCGGGGGGATACAACCGGGGATTCATAAAGAATTCCTGGCCAAAAAGAAAAAAAATAAAAAGAAGGGCGGCAAGGAAGAAACCGGAAAGGGTGAAAATTTAGCCGATAACAAAGCGGCCAAAAGATACAAGCCCGGGACCGTGGCCCTTAAAGAGATAAAAAGGTACCAGAAGGACGGCCACCTGATTTTGGCCCGGACCCCTTTTGAGAGGCTCGTCAGGTCTCAATTCTCTCCCTCCGGGGAGGAAGAGAAACGAAAAATTTCAAAGAAAGTTTTCACCGTCCTGCAATATCACGTGGAGCAGAACGTAATTCAGGCCTTAAGAATGGCCAATTTAATTTCTATTCATTCTGGCCACACCAAGCTTATCGAAAAAGACATTCTTTTAGCTAATTTTATAAGTCAAAAACCATATAATTTTAGCATCACCCAGTACGAAGATTTTATTAACCAAATGGACGGCTTGTCGCTTAGCACTTCGGCGGGGGATTACACCCCGCCCACAGAAGACGCCCCCGCGCCCGGCGAGCCCGGGAAAGGGCCGGAGAGCGAATCCGAAGGGAGCGACTCCGCCTCCCTCAGCGACTCCGCAGAAAGTAGCGAAGAGGAGGTCCCCACCGAAGATTCTAGCGAGGAGTTAGAGCACATAGCAGAGACCGATTTTTTTACCGAAACCGAAACCGAAACTCCCTGGGCCGGGCCCAGGTACTTGAAATCCCGCTCCCGCCTCCCAATTGAAGTAAATACGTGAAAATTAAACGCGGCCTGCGTTTAATTTTCAAAAATAAATTATAAACTTTACTGGAGCTGAAACTGGGCCCACAATAATATGTGATCCGACGGCTCGTCTTTGTTGGGGCACAAAGCATTTTCGTCTTCTGCCGGGCCTTTAGAAGCGGCGGTCACGAAAAGATCTTTTTTGAAAATATAATCCAAGGTTCCCGTAAACTTTTCTCTCCCGAAACTAGAGGAATTGTTGGTCCACTTCGGCTCGGCGTAATGAACGGTCTTCACAGCGCTGAACATGCGCAGATGAAAGACGGGCCTCATACCATCTTCGGGAGGGAAGCTGCCAAATTCGTCCTCAAATTTACAAGTGGTGATTGCCTTATAGCACTGGCTGTCGGGGGTAAAATTGAAATCTCCCGCCAGCACGGTAGGGCCATAGTAGGAAATTTTATCAAGGCGATTTACGGCGAGGGAAAGGTAAGTGAGCATTAAGTCGGGATACCTGTATAAACAAGGCATATGTATGGTCGAAATATAAACTTGCTTTCCTTGGAACTCGACCCCCATGGTTAAAAGGAAATTCCCGCAGGTTTTCGCGCGGCTCCAGGCTTTATATTCTTCGGCGCCCCAAAAGTAATTATACCAACCACGGAAGAAACCCACTTTTCTTTCGGGCCATTTCCTCCCTTCGGACAATCTGAATTTATCTACCGAAAAAACTTTGAAATCGTGAGGCACGGCTATGGCTACTCCCATATTCCCCGACGCCCTACTCCCGTAGGGGTGGTAAAAAAAATCATAATTGTTCTCCTTGAAATCAACTTGAAAATAAGAAGAAGACTCCACGTCGACCTCCTGAAGACAAAAAATGAACCTCTTCTCTATAAAAGGATTAAATTTTTCCCAGAGCTTGATATACCTATAGTTGAAGTCGATATAAAGGGGATCGTAATATTCGGCTGTATAAACCTTGGGATTGCAATAGTTCCTGCAAAGCACGTTATAAGTAACTATTCCGAAAGACATTTTAATATTTGTTTTGTTTTTAAGATCCCCTTCCTTTAAATTTTCATTTTTATTTTTCGTCAAAAAAGCAGGCGTTTAAGCGTACGTATACGTGGCGCCAGCGTAGTAGTCAGAATCTTGGTATGAAGAAATAGTTAAATAAAGTTTCCGGTGGGGCCTATAAATGTTAACCACCGTGCTATCTGCGGGGAGTCCCATGAATGCATTTTCATAATGTGTTTTCTTTATGTCGCACGACCACGCCTTTGTGGGAAGCGTGGTCCGGCCCCCATTAAATTTGAAGCCTTTTTTTTTCATTTCTTTTGTGTCATATTTTGTTCCCGGAGGAATAACCACAGTTTTCCCTGACATTTTAAATATTTGTTTGTTATTAAGCATTCATCCCTTTAAATTTTCATTTTATTTTGCAATAATTTTTGCAAAGCGCGCCTCCTCAGCGCCTCTCTTATTTTCATAAGAATCCTCCCATTGGCTGCGTTCCAAAAAGGAGAAGATTTGGTAAAAGCGATGTCCCCCCGAGTAGAAAGTAGAACCCGCCTGAGTTCCGGACTCTGGCTAAATTTGGCCCAATTGGCCTGGTACATCAGCTCTTCTTTTATTGCTTCAAAATTGGGCACCAACTCGTGCTCCCGAGATTGGCCCAAGGCCCAAGCTTGGTGCGGGTTCCAAGTCGTACGTATTTTCTCCCGCCACTCCGGGTCTTTAAATTTTAGGGCTTGGTAAGCCTGTTCGCTGCCTTTATATTCGAGGCCGTGAAGTAGGAAAGAACAGGGGTGGAAATTATCAAAACATTGGTAAGTTTTACCGTCGGCGAATCCGGGTCCTCCCATTTTTACTGAGTATGTATTTGAATTTATTTTAGTAGGCTCGTGTTTTTAAATCCAATTGCAGCTTAAAAACAAGGGCCTAACCTAAAAAAATGGCCGAAACTGATGCGCAAATACCTGACCAAACCTCAGAACAGGGGCTGGTCGAAAAATTCAGCGGGCTGGAGGTCGGCGAAGACGAGCTTTACGCCGCCCTGATGGAAACCAGCGGCAAGGAGTGCGAGAGCTGGTATTATTTTATCAGACTCAAAGGGAACGAGAAGAATCTGGAGCACCTGAGGGGACAACTCGACTCGGTGGAGTTTTTCGTGATCGACGATTTTAGCACCTTCGACATGGACCTGACAAATTTGGTCAGCGCCAAAACGGCCAAGCAGATGTCCAAATTGGAGCTGAACAGCTTCATGTTTCACCGGAAGTACGACGGGGCGCTGGAAAGAATCGACCTTCATTTTTCTTCCCGGGACTCGGACGAAACCAAGATCATGAAAGCTAACGACATACTGGGCGGCGGCCGGATAGAGGAGTTCATCGAAGGGGAGGACATCGACCCGGAAGATATGATTTCTGACGACGAAGAGGGCGAAGAAGGCACGTCCGAGGAATCTTCTCCCTCTCCCCCTCCTCCGCCCCCCAAGAAGGTTATCACCAAAAAAGGCGGGGTGCCGAAAGCGCTCCTTAAAAGTGACCTGCCTCACTTCGCCAGGGGGAAGAGAAAAAATAGAAAATAAAGAATAAAATAAAGAATGATTTCCAAGCTAAAAAAATGGTTCAAAGACCATGGAACCGAAGTTCTGGTCGTGATTTCTGTCCTGTTCCTGCTGATTTATGCCGTGTTTCGAATTAGCAAAAGGGGGACTTACACCCCTCTGAGCTACTACAAGTATTTCAAGGAAATCCCTGCGGCCCGGAGCAGCGGGGGGTCCCCGGGGCGCCGGGGCCCCGTCGCCAGCAAATCGGAAGTTCGCACCAGGCAGGTTCTGGAAGAATATTTCGGGAGGCCCTTTAATAAGGCCCGCCCCGACTTTTTACGAAATCCGGTCACCGGTAACAGTTTTAACCTGGAATTGGACTGCTACAACCCCGAGCTCGGTTTAGCCGTGGAATACAACGGAATTCAGCATTATAAGTTCACCCCCTTTTTCCATAGAAATAAAGAGGCGTTTCTCAATCAGAAATATAGGGACGATATGAAAAGGCGCATGTGCCGGGAGCGAGGCGTCGTCCTTATTGAAATTCCTTACACGGTCAAATACGAGGAACTGAGGGGGGACATACTCGACCGGCTTCGGAGGCGCGGTTTTTAGTCAAACTATAAAAAGCATAACTTTTTATAGTTTTAAGAGAGGCCTAAGACAATTTAGCGAAAAAATTGACTCTATTTTGCTTCGTGTTTTTGCTGATGCCCCTGAACCCGGCGACGAACCTGACCACGTCCAATAGGTATTTAACCACCACCGCGTTTACGGTGGGCTCGACGCTCTTAAGGGCGTCCAGTATGATTTCTACCTCTATGGGGCTGGCCGAACTTTCCGGCAGCACGACGGGCATTTTGGGGAGGCGGTTCAGTAGGATGTTCATAGAAACCAGGATTTCCTTGTCGTCGATTTGGAATTTCACCCCGTATTCAAGGGTTAAATTTTTAAGGTGACCGAGGATGTTAATTAAGGCGGAAAGGATGCAATTATCTTTCTTGTCCTGCAAGAGTTTGGCGCAGGGCCTTTCCTTGCTCAGTTCGACCTCGGAAACCACCAGCAGCCGGCGCAATTGCACCTGGGTCGGTTTGGCCGCGAATTTTACCAAACTATAAAACATGGAGGTGAAATAGTTCCAGACGGTTCGCACCAGCCCTTTTTTATCCGGGTTCAGTTCCAGCCCTTTCCACCCCTTTTTTTGATAAAGGTCGAAACCGGAGCAGTTGGCCAACAAGGCCGTGAACTCAAGAGGGACCGCCACGTCGATTTTTTGGCTGAAGGCTTGAAGCTGGAAACAGTCTTCGTAAAAATTCTGCAAAATGAGGAGCACGAAGTTGCCGGTGAGCTCGACGCCGTAAGTAAAGTCATATTTAGTCCGAAAATATTCGCGAATTATTCCTATAGTTTGACAAAGTTCGAACAGGCGGCCCTCCATCCACTGACGAAGTTGAGGATCCCCCAGCAACACCGAGGCCACCTCTTCTATTTTCACTATAATCTCGCCCGAGGCGGCCCTTTCTTTGTCTTCCCGCTCCCTTATTTTCATAAGATACTTTCCCACGAAGTTGTCTCCGGGCTGCTCCTTGGTTCCTGCGCCTAGGATCGGGTCCCGGTCGGTATAAACGAGCTCCGAGTCCTCGGTGGCTAAAAGCAGGGTCTGCAAAGAATAACCGCCGGAGAATTTTTTGTCCATCCCCAGCGCCGTAAAGCCTTCCATGCCCTCGACGTATTCCGCGTCCTTTTCGTAGTGGTACACGGAGTAGTAAGAAGGAACGTCACGAAACTGAACTCCGGCCGGCCCGGGAATTAACATTTTATTATATGCATCATTAAGGGTGCCGAATTGCCTTAAGATGCTCAGCAATTTGGTGAGCACGTAATGGATCGCCGTGGGAAATTCCAAGGCAAAAATTTCCATCGGGGCGTGAAAGTACGGAGAAAAAGGCTGAATTTCAGGAGGGTTGGCGGCCAGATCTTCGTAAATAAAAATTCTTCTGCCCTGAGGTTTGGGCCCCTCTTCCTCGACCCGCGCCCCTCCCCCCTCTTCCCGCGCAGGGGAGAAGTCTTTGGCCCTGGCAATTTCTTCTTTACTTAGGGGGCGGGGCAGGTTGGCCAGGGCATCGTCAATTTCTCCCGAAAGGGTGGCAGACATCATGCCCTTTTCGAACAAATAGGCCACCCGCTCCCTTAAACTGACCAACTGCGAGGTGCCCAACCGTCCCAACGCCTGCTCCCTGGCTTCCCCCCATCGACTTTCCGGGACGGCGGAAAATTTAGGCCCGTCCCGGGGATCTCCCTTTCCCATCCAGTAATTGAAGAACATGTTCAAAATTACGTTTTGCCGGTTCAATTTGATTTTCTTATTAATCCTTCCAATAAACTCCTTGCGAAAAAGAGGAACTAAATTGCCCGGATTTTCGACTTCTTTCGTAACTAGTGGAAACGAGCCCCTGTTATAAAGTTCCACCACCAGTTTTTTATCTACAAACTTGGCTTGAGGCCGGGTATTGATTATTTCTTCGTAGGACAGGCCCTCCAAAGAGGCCACGTCCCGGTTGTCTTTGTTGACAGAGACTTCCAAGACGTGATACGCCTTATAAATTTCGTAGATCCTATCTTCTAGCTTTTGAGAGGCCGTCGGCTCGGCTTTAGCCGCCGAGACCGAAGCCGCCGCCCTAATTTGCATTAAAGATTTCCCTATGGCGTTGTCGCCTATAAATTCTTTCCCTTCGAACCGGACCCCTAATACAGGGTCGGCGCTCACGTATATAATCTCGTATCCCTCGGTGGTCAGCAGCAGTTGCCTCAGTTCCGGCTTGGAAAATTTGACTTCGTTGGCCTCGTAGGCGGCCGAGACGGTGACGTCGTGAATTTCCTGATTATAAAGATTCAAAAATACAGCGCGGACTTCTCTGACTTTGGCTTGATTTCTGACTAGCGTCTTAAAGAGGGGAAAGTGCAGCAGGCTGGAGTACAAGTAGTGGGTCACGCTTTTCCATTTCTCCCGGCCCAGCTCGAAATAGGAGGTGCTGTTATTACTCAGGGGGCCGTACGGTTTTTCTTTAGGATCAAAAATCCTGATGGGTTTGGCCATTTTATTTATGTACTTATCAACTTATTTTTAACTTTTTTAACTCTATTTAAAATGAAAATTCTCAAAGAGAAAAAAATATGAGCGGATTATTATTTCCTGGAGAGGAAGATTTTTTCGTGGCCCGCGGGAGCAGCGGGACGATTCTTTGCACCAAGATAAACGGATTCGCCCTGATCCTTTTTTACAGCACCAATTGTGTTTACTGCAAGAAGCTCCTGCCTATTTTCCGCAAACTCCCCGGGATGGTGGGCGGGTGCAACTTTGCCATGCTCAACGTCGCCCAGGCCCGGGGAGTTCTTAGACAGGCCAAAAACACCGTGGCGCCCATAGAGTACGTCCCTTTCATAATTTTTTATGTCAACAACAAGCCTTACATGAGGTATAATGGGCCGGCGGAAATGGGGGAAATTAGAAATTTCGTGCTCGAAGTGGCCAACAACGTCCAAAACAAACAAACTTTCGCCCCTGATAAAATCAAGCACCCCGAAAGGGAAATACCGGAATACACCATCGGAAAGCCTCTTTGCGGCGACGGCCAGCGCTGCTACCTAGAATATGAAGAGGCCTATCCCGAGGAACCCCCGGGCACCAATGCTCCGTCGGAGCGAAAACAGGTTTCGGGAAATAAGGGCCAATACCTCGGGTACGAACAGGCCTATAACTCGTCCGAAGGCCCCGATCCCAATCAACAGCATCGAGAAGAATACGCTCAAAGGCAGCTGCCCCCTCACCAGCGGCAACCTCAGACACAACCGAGGCAGCCGCAATACCCCCAGCAGCCGCAATACCCCCAGCAGCCGCAATACCCCCAGCAGACACAACCGAGGCAGCCGCAATACCCCCAGCAGCCGCAATACCCCCAGCAGCCGCAGCAAAGGCGGCCGCAGCAAAGGCAGCCGCAGCAGGCCATGCCCCTCTATCCTCCGCAACAACAGCAACCCCAATACCCTCAGCAAAATTATGGCCAATATCAACACCCCACCCCCTCTCAGCCCACGCAGCCCAACCCTCGGAAAAATTTCGTGGCCCCTCACGGGCACTCGCGAAGCCCTCGCCAGGCCCAATATGGCCAGGTGGGTTACTGAATTGAGGCGCGCGCCTTCGGATTAGAATCCATAATAGTTTAAACGAGACGGAGATTAATTTAAAAAATTGAAGCCAATATTAAATAAATTATAAAAATACAATTTATGGGCAAATTCAAGGATATACCAAAAAATGACCCGAATGCCGCTCTCCTCAGGGAAGACAAGATTATCTTGTCCGGAAAGTTAAAAGAGTGCGAGTACGAAATAATGAGAAATCAAAACTCGATCGAAACGTACGGAAAATCAGAATTTTCTGAAGGCTATGTTCGGGCCCAAACTGAAAGAATTCAAAGATGTCTTGAAGATAAGCATAACGAAAGGATTATTTTGCAGTTAAGAATCCAGGAGGTGGAGAAAGGGACCCCGGATGCAGAATTACAGATGGAAAAGAATCTGGCCGACGACCGCGGGAAGCAGCACAAGCTCCAAAAAGAGGAGCGGCAGAAGCAAGACCTGGAACGAAAAATAGCCCGCGAAGGGGGGCTCCAGGCGGTGTATACGCGGGACCGGCAAGAGCGGCAGGTCCAGAGGAATATGCGGTACGAGATCAAAAAAGCTTACTACAATTTTATCAACATCTCCGAAAGCCTCCCGGAGTACCTTCAAAAAAATCTGGAAAATATGCCAATGAACAAAGGCTATAAATTTAGGGGAGTTATTTTCTTCGGGGCGCGGCCCCGCGAAGAGGAAACCCACATTATTTTCGAGCGGGTCAGTAAAGAAGTGATGCGCATTCATATATGGGAAAAAGACTTTGATTACCAGTATGAAAAAAAAGGCAAAGGAAAAAAAGTGCTGCTGGAAAAGACGCCCCGCCGCAAAAAGCCGGCCCAAAAAAGTCTGTGCGACAATCTGTTTTTTTAAAAAAGTGAGCCTTTTAATAAAATGGCCAGTAAAATTGTGATGGGGGTGAATTTCGCCCTGGGGGCGGTCCTAACCGGGATTTCCCTCAATATTATGGAAAAAACTAGAAAGTGCACCGACGTCGCCTTTCAAAGAGCGCTCGAGGGTATCCTCGTGGTCAGCGTCTCCCTGCTGGTGGCCTCGATCGCCTATATTATTTGTCACGTCACCTGTAAGTGCGAGGACGAAGGAGGCTTGTCACGAACCTTGTTCGCCCTTTACTTTCTCGGGCTGGGCATCGTCCTAATCGTGCTGGGGGCCATAATGCAATCCAAATCAAAGGGCCAGTGCTCGGAAGCAAAGGGCGGGGCCGTCACCACCTGGACTTTAGGTATAGTGGTGACCCTCTCCTCGGTGGCCTTCTTTGTCTTTGAAAACCGCGAGGCGGTCGCGGCGTCCATCGGCGCGGCGGCGGCCGGCGTCGCCAAAAAAGCAGAAAGTCCAAAAAAAGGGGCCCCCAAATTCTTTTAGGCGTATAATAAATGTCCGAGCGAAAAGAAGCGGACCCTATTGGGTCTCTTTCCTCCCTCGAAGGAGGGTGGCTGATCATTTTAGCCATACAGGGCATTTACCTTACTTTGGACGTAGAGGAGGCGGCCACCGAAAAGATAGCCTTTGGTTTTGCGGCCGCCGTCTTTATGGTCCTGCTTGGCGTGCTCATTGTAGCTTACACTATTAAGGATCTAATCAACCAAAAAGAGAACGTCGCCCACGGTCTGTTTCAAGGGGCCTTTTACATAACCTTCGCCATAGTTATTTATTACTTCAAGGCCAAAAGAGCCAAAATGCACCGCGAGACCAAGACGGAGTTAGCGGAGGTTTCCACCCACAACGAAATGCTGCGCGGCGAAATTCGAGGAATCCAAAATCGATAGCAAAAATAATAAAAAAAAGGAGGGTAATAAAAATGAGCCAACGTGGTTCTTATTTCAAAGGCGCTAATAAGGCGTCCCAACAGAGCACTTGCGGGAATAGGGTGCGAAGCGCCCCGGGCGCCGGAGGCGCTATGTCCCGCCGGGAGGGGAACTTAACGGAGGGTTTCTACGGAAGCGGGGGAGGCGGCTGTGGGGCCGGCTGTGGTTACAGCCTCCAGGGCGACTTCAACGTCATGGGCAACCGAGCCCTCTGTCACCAACAGCTTCGGACGGCCCTGCCCGGTAACCCGCTTTCCTCCGTGCTCCGGCCGGCTAAATCTCCTCCCCAGCCCGGCTATGGGGGGCCGGTCGTTAAAGAAGGCTACTGCGCAAGCTGCCGAGGAAGAACGCCTCAAAGCGTGGGGCAAATGATGCCCGACGGTTCCAAAGATTACCGCGCCGGGATGGCCGCGGGCAACGCTTATGGCGACGTCAGCAACCGGCCCACGATAAACGCGGCCAAGGCCACCCAAGGCCTGGATTACGGCAGCAGCGTGAGGCAAGCCCAGATGAAGGAGGGTTACTGCAACTGTAAAGGGTGCGGCGGCGGTTACGACGTTTTTAACTACGACATGGTGGAGGGTTACCAGCCCATGGGGGCCAACCCGGAAATGAACTTCCCGACCCCGTACATTTTTCAGCCCCACAGTTTCCCCGGTAATACCAAACTGAGCATCGAAGACCCGGACAACGCCCTTACCTATTGGATCGGCGGGCCTCCCCGCCCTTGCAAGAGCGGCCCCAACGAAAAGGGGACTAAGCGAAGATGGCTGGGCGTGACCAGCGGCTAGGGCCGAATTAACTTTTATAGGGAATTTTCCCTTTAAAAGTTTATTAATTTTATTTAAACCACTTCGAGTTCCAGGATGCGAGCTTCCACCCCGTGGAACATGAGAAGTTTGTTCATAATTTCCTTATATTCCTCCGCCTTTTCGAGAGCATAGAACGCCTTTGTATCGTCACCGTAAAAATAAAATTCGTTTAATACGATGTAAACTTTCATTGGATTGGTTGCCTTTTTT
>SDBT01014180.1_pt1 | contig 12721 bp, 14 predicted proteins | sample 2277101 | NCBI WGS metagenome assembly SDBT01 (sample SAMN10404973, study PRJNA504765) | marine sediment metagenome | isolation source: marine sediment core GS10_PC15, 103 cmbsf | place: Arctic Ocean: Southern Knipovich Ridge | collected 2010 | reverse complement strand
CATGAGCCTTGAAGCTAATTATATAAAACTGTTCCTTCGCAACGACAGGACACTCTCGGTCACTGTGAATTACAAGGATGAGGACGGTGAAATCACGGGACCGGTGGACCTGGCTGGCGCAAAAATTTGGATGACGATGAAGCAACGTACCGGGGATTTAGACAGCGCAGCCCTTTTTATGAAGCGCAATACAGCAGCTGGTGGAAGTGACGCTGAAATCACAATATCATCGCCAACAACCAATGGACAGGCTGAGATATATCTCGTACCGGGCGACATAGGAGGGGTAGACGCGGGTACATACCAGTATGACATCCGAGTGGCGTTGGCCAGCGGTAAGACTTACACTGTCACACGCGCTAAGATTACTTTTTCTGAGGATGTTACGAAGACTATTACGTAGAGGAGCAATTAGATGCCGACACCACCTACAACTAACTTCTTGGAAGGCCTCCCTTGGGCAGTGATCATCCCTATAGTGCTTGTGTTGCTGGGGGCTCTCGGTGTTACGCTGAAGTTGCTCTTCAAGGGAACACATAAACGCATCAACGGCGTTGAGTCGACACTAGGAAGTCGTATCGATAAAGCTTTGGAAGATGACCATGAGTTGGCTGACCAATTCAACAAAGAGTTGAAAGAAAAGTTCGACTGGGCCAACCGACTCCTATCGCAGTTAGAAACACGCCTCGGTGGTTATTTTTCTGCACACGATCGCCTACGTGACAAGTGGGAAGAGTTCCTGAAGGATTATCTTAAGATTGATATTTCTCGCGGTCAAAAAGTAGACGCGTTGTTCCGCTTGAATGACCAGATGCAAAAAATTCTTGATACGCTTCCTCGTCATGTCGACTCAAAAATCGAGGAAGCTTTTACGCACTCACTTAGTGAACTGAAGTTATACATCATCGAATTGTTGGCAAAGGAATCTCATTAAGTTCTTGACTCTATACTATATATGCTATAGGGATGATTTGAAATGAAAATCAATAAAGCTCACAAAATTAGGTTAGATCCTAACAATAAACAGAAAGGGTATTTTGTTAGAGCTTGTGGTGTAACTAGATTTACTTATAATTGGGCTTTAGCTGAGTGGAAGCTTCAATATGATAATAGAGATAAGCCTAGTGGTTTTCTTTTGAAGAAGAAGTTCAATTCTATAAAGAAGCAAGAGTTTCCTTTTGTTATGGATGTAACTAAATGTGCTTCTGAGCAAGCTTTTACTAATCTTGGAAAAGCTTTTCAAGGGTTTTTTAGGGACATAAAAACAGGTCGCAAGCCTGGATATCCTAAGTTTAAGAAGAAAGGTAAATCGAAAGATTCTTTTTATATAGCTAATGATAAATTAAAATTTGATGGTAAGAAAGTTCGTATTCCTAAGCTTGGTTGGGTTAGAATGAGGGAGTCCCCTAGACTCGCCGGTAAAATCCTTTCTGCTATAGTAAGTAAAACTGCGGGGATGTGGTTTATTTCAGTTAATGTTGAACAAGAAGTACCTGATCCTATAGCTAAAGGGCCTGTAATAGGTGTTGACGTTGGGGTAAGAAATTTAGCCACAACATCTGACGGAAGAGTTTTCAAAAATCCTAAAGCTTTGAAACAAGCAGGTTTTCGATTAAGATTATTACATAAATCTGTTAGTCGTAAGAAAAAAGGATCAAGTAATAGGAAAAAAGCTGTAATTAAATTAGCTAGACAGTATTACAAAGTCTCTAATATTCGAAAGGATTCGATCCATAAAGCTACAACTGCGATAACCAAGAGTTGTAGTTGTGTTGGTATTGAATCTTTGAATGTAGAAAAGATGCTACAAAACAGGAGATTAGCAAAAGATTTATCAGATGCAGCTATGTCGGAGTTTTTACGACAAATAGAATACAAATCTCTTTGGAAAGGAGTTCAAGTAGTTAAGGCAGATCGGTTCTATCCGTCAAGTAAGACTTGTTCAAGATGTGGTTACATTAAAAAGGATCTTGGTGGAAATAAAACTTATATATGTGATCAATGTGGTCTTATGATAGATCGAGACCTGAATGCATCTATTAATTCGAAGAATTTGGCCGTGGGTTCCACGGTGTCAGCCTGTCGCCTTGGAAGCTCTGGCTCAGCTGCTTTGCAGCAGAGCGAAACTACTGATTGGGCAGGAATTTCTCATAGATCTTACTAGATTTAGTAAGAAGAAAGGAACAGAAATCTGATGCCCAATGACGATATAACTGAAGTGGCGTTGACACCGGTGGAGTGCAATGAAGTGATAGAAGACAAACTGGCAAACTTGTTTCCTGTCATGCGTTGTACGTTGGTTGCATTTCAGCGCGCACAAGACATGCTGGAAAACGGGAAGATTGACTGGAGGGAAGCTTTGAAGAGAGCTAAACAAAGGGTGAAACAGCCGGTTTGATACCCAGGTAATCGTTTACTTCTTGTTTGAACAGTGCGACGTCTTCCACTCCAAGAACTTCTTTTTTTTGCCAATCCATTCCACGTACAGGCTTTCGACTGAACACTAAATCGTTGAGTTCAAATAGTGGCCAGAGTGGCCCGCAATCTTTTTTATCTTCGTCGATGTCCTCATGTTCGGTAAACTGGTCTTCTTCCATTGTAGGTATTGCGTCTATCAGCCAGCGTTTGAACACCAGATTGGCAACGAGTTGTGCGGGAGTGTAGGGTTCCCATAATTTGTTGCCCATCTTTTGAACTTGTTTTACACGGTCTTCGGGGTATTCCCGACTTTCCAGGTAGTAGATTTTCTTGTCTGTTTTACGCAGTAAAAGACCTGCGTTGATGTGTTCGATTCCGACGCGATCTTTGTTGGCCCAGGTCGCATGCCAGGCAACTTTTTCCAGCGGGTCAATTACGACGTACAGAATTCCATCGCGGTCAAGAACCACGTGAGCCGAGGAGTTTTTAATCCCGGGCCCACGTGGCTTACTCGAAAACCACCGTAGCGTTCCACGCGCGGAAATTCCAGCCGTGTAGTGATCTACAAGGCCTACTGGTGTTCCGTCTTTCCAGCGCCCACCTTGTCGGTTGGTGGGGTAATATTCGGCGTAGAACTCGTCCCCAATCCTCTTTTTTATTTGCTCGACGCTTTCTTCACGGAGCAAATTGAGGGCTTTTTTAGCATTATCCTGGTCAAACTCACCGCCATTCAAAACATAATCAGCAGCTGCACGAAGACTATCGTCTTCCATCCAAGAGAACCAATCTTTCACCGCGAACCTCCAATTGAGTGTTGGCGTTTTCGGGGCCTTTCGAGCCTTGCACGTGAGTTATAGTCCCTTAGGGCATCTAAAGTCAAGTTCAATTCTTTACTGTGTAGCACAATCTCTTCTGTGCTGTCTTGTCGCTGTACTATGGAATCCAGCACCTCTAGGTACTTACAGAGGATAATAATCGTTTCTGTCTCGTAGTTCTCACGCAGACGGCGTTCGGTATCCAGGCGTGAGTCCAAGTTTTCATACACAACGTATCCCAAAGACAGACAGAGTACGAGCATTATTCCCATTATTATAACAGTAGTTTTCATATGTTTTCGATGATATCGAATCCGGCAAGGCGTTCGATGGTGCACTCCTTGCAGATATGTGTAGGATTACTGGTACCGGAACGGTCAAGTATTGCAACCATTTCTACACGTCGACGACAGAAATGGCAGAAAGGTTTGTTGCTGGGTACCTTCTTGAAAAATTCCAACTTCCCGTCAATAATTATATGTCCTGGACAAGTTCCGGGTTCAATACTCATCGCTGTCCTTTCAAAATATAGTTTCTGGTGCTTGTATCCAGAAGATTACGTGCCTCCAGTATTGCGACCATCTTTGCCTTACGATACGTATCTTCGCTGCTAAACTGAACAGTTTTGACAGTTGGTTTGGTAGTTGTAGCAACAGCCATGGTTATTCCTCCACGCAGCTTTCGTCATCCGAAATGGTATCCGTATCGGGCGGCTGCAGATTTTGGTTTAGTTTTGTTCCCGTTTCTTGTTCTTCTTCTGGACAGTCTATCAGACTTCTGAGGTTATCTGAAAGACAAATTTGCCGCTCAACTTCATCGATAGCAATGTCGACGGCTTCTTTAGCTGTGTCCCATGCATTTTCAATCTGGTCCCAACCAGTCCCGAGACTGCTTAGATTTATACCCCATAAAAACTCTAGTTGTCGCATGAACTTCTCAATACCGCCGGCTGTCGTTGATCCTGCATACATGATGAATCCACAGACAGCTTCAGTTCCTTTGTCAAACGGCGGACGGTTGGGATCAGCCGGATCACTGAGTGCCTGACCTAATTCATGCATCATGAAGGCGTTTCCGCCTTTGCCCTCGAATCCAGTGACACCGGCGTAGATACCTGTCCAATTAAGCGCGTCGATGATATCTTCGACAGTATTGACAATATCTTGTACCCAGTTTATTTGGCTCTCGATGTACCGTTCAAGATTTTTGAGGTACTTCTTCAGTTTTGCGAATCTGTCCCCGAGGGCATTCTCGATGGCATCTAAAACAGCATGGATGCGCCTGACCATGTTTGTTACAGAAGGAATCAGCGCTAGTGGACTTGGTAAAACACTCCAATCAGGAGGCGTTCCCTTCCGTGAAAAAATGTTCATTTCCGAGGGAAGAGATATTTGCGTTGTAGCAATGTTGAATGGTTGTCCGTCTGGCACTGAACTTTCGTTGCCGTCTTCGTCCAACTCAACCATCTCATAACCAACAGCGTAGTGGTAATTTTTACCGAGTTCTATACCGTCATCAAAGAATTCACTTACCCAACTGTTGAATTCATATTTTTTGATTTGGAGAGCACTGAGTTTGCGAGTACTGCTTACTGTTGGGATTGGTTTTTTATCACGGTAGATCATTACGTGTGTAATTTTTAAAGTTTCGTTCCCGGTTGCTGTCTCATTTGGCCATGGAAGTACGTGGACTTCGTTGTCTATATCCCAGGTCAGCAGCACAGAGTAGGGGCTGTGCATGGTTCCGTCAGAGTATTTATTTTTGAGGTCTACGAGCATCGCAGAAGTCGAAGATGACGGTGCGACCGCGGCTACCAGGTTTGTTGGCTGTGGGAAAGGTGTGGCGCCTTGCATGGCTTCAGACAGTCCCGATGGATTGCCTCCCGAAAACAGTGTTATGAGACGTTTAATCAATGCCACTACTTTTAGAAAGGACTCCGCACCAAAGTAGACTACTACTCCAGCTACGTGGGCGTCGTTTCCAAACGTAGGTTTGAAGGGGTCGTCATGGTCAGCGAGAGATGCCGCTACGGTAGTAAGAAACCCGTAGTTGCCTCCACTGCCGATGCGGTTTTCTTTTACAGCAACGGATAATGGCTCAAAGCGTTCGACCAGGCTGTCACCAGGATTTTTGGGGTACAGTATTTCGTCTGCGAGTTCTTTATCGATTGGAATGATAGGAATTCCTATAAAATAGAAACCGGCTTCTCCGACGAGGTCATCGAGCATCGTACGGACAGCTTCGAGTGCTGCCAGGACAGCCAGTTTCTCCGGGTCAGCGAAGTCGATAAGAAGGTTGACAGTAATGCTCAGGACATTCTTTATGAGATTTGCAATAACTGTGATGGCCTTGAAAACAGGGTCAACGGTATTTTTTATATCCTCGAGAGTTTGGGCAACTTCGCCTTCGAGTGGCTGTATCTTTGACCACTTACTGGGTGTACCAGTAACGTCAGTCCCCTGTAGATTTTCTGCCATTCTTTTCGTCTTTCTTTTCTTCTATACCTGCCATGCGTAATTTCATTTGCATGTCGTTGTATTTTTGTTTAACTACTAACTCCGAAAGCTTTGTCTGGAGAATGGCCAGCTTCTGGAGCATCTGAACTGCGTTTGAATTTTTCAGTAGTACCCAACTCATTGTTACTCCGTCATAACTTTTATAGATGGGAAATTCGACATCATGGACATCATTATATCAGCACCCGCTCCAATGGTAGCTATAGCTGCTCCGTTGGTTGCTGGTGAACCAGCAATCTTACCAGCAGCAGAACAGGCTCCGAGAAATGTTGCAAGCGACGTCAGAAATGTTAATCCTTTTACGACAGGTTCAAAGGCACCTGTCTTTCCCAGTTGTACCAACGTATCGCTTCCGAAGGTAGCTGGACCTTTGGATTTCACTTCCATGAGGGCACCAGCTTCTATCATCATGGCAGCATTCGCTTTGAGCTCCATCAGGCCAATGGATTTAGCAGAGAATGACGCGCCGGCACTCATGGCAATTTCTGCAGCAGAGTCTATCTTTGTTTGGAGCATTGAATACGTTTCGATGTTTCCGAGATAGGATGTGAGTGTAACATTGCCTCCTGCGGGAAATACGGTCACGTTGAAACTACTCAGAGCAACATTTAAGTCAGTCGGAGGTTTCCCGATTTCGATGTCAAGTGATCCATTGGATACCTTCCAGGTCGCTGCTGAGTCTCCAGGAAGTGCCATTAGGCGCCCCGCTACTTCTACGTCTTGTATCTTACAGGACCGGTATATCCTGCCGCCGACAATGGTATTATCGTCTCCCAGTACATTAATATCACGACTTCGGTCTATGTTTGTGAATTGGTTCCCCAGATAGTCTTCGACACGGTCTCCGTTTTCTACGGTGACAGTATCATCCCCGTTCAGCACGGATCGTGCAAACGCACGCTCGTAAGTTTTTGACTGGTCACCGGTGAAGATGTCGGCACTGTCGCCGGCCTGGGTTTTCGAAACGGTTCCATCAGGACTAATGACGGTCTTATATACAGCGTTGCCACTGCGATCCATAATAGCAAAATTGGCGATGCCTTCGCCTTTACCTATTGCTGCTTTGACGGTCCAGTTCTGGTGGTCGACGCCGGATTCCAGGGTCTGGTCTGTGCCGCCCAGGAACTCTACAAACGACTTTCCGCCTTCTGACCCGAATTTGATGTCTCCAAAGTCCGTGTGAAAATTCATGCGCCGACCAAAGAGTGATAGTGTATCTGCTCCCTGGCCACCTACTGCTCGTATCTGGGCCCACTTTGACCCGTGAAGTACTGTAACACCACCGTCGAATACTCCAATATGCTGACCAAGGTTTCCTACTCGACACCAGTCTCCGGACATGAGGCCAGAAGGCATTTGTCCGCGGAAGTTATTAGGTGCATTTCCGAACAGATTTAGGTTCGGTTGGTCACCGTCGAACAGTGGTGGCGTCTCATTTCCTGTGACGTTGGTATCAAATGTCTGGGGAAGAAATTGACGGATTCTTGGCCGTGTAGCGCCTCCAAGCTTGAGTTCGACACGCTGGCCAACACGTGGGATGTAGACTTCTCCTCCGCTACCTTCGGAATCTTGTATTAGCCCTGGAACGGCGACATCATACTCAGCCCCTTTAACATCATCACGAACGCGACAGGCGTAATCATTTGGAAATACAGTGACAATCGTTCCTGGACAGGAGTGTTCATCCTGTGCCGAGGGGTCTGGTTCGCCGCGTAGACGTTCAGCGCGATATTGGTCTCTTTTCCCCATGTCAGGAGAATTATAGGATAGGAAAGAAGGCAGTCCTAGAGAAAAAACCGCCTATCAACCGGCTCCACCCGGGTTAGGTGACACCACATCTTGGTTATCAACTGCAGCAGGAATATCTATAGCTGGGCCTTGAAAGATGGCCTGGAAGAGGTCACTCGCGCTGGGGTTCTGTGGGTTGTAGTAGGTCAAGTTGTTAGGTTGAGGACCACCGATACCGGCTGAGGTAATTGGTAGTGCGCGGTCGAAGAGCATATTTACGTTTTCCATAATCATGTTCTGTCCAGCGCCGACTGCCAAAGACCAAGTATTGATCATGCATAATTCCAGGTAAAAAGCACCTAAGTCATTGTGTATTTTGTCTCGAAACATCACGGCCATACCAAATGGAATCAAGAATAGTTCAGAGTCCAGATTGGTGAAAAATTTGGCATCGACGAAAGCTCCACCTTTGTCGTCGAACTTGGTAACATCAATACCTGCGACAACGGCGTTGGAGAGCAGTGCGCGCAAAAGATTACGTCCATTCACGAATAGACGGGCTATAGATGCTGTACCTTGTGCTTTACCGCTCAGGTAGAATCCACGACCCGATCCGATGGCCATTGCTGGCACGGTGGGTTTTTGCATAGTAACTTGCATCTGCTGGACCATGCCGATTGGAAGCATTCTGTCGAAGATTGTCGTTGGTTCCTGGTTGAGGTATCGAGGTGGACCAGCGAGTATCAAGGTGTCATCTGGATGTGCAGCGGTTAGCGCCGCGTGGTCCATCAGACGTTCAATATAACTGTTCTGAAATTGCCACTGATTGGCATTCACTACCGCGGATGGGGTCGGATTTGACATATTAAGTTACTCCTTATTAGAGCTAATTTTTCTTAGTAATACTCTTCACCGGGTATAAGTCCCGTATAATGCGTTGATGCATCGCTGATAGCTGGAGCAGTCTGAAAGTTTGGACTGCCAGGGCTATCGGATAAAAGTTCTTTTGCCAAGAGACCGCCACCAACACCACCTGCGGCCCGGCCGCCCCAGGCATAGAGAGGACTTTGTGACCCCATGGCTGCTACGTTTTCCCAAAATTGAGGGGCAGCTTCTTCTCCCAGTGCTTTGCCGACACGTTTGTAAGCGCCGGATCCTGCCGGAATCTTGGTTAGTTTCTCATAACCACTACCTATTTCTTTCAGTTTCGCTGCTTGCATTGCTTTTTGAAGTTCTCCGGATCCAAACATACCACGGCGCATACCTTCAAGTCCAATACGTTTTCCGAGGATACCAAGGCCAAGTCCTGCTGCAGCACCTTCCATACGGTGTTCTGGGCCAGCTACTACACCGCCAGCGGCGGCGGGGGCCCAGAGATGAGCGGTACGGCCCAGGAGTCCTCCTAGACGGCCCTCAAGGCCTGCTTCTTTGGCTATCCCGGCTTCTTCGAGCGCCTTAGACAGACCCATTCCATAGGCCAGTTCTAAGTTGGCTTTCTTGGTGCGCTGAGCTTTACTCTTAAATGGCATCCATTACCTCAAAAGTCTGGGTATATTGCTTCCATGGCTGATGGCGTAGCAGCAGCAGCTCCAATGCCAGCAGCGGGTAACAAGTACGGTGTCAGTGACTTTCCGACCTGGCCTAATGCTACTGACTCGATACTTGGGGGAGTGGAATGTTCTACACGTGCCATGATGTCTTTCATGATGGCGTCTAGCTTGGCACTTCCAGGTTTCCCTGCCGATACCGCACCGTAGTCTTTCAACGCGTCACGCACACCCTTTCCAGTAAAATAATTCTTCACCTTTCCGAGAGCGCCTTCCGCGATGGCTTTGAGTCCATGCGTTGCACCAGCCTCTTTGAAGAGTCCTTCCTCTTGTAGTGCGAGGAGAACTCCCTGGTCGTAAGCCTGCTTCAACATGTTACCCCGCGACTAAGTGTAATCCAATACGGTTCAGAACCTTCGGCAGTGTAACATCCATGTAGACTTCAACACGGTCTACCTCGGTTTCGAGTTGTGCTATATAAGTAATATTTGCGCTTAGCAACGGCACCCCGATTTTGGGGAAAATTCGTAATTGCAAGAACGATGCCGCGGCGTTCAATGAAGTTTTGATCATTTCCAGAGTTTCGGTTGTGATGTTGTATTTACCCAGGAAACTATCGAGAACTTCTTTCATGTACAACGAGACGTAATCGAAGTTCTTCACATTCATGAGTTCACCGAATTCATAGGCACTGACATCAGTGGTAACTTCGTGAATAGTGTAAGGCAAACTTGCAGAACTATCTTGTTTGAATACGTACCATCCACCATTACGGAGGTCAGTGAGTTGGTCTTCGGTGAAGTAGAAGTTCGAGTTGAAAAGTTGTTGAATGCCACCGATTCCGATGTAGGTAAATCCTTGATGTGAAGGAAGACCGGCAATCATACCACCAACTGCACAGGCCAGGTATTGACCACTTTGTTTGTTTTGGGTACTCGTCAATTCGTTTTCCAGGTTACTGACGTATAGCGAATTAGGCCACGTCATGACACAGCGAGAACTCGAAAGGCTGGTTGTGATGGTATTCAACTCGGTTACCTGGGAGTCGCGATTCAGGTCGATGGAAATACGGTAAGGCATGTCGCCAGCATAACCTGCAATGAATGCATCAGGAGCGAGTTCTTCTAGAACACCTAACTGGGCGTCGAGCATGTTGTCATTGACAACGGTTTCGATAGGCCATTGCGTTGTTGGAGTATCCCACTTGGTTGTGTCGGTGTCTACGGGGTATGGGATATTGATATCTTCAGCGGCTTCGACAGAAGTTGTAAAAGTGGCAGTGTCGTCCCGTAGACGTGTCAGACGCGCACGTGTTGTAATCGAAGCATCTGCATTGGATGACACGGGACGGAAAACAACGAAGTTCGTGAGAACTGTGCTGTCAGTAAGCGCCGTGGCAGGGTCACCGACTACGATTTCGTCATCGGCAATTACATTTTGTACTATCCACATACCGTCGTTGGTAGATGTATCTGACTGCATTGCAAAAACCATGTCACCAATTGCGACGTTTGCGAAGTCTGTTCCACCACTCGATGTGAATGTTCGTGTTAGTGCAGTGATGGTGGACAGAATGGCTGCATCGATCGGTCGGTAGATTTGAATTTCGACTGTATCACCCGTAACTTCAGCGCACTCGATGTCGATGTAGTTGTCACTGTCTCCACCGAAAGTAGTAATAACAACCCAGCCATCTTCATGCGCGGCAGTCGTAGTGAACGCTGTTACATGCACTACGTCGCCAGGGAGGACATCTGCGAAAGCACCAGTTTTGGTGATGCGCGCGTGGGCAGTTCCGGGGTCAGCGTTAGTGGCCCAAGCACATGCAGTTTTATCGACTAATGGTGTGGCGCCTTCACCTTTCAGAATTGGGCTACGAACGGCGTAGCAATTAGCGTTAGCTGCTACCGCGGCAGCAGGTGCGTCGGCTAATGTCGTACGCAGGCGTTTTCCGCCCATGACACCGCGGAGTTCTCTCGGACCAGTGTAGTCTGCGTCGAAGATGTAGGGTTTCGTTGCAGTAAGTGTGGTGAGATTAGCATCTCCATGCATGATGTCTAAAAGGTGCGAACTCGTAATCTGGTCTGTTATGAAATTCGTTGCACTTGCAGGATCTACAAAAACACCAAAATCACTGGCAATTACTTCCGCAGCATCCAAGACGCTGTGTCCTACAAGACTGGCAGGAGCCGAAGCTTTTTCAGTCGGTAGGGTGTCGTACGAACCGATAACTATGCGGAACTTGGCAACGTCGTATGCAGCGTATGCAACGCAGTGGGCCTTCCACATGTTAATAATTATTACCCAGTTAACACCTGCTACTGCATCAGTCACAGGGACAATTGCGTAGATGTCACTGCGCGATGTCATACGATCCCGGGCGCTTTGGTGTCCGGTCAGGTCATCAGTGGAAACACCAAAAACTTGGATGGAGTTTCCGGTATTAGCTAAAGCTACTTGAACAGCGGCTGCCAACGGATTTCGTTCGTCGATACGTCCGATGAGGGTCTCGTCGCTGGTAACGTCATCGATGCTGTTGATAGTCAAGACATCGTCGAGGTCAGTGCGGAGTTCGCGGTAGCCGTAATACATTTTAGAGTAGTTGACTGACCAGGTTAGACTTTGGTAGGCCATCAAGATACCAGTTGCTCCGGTTGTGATGGTAAGGTCGCCGGAAGACATAGAAAAGTATGCGTCGTCAAGCAGTTGGTCGTCAAGCTTGTGTTCGACACGCCATCTGATGATAGTGTTTCCAAAATTCTCGTTCGGCCATGTTACATAGTCGGTCTTTTTGGTGCTGGTCAATGCCAGTTTTGTAGCACTAACAACATACGCTACAGTTTTGACGTCGGTTAGGGCACCATCGCCGCCAGGGGTTTTTGTTAGGACAATCCGATCACCTGCGGCAATTTTTTGCGTTCCCGATGCATTGACAGCAGTGCCGTCGGCGTCATAACCTGAAAAATCACCAGCGACGGTATCCTCGAATTCGTAGTCACCGTCTGCCAGGGCTCCGTCCTCGCCATAGGCTACCTCGATATAAAGATCATCGAAGTAAACCTGGACACTGTCTTCGTCTAAGACGGCACCGGCTATGTGTTCCGGACGTGACGTATCGGATATCGTGACGAAGTCTGTCCCCGGATCCGGACGTCCAAAACTGGTCCCACTAGCCTTACAAGGGGCATTAGCAGTTTCACCAGCTTTGATAAAGTCAGCAAGAACGATGTCAGTTTTATCTTCAGAATAGTCCATTATATTGTAAGCTGGACCGACAATACAACAATTCAAATCGGGTGCCCCAGGGGCCACCACTACGTTATCAAATTGTTGATAAACATAAACGATAGGTCGTATAAATGCCATTATATTTTCCTCTTGGTTGAGATTCGTTCGTTCATAATATTAGGCCACAACCACTTGATTCACAAGCCGAAGCCCGCTGCTATTCTTCTGGTTCAAAAGTGCTTCTAGTTACAATACCTCTGAAATATGCTTCAGGATCTTCTTCGTCTGCGAGTTTTAAATACATCTCGTGTAACAACGGTGCTGCCGGGAAAGTTGCCCAACGTATCTCGTAGTAAACACGAAATTGAATAGGCGAATTCCAGAGTTTGTCGTCTTTGTCAAACGGTACTGTCCTGCTGAGTATGATTTCTGATATATCTCGCAGCCCAAAATAACCTTGGATGAGATT
>SDBT01014179.1_pt1 | contig 12721 bp, 11 predicted proteins | sample 2277101 | NCBI WGS metagenome assembly SDBT01 (sample SAMN10404973, study PRJNA504765) | marine sediment metagenome | isolation source: marine sediment core GS10_PC15, 103 cmbsf | place: Arctic Ocean: Southern Knipovich Ridge | collected 2010 | reverse complement strand
GTTTAATACTATTCTCTTGTTTTTCTCCAAATCCAGGGGTACGACAGCCTTATCCTTAGCCGCTATAAACCACTTTTCCAACAAAGGCAATTTCTCCTCACACCTCGTTTTTATTGCTTTATCAACAGCTTCGTATCCTAATCCCCTCGAGAATATACTCCTAAAGCAATCGAAATCAGGAAATGCTTTTTCTTTTTTATATTTTCTATATACCTCTTCCAGGGCCTTGTGGACGCAGTTACCGAAAACAAGGCTTTGCTTTTTTCTACCGGGCAAAAGTAAGACAGAGTTATATAAAAATTTCCTTTTGCAACGGAGATATGTGTTTAATTTTGTAGGCGTCAAGGTTAAATCTTTTATCATGTTTTTCAGAATTCCTTCGGAATGTTCAAACGGATCTCTTTCTACGATTTTCGTAAAAAATTCGTTTATAACATCTTCTTCCGATTCTTTGGATTCTCTTGGCGCTATTTTTATATTGTTGAAGAATGAACTCGTTATCGTATTTTCTGAAGGGCTGGATGTAAAGATTAAATTGGCTTTTGCCCTGCTTGCCGCTACATAAAAAAGTCTGGTTTCGTCAAAGAAATTTAACAAATCCTTCTCGGATTTAGAACTTACCGATTCCTTTGTTTTTATCACAGATGCCGGAAGCGGTATTCTCTCCGTAATAGATTTTAACGGCCAACTCTTATCCTGGAGGCAGAAAGGTATTATAACCGTGTGGAACTCCAACCCCTTAGAGGCGTGGGCAGTGATTATCTTGACGCCATCCTGAGTATACGTAACAAGTTCGCCTGTTATCGGCAAATTGTGCCTTTCGCGCAAATCTAGCTCCGAAAGAAATTCCGAGACAGCGAGATTCGGATTTGACATGGAAGAATTTTTTACCTTATTAATAAAGGAGGACATTGCCCTTATATCCCTTATACGCAGAAGGCGCTTGTCCTGATATTCTTTTAATATGAATTTATATAAATCTGCATCGTCTATAAATTGCATCAATACGTCGTGAACCGGCCTTGCATCACTGTCTTTAACCAGGTGAGAGATTGCCAGCGAAGCTTTATAGAAACTGTTGGATTCCTCAAACGACATCCCGGTCAACTCGGTAAGCAGGCTTGAGTGGGGCCTCTTCGAGTTAACATAATCTATGAATTTCAAAACATCGTTATAGGGTATTTCCAGGTAATCGGAAGTTAAGATTCTATAGAGGAAAATATCTTTCTCGCGAGGTTCTAGTGTCGGATTTGCGAGCCTAAGTATGTCGATTAATTGTCTTACGCGCCTTTCTCTGGAGATATCTTCTTTGCCATCCGTTGTATAGGGTATTCCGGCTTTTAAGAAGGCATCAATGAGCTTAAGTATAAGGACCCTTTTCCTAAGAAGTATAGCGATATTATTATAGGGGGCGATTCTATTCTCCTCATTTAAATCTTTGGAACTTTGTATAACCTCTTTTAATTCTTTTATTTTTTTAATTATATATAGAATTTCTTCATCTTCTGTCGAAAATGTCATAACTTCAATCATTTTATTCTGCTGGTCGATTGTCGCAATCAGCTTTTTCTCCTCGTCCAGACGCTCTTTTTTGGGAATCTGTTTGATTATCTTAGAGGTCAGGCTTAGTATTTCTTTTGAGGATCTATAATTTCGCTTTAATTTTATGAGAGATATGTTAGGAAACCTTTTTTGTAATATCTTGAAATTTGCGGTAGATGCGCCCTGGAATCTATAGATAGATTGGTCATCGTCTCCCACGCAACATATATTCGGGGAAGATCCCTCAATCAGTTCGAATAGAAGTTCCAGTTGCGCACCGTTTGTATCCTGAAATTCATCCACCATTATATATTTATATTTCCTCCGGTAGGCCTCCTTAAGGATTGGTTCTTTATTAAGGGTTTCTATGGCGAGCAATATCATATCATCGTAATCGTAACGGCCTCTTTCGTCGAATATCTCTTTATCGGTACCCCTTTTAATCTCCTCATATTTGGTGTATATAAAGGAGAGTTCCTTCAATCTTAAAAGATGTTTTTCTTCTATGCCAGGGGTATCTTTGCCTATTTTATCTATTAACTTTTCAAATGCTTGTGGTGTGATAGCCTCATTCTTTAATTCGCTTATCCTCTTACTTATTTCTCCTCTGTAGAGATACGGGTAGCCAAAAGGCCTTAAGGCCTCTATCCCTTTAAAATTATCCAATATATATTCTATGGCCTTTACCTTTTCTATGTCTGTCATTTGAATTCTCATCTTTATATATTCGGTGGCCTCTTCCGAATCCAGAATAATTGAATTTGCAAAACCATGAAATGTCTCTGCTATCACCTCATAGCCCCTAAATCCTACGATATCAGCGAGCCTTTCTTTTACGGCTTTTGCGGCTGAGTTGGTATATGTAAGAATCAATATATTCTCGCCGTGAATATTGCTTTTTCTCATAATATTGGCTGCCCTCACCGATAGAAGCTGCGTTTTGCCCGTACCCGGACCGGCGAGAATCAATACAGGCCCGTCAACTAAATTAACTGCCTTTTTCTGACTTTCGTTTAGATTTTTGTAGATATCGTTTTGTTTCATTCAATGAGACCTAAACTTACGAAAATTTATTAATTTTTGTAAGTTTATTCTTCCTGTTATTCTTCTTTTGAAGGGTCGAATCGAATCCCACACCCAGCAAATCATAAAAAATTTTGTCCTATATCGCTGGGTGTGGGGTCAAATTCAGCCAACAACTTACGAAAACCCGCGGGTTTTCGTAAGTTGTGTCCTCATTTGATTTGGCCTATACTAAGCCTGAATCTATCGCTGTCTAGCTGGAGAAACGGTTTTTCTTTACTGTTTTTTATTCTGGTACGGAAACTCATCCATCCACCCGTCTCTTCTTCCAGGAGAAGTCTGACCTCATCGGGAAAATTTGCAATAAAGGCCGGAGAAAAATAAACCTTGAAATCAACATCTACCTGCCCGTCAGTGCTTGCCTTACCTTTTAGTTTCATAATTACATGCCTGGAATTGGCAGTAAACATGAGAATCTCGACAGTATCTCCGTACATCAATAAATCGCAAAATATATCATCATATTGAAGATCTGCTGTTTTGCCAAGCATAGAAAATAATATAGAAGGTAAAATCTCCAGAAATGTTGCCGCTTCTTCTCCAGACGTAGATTTGCCTGAAAAGGTGGGTTTGTTAAGCCTGCAGTGCAGGCCGATAATTCCTTTTGTCAAGGTTTTAGAATAATTAAACCAAATATCGGCGTTTACGCATTTTATCTTAAGCGGATTTTCCTTGGCCTCCAGCACAAAAGATTTTAAATGTACTGTCTTAAAAATAAATGCGGATGCAAAGCCGCAGCGATTTGAATAGAACGCCTTAAAACCTAAAGAATCAGCAAGACGGTCGATGAGAAGATCTCCGCTTTTTAGAGAAAGAATTATTACGGCGGTCGAAAGAAGTATGCATGCAACAATTAAGGGGAGTTTTAAGAGAGGGCGCATAAGTCTTTATATTTCTACGGCCTTAGGATTTTAATGCCTTTTTAATCTGTGAGATAATTCTTCTATTCCTTGTGAAACTATATCCTGTAGTTGAGGTTGCCCTGTGCGCTATTAAAACGCCTGATTCCACAAGGGCGTCCAAAACCTTTTTTACCTTCGAACGATCGTGCTTTACCCACGTCGATATACCGCGCGGCGTATCTATGCAGGCCGGATTTTCGATAAAAAAAGACATAATATCTTTATGCAACGCGGATTTATTTATGAGTTTTTTTAGTTGCATATATTTCCTTTTTCAACAAATTAAGCATATCTTTTCTCTTTATAATTTTAAGAAAGGCCTCTACGACCTTCGGATCAAACTGGATACCGGAGTTCTTCTTTATTTCATTTATTGCTTCCTGAATCGATAAGGGTTTCCTATACTTTTTGGCTATCATTGCCTCAAACGCACCTACTACACCCATTATTCTGGCCCCCAGCGGTATATGAGGTCCTTTAAGGCCTGAAGGATAACCTGTCCCATCATAACTTTCATGATGATGCAATATTATGGGCACAACGCTTTTCAGGGATTTAAGCGGTTTCAATATTATGGCGGCTTTTTTCGGATGCTCCTTTATGAGTTTATATTCTTTTCCGGTCAATAAACCTTTCTTTTTTATAACCTCATCCGGCAACGCTATCTGGCCGGCATCATGAAGTAACGTAGCATACTGCAAACTCTTCAATTCGTGTTCTGACATTTTTAATTCCTGACCCATAAGATGGACAATCCTTAAGAACGAATCCCTGGGGAGTAATGTGCCGGGGGCCTTAGTTTCTAAAATGGCAGCGATGCTTTTTATGGCGCCTATTGTAAGCTTTTCCTGTTCCATATATAATTGCGCATTTTTAATTGCAATAACTGCCTGTTCGCAAAGGGTCTTCATTATCTCTTCATCAAAATCGGTAAATGGTTTTTTATCTATTTTATCGTAAATCGTTATTACGCCGATGACATCTTCGTCTATCAAGGGGCTTGCAAGAAAATCCCGTCCCCTTATGGCTTTTACAAATTTGACTGCTTTTCCCGGAGCCCATTCACCTATCCTCACCTTCTTAAGTTTGGTTTTTTTCTTACGCAGATCAACGGTTGTTTTTGGCAAGAGTGTTTTTTTCTTTGAATCAACCAATTTAATGGAACATCTATTAGACCTCATAACCTGCAGACTCAATCTTGCTATTCGGGGCAAGAGCTCGTTAAGATTTAAAGTAGAGCTTATAAGTCGATGTAATGTATGAACGGTTGACAATGCTATTGCCCTTGGTCTTATGGTTTCATACAACTTTTGCAATTCAAGTTCTTTCTGAATCTCTTTTACAATTGTATCGGTAAAGGCACTAAACATATCGAGGATATCGCTGTTAGGTTCTTTTTTAATTTGGCACACTACTATATATCCATAAACCCTATCGCCTTGAACCGCGGGGTAACAAAAGCCGTGAACATGGGCCTGACATATAAATTTTTCTATTCTCCTGGATGAACCTGCCTTTCTCATCAAATTGGTTAATCGTGATATGCATATCTTTCTATGCTGATTGGAAGACTTAGAGTATTTACATGCCTTCAGTTGTAACCCTTGGAAATCAGGAGGTATTTTATCCGGGCTATCTGTTACAAACCATACAAAAGAACCGAAATACTTACTGAATACACGCCTCTCGGTTTTAAAATTCAGATTTTTTTTGAGACGGTTAAATAATAATTCGCTATCGTGATTTTTTGTCATTTATATCTATACCCGTTCATAGGGTTCGAAAAACTTCTTATATTCATCTAATGCATACCTATCTGTCATACCGGCTATATAGTCGCAAATAATCCTATATTTATCTTCCTTCTTTAATCTTTGAGCTGTTGCCGGAGGAAGTTGTTGGGGTTTGTCCAAATAAATTTTAAATATATTTTTTATAAATCTATTAGCTTTATCCGACATCCTGAGAACCCTATAGTGTTTATAAAGTTTATCCATAAGGAATTCCCTTAAAGGGGCTCTTTTTAGTTGCGTATGCTTAGAAAACTGAATTATCTTTTCAGGTACTTTTTTGACGTCAGAGGGTTTTTTTATAAGGAACTGCTTAATCCTTTTTTCAGTGTTTTCAATAACATTCGTTACCTGCATATCAATAAGGGTTTTTATTGTCTGATATTTTTTAATTTCGTCCGTCATGAACGGATGGTGTTTTTTTATGGAATTCTGGACTTCTTTCCACAGAATTATATTTTTCAAATCTTTTTCTTCGATGAGGCCGCTTGTCAATCCGTCGTCTAAATCGTGATTGTCGTAGGCGACCTCATCCGATATATCTACAACCTGCGTCTCCAGACTCGGAGGCCCTTCACTTTCAAAAGGAACCGCAATCCTCAAATTATCAAAGGGGGTGCTATGTTTAACTATACCTTCCCTGACTTCGTAAGTTAAATTCAAACCCGAAAAATCAGGATATCTTTTTTCAAGAATGTCTACCACCCTTAATCCTTGAGCGTTATGTTCGAAACCGCCGTGATGCTGCATTATTTCTCGGAGGGCATCTTCGCCGGCGTGGCCAAATGGGGTATGACCAAGGTCATGCGCTAACGCAATCGCCTCTACCAGTTCTTCGTTAAGTTTTAACGCCCGCGCTATTGACTTAGCGATCTGGGCTACCTCTAATGTATGCGTAAGACGGGTCCTGTAATAGTCGCCTTCATGGTTAACGAAGACCTGAGTCTTGTATTCAAGCCGTCTGAAGGCGGTTGAGTATATTATCCTATCCTTGTCTCTTTGATATATAGCCCGATAGGCATGTTCGTGCTCTTTATAGGCCCTGCCCTTCGTTTCTTTTGCCTTAGTGGCGTAGGAGGCGAGAGTGAGGTATTCCCCTTTCTCGATCTCTCTTCGTGTTAACACCGTATTTTATCCTTTCTTTAAGCGCATCGTAAGCCGCATCCAAAGACTCGGAGACAACCTTTACATCGCCTAAAACCGGCATAAAATTCGTATCGCCCATCCAGCGCGGCACAATATGGATATGAAAATGCCTGTCGAATCCCGCTCCGCCTATCTTCCCGATATTGCCACCGATATTATAAGCGTGGGGTTTTAAGGTCCTATCCAAAATACGTTTTGTCTTATTTACCAATTTCATAAGGTCGAGCAATTCTTCATCTCTTAAAAGTTCCGGTGATTTAACATGCCTGTACGGCGCCACCATAACATGCCCATTATTATAAGGGTATTTGTTCAGCATTGAAAAGCAATACCGAGAACGCTGGAGAATGTATTTTTTTCTATCCATTACTTTATCCGTTTTTTTGGAAACGCAGAATATGCATCGGGTTTTCTTCCTTAAATAAATGTATTTACTTCTCCATGGCGCCCACAATTTCTCCATCGTAAACTCCTTGCTTAAATGTTATCCTACTCTATAAATTACGTAATACCCTATTGTTCCTAACGTCAATATCAATGTCGTATCCCAGCCTAATTTCATTCTGGTATCTTTTGACCTAACAGAAAGTCCCGCAATCACTATAGCAGTCATCGCTAACGCTAGAACCGTTATAAAAATATTAACGGGTGCTATTGCCCTGAGTATCGGGCCGCTCCTGTAAACAATATCCATTAAGGGAATTATGCAGACATCAAAAAAATTGCTCCCCAATATATTAGCTATAGCCATATCGATAGAGCCGATTTTTAAAGCCGAAATAGATACTGCCAACTCAGGTAAAGATGTTGAAAACGCTAAGATAAAAGCGCCTATAAAACTTTGATTTATGGAGGTTGTCTCTGAAATCCTCTTACCGATGTTGGCAAGCCATACACCCAAAGCAAAAATAATAATGAGAAGCATTACAAATTTAATCCATTCAATACCGGCAAATTTATAATTCGATTTGGTCTCTTTCGCATGCCGTCTTCGAAATATCCTTTTCATTCCTAAGAAGTAAAGTCCCAAAATTAGAAAAGATTCTATGCCCACACCGAAGAAATAAAATCCTAAAGGCCCAATCAGCCGCAGAAAAGAAAATATAGCAAGCGTCGCCAATAAAACCATGGTAAAGGCGCCGGTTGAGATATTGGTTTTATCAGCATGCAATAAAATCCTGCCTTTTCCCTGAAAAAAATCTAAAAACCCAATTAGCATCATATTTATTATGAGGGAACCTATCGCATTGCCAAAGCCCAGGTTTACACTATTTACTGCTAATACTTTTGGTATAGATGATAAACTCGCGGATAACTCCGGCAAAGATGTAGCAAATGCCAGAAAAAGGACACCTATAAAGGCTTCGTGCCAATTCATTTTTATAGCAAGATCTTTTCCGCATTTACAAACGAAATGACTCGCCGTTATAATTAAAATAGAGCAAATTATAAATTCGGGTAATAATATCATTGCTTCTTTTTGTGTTCTGACTCTTTAAGTATTTTCCTCTTTGCCTCATCAAAGAAAGAGGCAGCGAATTCCGTAGACCAGGTTCTTTCATCAAAACTTCGGGATTCTATAAGTTTTAAAAAATTCCGGAATTCCTTGTAGTAGCTTCCGTATATATGGAAACTATCGCTTATGTCGACATATCTGCCTACAAATACTTTTTTTCGTACATTCTTTGAAATCCCTTCGGCTATAATTCTTGCAAGGTCTGTTAAAGCAAACATATTCATGAAAGCAGCCTTGTAGGCGTCTCTTGAGCGCCAATGGGTATTTAATTCCAGGCGGAGGTTGTTTCCATCCTCAACCAATCTGCACCATATTCTCTGAAGGCATGGAGGATCCTCGGTAGCAACATCCAGTTTTGGATTCCATGTAATTGCCTGGGCCCTTCTTGAATAACAGTTTTCGGAAAGCTTTTTTATTATATAATCCATCTGTTTTACATGTTCTCCCTCTATTTCATAGTCAAACAATCTCTTATGATAAGTATAGGTCCATTTTCCTTCCTCAGGGTTTATCCAGTGGTCGTGTATACCATGCACAACCTCCTGACGATAAATCTCTAAATCTTCTAACGAACCGGGAAATGCCCTGTGAATGAGGGGTTCGCTTAAAGGTTCTTTGGCCACCATTATCATCGTGCAATCTTTGCTTGGCGGATCGTTTTCCTTATCATATTCGGTTTTCATATCCAACCCTTTATTCCAGGTCTCTATAACTGCTTTTTCCCAAACCTCTGGCAAAGTTCTGCCCTCTACTTTAATTACTGGTATTTCTTTACTCATATCCTTATTATTCTCGCCTGAATCTCATCATTCACTTCCAGGATTCCGTACGAATTATACGGCGCGAATACTGTATCAGTAGGGCTGCCGGGATTAAAAAATAATGTTTTTCCTATTTTTTCATTAAAAGGCAAATGCGAATGACCGTATATAATTACACCAATTCCATTGGTAAATTCGGACTTAACTACTTTTACAAGACCTTTAGGCGGACCGGAACCGTGCACAAGGCCTATTTTAAATTTACCTATTTTTATTATCTCTTTTTCCGGAAGCGCATTCCTTACTTCTTCCAAATCCATATTACCGTAAACAGCTTTCACCGGAGCCAGTTTCTGAAGTTTACGGAGCACATTCATTTCAACAAGGTCGCCTGCATGGAGTATGAGATCGACGTTGACAAAGTCATTGTATATGGCTTCCGGTAAATCTAACGCTGCCTTTGGTATGTGCGTATCCGAAATAACTCCTATCCTCATATAATCAAATCCTGTTTTCTGTAGAGTCTTAATAGTGAATTAAGGGAATTTGGTTTCCATACCCATATATGTTTTTCCTTTGCTAAAAGGAGTGCGGTTGAATCTATACCGTTTAATGGTATCAATATCAATCTTTTAGCGGTTTTGATTCTTTTATTTTCTTCATGAATAAAATCTATTATGTCGTTTTCCTCTGTTCTGTTATATTTTATCTGGCAAACCCAATATCTATTGGATTTCTCGCAGGTAAGATAATTCTTATCTCCGCCGTATTTCAACACCTCTATTTTAATAAATTTTTGTAGTTTTCGAAGTTTCCTGTCAATTTCAACTATTTCGCCGTTAAAGCTATGAAAAAGGTCTCGCAATCTTTCCAGGACCCCCTTATTGTATTCGATCAAGTAATTCTCGATATCATTCTCTACCAATCCGTTAAATTCGTTAGCCCTTTCATGAGGTGTATCTATGAGAATGTTCTCCTTTTTGAAATATACATTCCTTAACCAGAATTCAAATAACCGGTCCTGTATTTTGTAAAATACGCCGCATTTAAAAACAAGATCGATGTTTATCAAAAAGTCTAACTTTTTAGATAAACCTCTTCTTTTACCATTAAAGAAAGAACTGATATCTTTTATTTTACCGGCGCCCTGGGCCAATGCAAACAATATGCTTAAGTATTGTTTTCTTAAGTTTCTATCGAGTAAAAAATGAATGTTATTGGTGAAATGCTGATTTATTGTTCCTGTAGGCCCGTACAATATATCTCTGAAAACATCTTTTATCAGCTCGATATTAACGCGTAAAATTCCCGACGCCTCAGCAAGTGTCTTTATTTTTTTCGAAATTACATCGAGATAAAACGGATTTCTATCTGTTAAATTTAATATATAGTCATTATAGTATTCACTCATGTGAATCGGTGAAATTTTTTCCTTCAAGAACAATTTCGCGGTTTTTGAACCAAAACTGGAAACTTCCATAATTTCAAAGTTGCCAAACAATAGCGACAATTTCTCCGATAATATTTTTCTGATTTTATTTCTTTGGGAACTCGATACTATATACATTGTGTTCTTTTGAATCATAATTATTTTGCCCAAGTGTAAAAAGACATTCTTTATTCTGAAATTCTCTAAATTATGGAATTCATCCAGTATAACAACACAACTCTTTTGGGTTTCTTCTTTTAGAACAGATGTTAAATCAAGGAGTTCTCGGTATGCGCGGTTATAAATTCTATTGGCAAGATCCACTCTAATCTTCTTAATCAATTCAATTGTGCGCGGAATAACCTCTTCGGCCTTATTAATAAGGCATTCCATGTCTTTTGGGAGGTGTATATTCTCGGATTTAAAAAAATTATAAAGCAGTGTGCCTATAAATTTATTTGCGAAAGAAACAAACGGTTCATCTACTACTTCTATATATATGGGAACGATGGATGCATCGTTAAGGCTTTCAAGAAAGTGATGCAATATCGAAGATTTTCCGGATAGCATCTTACCCGTAAGCGCTACATTTTGTCTATAGCCGGATTTAAGGGCGCCCACCCTTTTTGAAAGGACCTCCAAGATTTTGTCTCTTCCGAAGAAGTCTTTTCCTGTTACTGGTTCGGTAAACATATTTTAATTATTTTATAGCGCAGATTAATCTATCTGTGCCCATTTGTGTTTCACGGTAAATAATAAAAAGGGTTTTGCGGTTCGTGTTCCTTTCGAATCTCAAAATGCAAAGACGGGCTTACTGCCCTACCCCCTTTTCCTGCTTTTGCTATCACTTGATTTCGTAAAACGAAATCACCGGTTCTTACTAAATTTAAAGAATTATAAGCGTATACCGTCTGATAACCATTTCCGTGGTCTATTATAATTATTTTACCATATCCTTTCATAAAATCAGAACAATATGTAATTTTACCGCTTCTCGAAGCTACAATATTTTCTCCAAAAGAAGCGCTTATATCTATGCCTTTATTTTTTGTAGCGAATTTGGTGGAACCGAAATAGGAGATTACGTTGCCTTTCACGGGCCAGATAAAGGATTCGTATTTAGAATCAATTTCGCTTAAGACAATGTCTACCTTTTTAAATTTCCTTGGTATAAAAATCAGCTGCCCTACTGATATCTTATCTCTATTGGGAATTCTGTTTGAATCTGCTAAAGTCTTTAAACTAACTCTATAGGCCTTGGATATGCTCCACAATGTTTCGTTTTTATTTACTCTGTGGTATACGCCTTCTTTTCTTTCTTCAGGTGGCGGATATGTGAGTGTCGCACACCCTGTGAGGGACAGCATTAGAATAAAAATTAGCATGCTTTTTTTCATATACTTTCTTTACTTGGAGCGAGCGATGGGAATCGAACCCACGCTGCCAGCTTGGGAAGCTGGCGTTCTACCATTGAACTACGCTCGCTACTCGCCTTACCCCCTCAAGAGGCTAAAGGGTTAAAAACTCGCGATCCTTCTAAATTCCCTATATCGCTTATTAATATCCCTCTTAGTAAGTTTAAGCATTCTATTTATACTGAAATCTTCAACAACAAAGGAAGCCATTATACTGCCGTACACAAGGCCTTTTCTTATATTCGGACTGTTTATTTTTCTTACGTGGCTAAGATAGCCAAGCATTCCGCCCGCAAAAGTATCACCTGCGCCCGTTGGGTCACGTATCGTCTCCAATATATACGCAGGTGCGGAAAAAGAAAAATGCTTAGAAAAGAATAAAACGCCATGTTCTCCCTTTTTTATTATGACCGACGGGGTACCGTAAGACATAATAAATTTGGCTGCCTTCTTCAGATTTGTTTCACCGGAGAGGAGCCTGGCCTCACTTTCATTTAATAAAAACATATCTATATTTTTCAGTAATTTCAAAAGTGATTTTCTTTTTCTATCTATCCAGTAATTCATGGTATCGCACAATATGAGTTCGGGCCCTTTGACCTGGGACAGGACCCTTCTTTGTAAATCCGGATCTATGTTAGCAAGAAATACAAATTTTGATGTCTCAGAATGCCTCGGTATCTCTGGATCGAAATCTGCAAAAACATTTAAATGGGTGTAAACGGTTCTTGGTGAATTCAAATCATAATTGTAATTCCCTTTCCACCTAAAGGTACGGCCTTCGGCAATCTTTAATCCGTCAAGGTTGATACCTCTGGCCTTGTATAACGACATGTATCTCTTTGGAAAATCCCTTCCGACCACCGAAATAATACCTATATTCTTATTAAAAAAAGACGCGCTTAGCGACGAATAAGTTGCGGAACCTCCGAGAACCGATTCTCTTTTTCCGAAAGGTGTTTCTATAGAATCGACCGCCACCGAACCTATGATAAGAATGCTATTATTTTTCCTCATTTCTTCTTATGTTTCTCGGAGATTTTAATCGGGCAATATTCGCTGCACATAGTGCACACGTCCATGTGGGACGGCATTGACCTTCTTCTATATTGAACGGCTTTGACCGGATCCAAAGAC
>SDBT01014178.1_pt1 | contig 12721 bp, 9 predicted proteins | sample 2277101 | NCBI WGS metagenome assembly SDBT01 (sample SAMN10404973, study PRJNA504765) | marine sediment metagenome | isolation source: marine sediment core GS10_PC15, 103 cmbsf | place: Arctic Ocean: Southern Knipovich Ridge | collected 2010 | reverse complement strand
TGAGGTACTTTAATCTTGACCGTTCCAAACTTTTTTTGGACAAACAATGAATCCGGAACAGATATAATTTTCCCATTTCCACATTTTGGGCAAGTAACATCAAATTGCTTCAATCTAGCGTTTTCCATTATCTCTATAAAAACATTCTGTAATGTTATATTGATTACTTATTAGACTAAATTCTAATTTAATTAGGTGTGATATATTCAATTTTTTTTTGCTAAAAATACTAAAAAAATTCGAATTAAAAAACTTAAACATTTAGATAAAATTTACATGTAGTAGGAACAAAATTGAACTTAGTTTTACTTAATCTTAAGTTTAAAGTAGTGAATAAATAAGCAATAAACGAATTATAGTGAATCTATTTGAAAGAAATTATCGTTGATAATATCTTATGTATTAAATGTAGAGATTGCGTAGAAGTGTGTCCTGAAAACCTATTTTTTTCTCCTCCTACTCCTATAGGCGAAAAACGCAAATTGAATTTCATTGATCCAGAAGACAAATGTACACGGTGTGGATTATGCATCGATGTCTGTCCTACCAAGGCACTTGATTTCAAACCCAAGAACGATGTAAATCCTGAATAAACAGTCTTAAATGTCAATACACTTAATTAGTTGACGGGTTCAGAAGGTCGTCAAACATGATCATCCATTCTGAAAAAGCTATATCGTAATCGAAACCACAAACTTTCAGGTAATTTCCATTTTCAAATAACTTTTTAATTAATTTTCCTCCTTCAATCGTTTTTCTGAGAGGCCCATATGGATTAAATTTCATTTTTCCTTCCGATACAGAAACATAATCGCATATAAAAACTATGTCCTCGTAAGCATAAAAAGTAAATCCCGGCGTATGGCCGTTGATATGAAAAGCCTTAATACCCGATAACTGAAAATCCGTATCAAACCTCTTATCAAACGGGTGCTTTTGAGACATACCATGTTTTGAATCTTCAATGTGAATCCAGACAAAAGCGGTGTTATAACTTCGATATAGATTTGATGCTCCAAGAAAGTGGTGATGCGTAAATAGGATTTTATCCATTTTTTCTAAAGAACTATCAAAAGTAGAAGGACAATCTATCCAGATAGTTTTATTTTCTGTTTTTATACTATAGGCTGCGTGTTCTAAACCTAACGGGGGTGCAGCATTCAGTCGTATAACTTTATCAGTTACTTTCGTTTCTAAAACTTTATAATTTTCGGAACAATTCTCAGCTGTTATGAAATTTACGTTTAAAGCGCCGCAGAAAGGACATCGTTCAGGAAAATGCCCTATAATATTAAAACCACATACTTTACACACATATTGTTCTTTTTCAAATAAATTCATTAACTACACCACTAAAACATAAAAAAGCGGACGGTTCAAAAAATCAAAAAAATTATGATTTTTAACTCACTAAATCAATTATTTTATAAGAATATAAGACAATATTGATATATAATTTATAACTTAATATTCAAACTTAACTAAATTCACAATTCAGAATGCAAGAGGGTAATTAGTTTGGAACTCAATATCAGTAAAGAAGATTCAGAGTATATGTACGAATTCATTAAAAGAATAATTGAGGAATGTGGGCCTAGAATGCCATGTAGCTCGCAAGAGGCTCAAAGTGCTGAAATCATCAAAAAAGAATTAGAAAAAAGTTGCGATGATGTAGCAATAGAAACCTTCTCGTGTAACTTGCGATGATGTAGCAATAGAAACCTTCTCGTGTAACCCTCGAGCGTTTTTTAGACAACTGATTTCGATATTATTTACGCGTGATCCATTCTTTTTTTTTATAAAAATACTAAAATAGTTCTCATTAAAAAATTTTAACATTTAGAAAAGATTTAGTTTTAAGATCAACATATTAAAAAAATAAGCTACTACCACATTATAGTGACCGCCTTTGAAAATAATTGTCGTAGATAATATTTCTTGTATTAAATGTAGAGATTGCGTAGATGTGTGTCCTGAAAACTTATTTATATCACCTCCTACTCCTATAGGCGAAAAGCGCAAGTTGAATTTCATTGATCCAGAAGATAAATGCACGCATTGTGGATCTATATCTAACGTTCAACGTTCAACGTTCAATGTACGGTATGTCATAAAAATATAAACTTCGTTAAAGATAAGCTAATTACTTGCCCTTTTTGCAGTTCTACCTATCATTATTTGTGCGTAGCAGACTGGTTATTTAAGTATAATTCTTGTCCTATGTGTCAAAATAATTTTTTAGATCCTAACATCGGACTTTTCGAAAAAACTGAATAAATGTTACTCAGACTGCTTTATCATCTATCTTTAAGTGCTTTTGAGAGCGTTTTCGCGTAGTTAAACATTTCTTCTCTTCAGGTTGTCTTAATCGTAATAAAAAATGGAACGATTGGGTAGAATTAATTAAAATTTGGTCTTTTACCTTGCCAAGGAGCTAATTCTTCAAACGCTTTAGAAACTTGCAAGACGGTAAGTTCATCAAATCTTTTCCCTACTATTTGCATTCCAATAGGTAATCCGTCACTAGTCCAGCCACACGGAATAGAAGCTGCTGGATGACCACTCATATTAAAAGGATAGGTAAAGGGTAACCATCCTGCCCAACTCATATTTTTTCCATTAATAATTACACCCGTTTTCCCCGTTTCTTTTTCAATCACTAACGATTTGCCTAATTCAAAAGCAGGACATGCTAGCGTAGGAGTTATTAGGATATCAATTTTCTTAAACGCTCGACAAATTTCTGAATAAACTATCTCTCTTTGAATTTCTGCAATCTTTAATTCTTTTTTAGAGAATGATAATCCAAGATTAATTAGATCTAATAAATCAGGCTCCGTTTTATCTTGCCATTTTTTTAATAATGGGGCTAACGTATAACCCAATCCTGAGGTCCAGAGAGTTAAAAATAGAGATTCTGGGTTTCTCAACTTAATTCTACTTTTCTCTATAGACCAACCGAATTCTTCAAATTTTTGGATCCCTTTCATAACAGACACCTCAACTTCAGGATCAAGAGCTTCTGCAAATCCTAAATCTAAAGAATAACCTATTTTTAATTTATTTGGTGTGTCGTTTAGCCTTTCTAAATAGCTAACATTTGGGTTTGGTACAGAATATCTATCAGATTCATCTTGGCCTGCGATAATATCTAGCACAAGAGCTGCATCCTTAACATACCTCACGAGTGGACCTTTATGAACGAAAGTGCCAAAATTTCCAAACAATTTCATCGAATTCTGAGGAACTCGACCAAAAGTTGATTTAAGACCAAAAATGCCACAAAAGCAACTAGGTATCCTAATAGACCCGCCCCCATCTGAACCTATACCTATCGGACCTAACCCTGAAGCAACAGCAGCAGCAGCACCCCCGCTTGACCCTCCGGGAGTTCTTTCTAAATTCCACGGATTTCTTGTTACTCCAAAAATTAGATTATCTGTTTCTCCTTTATATCCATAAGCAGGAGTGTTAGTTTTACCTAAGATTACAGCACCAGCATCTTTTAACCTTTTAACTATAATCTCATCTTTCCGGGCTATGTTATTCTCAAACGCCTTACTACCAAAAGTTGTTCTGATTCCCTTGGTTTCTGTTTCATCTTTAATCGAAATGGGGATCCCATGTAATAACCCCATTTTTTCTCGTTTTTTAACTGCTTCATCTGCTTTTTTGGCTATTTTCCGAGCTAAATCAAAAGTAGGTGTACAATATGCATTAATTATAGGGTTTATTTTTTCAATTCTTTCTATTATTGTTTCTGTAATTTCAGAAGAAGTTAATTCCTGTGTTTTAATTTTCTCAACCATTTCACAAGCAGACATGAAACATATCTCTTCCTTGTTCATATTATTCGCCTTAATAGAATTATATTTTTTATAATAAAATAAGTAAGACACATATATGAATTATGATGTTAATGAACTAAAAGAAAAATTAACGGGAAAATTAAAGGTTGAATAATGCTAAACACTAATTTCTTTATAGAGATCGGTCAAAAACAAGCGAATTTGTTTAGTTGAGTTAGGATCGTTATTGAAGTTTGTATAAAGGTAGTTACGCAAGTAAGATTTGATCTGATTTTCAAAATCTTCAAATTTTATGAATTCATATCCCTTTTCCAATTGTTTTTTATCGATAAGCGGTTGGATATGTTTTTTAATTAGATGTAAAACAAACACTACTAAAATGTTGTTAATATTATCTTCATCATCACTCGATAATTCATAATTTCCCTTCACAATACCGTCTTTGATATTATTAAGCTGTAACCTTAAATTTCAATACCGCTAGCTAGTTTAAGTGTTCAGAAGGCTGTCAAGCAGGCTAATCCAGTTTAAAAAACTCAATGTACAATCGAACTATAAACTTTCAAAATCAATTATTTTTTAAGAAATATTGATATATAATTCATAACTTAATACTCAAACATAACTAATTTCAAGATTCAGAACTCAAGGAGATAATTACTTTGGAAATTACTATCAAAAAAGAAGATTCAGATTATATGTATGAAATTATACAAAGAATAATCGAGGAATGCGGACCTAGAATGCCATGCAGTTCGCAAGAGGCTCAAAGTGCTGAAATCATCAAGAAAGAATTAGAAAAAACTTGTGATACTGTAGCAATTGAACCCTTTTCGTGTAACCCTCGAGCTTTTTTAGGATATATTAAAATTGATATAGTTTTAGTTTTTGCATCTTTTTTGGCGTTTTTTCTGATACCACTTAATCTGACAAATTATTGGGGCTATATTATGACAATTTTATCTTTTATTCTAAATTTAATTGCGTTTTTAATTATATGGAACGAATTTTTCAACTATCGAGAGTTTATTGATCCTTTATTTAAATCTAAAGACTCTCAGAACGTTGTAGGAAGAATATATCCCGAAGAAGAGGTTAAAAAGATTGTAATTTTTTCAGGGCACCACGATAGTGCACTCGAATTCAATTTATTAACCCGTTTAAAGTTAGGTTATCCCATACTGATTTTACTAGGCATTGGCATAATGATCATTTGGCTTGTTACCTCACTATTAATAGTTCTGTTAATTCTGGTTAACTTATTTTTTTATGAATTATTTATCGTATTTATCATAACACTTTTTATTATTGGGATACCGGCGTTTTTAGGTTTGTTTTTTTTCGTATCCTCCGGTAGAAAAAGCAAACACGGTACCGGGTGCCGTTGACAATTTAAGTGCCGTTGCAATTGTCTTAGCCATAGGTAAGTATTTAAACTCGAACAAAGAGATCATCCCTAAAAATACTGAAATTAGGTTAATTTCTTTCGGTTGTGAAGAAGCCGCTCTAAGGGGTGCTTTCAGATATGTTTCCGCACATCTTAAAGAATTAAAGAAGTACGACGCAGAATGCGTAAATATGGATGGCATCCAGAGCAAAAATAACATTTCTGTAATAGATTTTGAGCCTTCAACCAGAACTAAGCATTCTGATATTGTTGTCGAAAAAATTTTTAACGCAGCCAAATTTGCCCAGATAAAAGTGAGAGCTTCTGCTTTGGGTGGTTCCAGTAAAATCGCAAAAATTTTCGGTCAGATCACAGGGGGAACTGATGCCGCCGCCTTTTCAAAAGCAGGTATTAAAGCAGCAAATATCTCTGCTATGAATCTGAATAAAATGCTTAACTTCTATCACCAACCCACAGATACTTTGGATAAAATTGAAGAAGAATCCCTTGAGCGTGTTTTGAAGATATGTCTTGCCTACATTATTAATGAATCTTAAAAAAACTTATTATGGTGTTGAGTAAATACATAATTGTTACAATTATCTTGGCTCTTTTTTAACAACTAGTTTAACTAACAACATACCTAAAACAGAAGGAACGATTCCAACGCCAATAATAGCAAACAATATTAAATCGGCTATAGTATCGAAAGTTACGTATATAAATAATTGCCCTAAACTATTTATTAAATAATGTAAAATAATCGATGGGATTAAGCTCTTAGTTTTAATAAAAAGGTAGCCAAAGAGAAAGCCTAACATTGCAGCGTAAATAACCTGTACCCCCGTTATAACCAAATTACTTCCAGCTAATAAGTTGACTAGATGGAACAAACCAAATAATATGGATACCACTATTAATACTGTTGTTCGAGAATATTTTTTTAAGTTCATTGTAGTTATTATTCCCCTAAAAGAAACTTCCTCCCAAATTCCTGGAATTAACATTATTACAAAAAGTAACCATCCGAAGTTTGTATTACTTGGTTGCCCAAACACAACATCAAGATCAAAAATATAATTGCCAAATAAATTACCAAAAATAAATGTGCTAATGAAAAATATTATTGAACAACTAATTCCAAGAAGGATATTGCGTACTATTTTTCTATCAGGTTTTAAACCGATAGTTGTAGCATATTCTTTTAGAGTTTCTTGTCCATTTGGAAGACCTAATGATTTTCGAACTATAAATATCCAGAGCAATAGCATTACGCCAAAAGTTACGATAAAATCAATAATAATGAAAATTGGTAGAGGTATAATGTCAATTATGAAAAGCAGAGGAAGTTCGATAATTCCGGGTAAGAATAAAAATCCGGTATACAAAACTAATAGATTTAGAGTCCCAAATAAAGGATGTTTCCTAAAAATTTCTCTAATACTAATTGTTTGTTTCTTTCCCGGTATTTTTGGAAACATGCTATTAAAAGAGAGATATAACACGCCTAGAGCAAGGATTCCCCCAATAAAAGTAGCAAGAAACATCAGGTACTCGCTAAATAATAGTAGGATCCCCCCCATTAAGTTGAAAGCGATATATATTAGATATTGAACTACTCCCATTACAATCCATTTTGTTACTTTTTTTTCAGGAGTAAACTCCTCTACCACAAATTTATACTTCATTCTGCCAAAAAATCGGATCTTCATTTGAAACATTGATAGTAGTAATGTTAATACAACTGGATAAAAAGAAATAAAAGACAACAGATAATTTGAAAACTCAGGGTTCCCAACGAACAGGACAAGGGGTAAGAAAAACGAAATTGTTTGGATTGAACCTAATAATAATAATTTACCTTTTGCTTGGTCTCGAGTACGTATTGGCAACGAAGAGAGAATTGAAGCACCAGTATCTTCCATGTTTAAGAATCCTGATGTTAGCATCATCGAGATCATTGGTTGGTACATAGTAATAAACATCCAAACTATTACATAATCTTCTAAAAACGAACCTCCAAGACCTGTTGGAGAGATTAGAAGAGGAACTATAACCATGAACGGAAGTACAAAGGGCATAATAATAAACATAAAGGTTTGAATATCTCTTGTAGCAGTAGATAAGTCTTTGCGGATATAAGCTCGAATTGGAGTTCGGGGTTCGATTAAAACCTCTATAGGTTCCTCAGAAACAATTTTTGAGAGGGAAGATTTTTTTGCATCGAGAGCTACTGACGAAGTTACCGTTCTCATAGCTCTTAAAGCCTTTCTATACACAAAAAAGGTCAATAAAATCGAAAAGCAAAGGCCAAATAAAGTGGAAACCCATAAAATTGGGGTAAAACCTAATGGTTCCATTGACATAGTCATTAAAAATCCTGAAGAAAAAGGATACGGAATTAAACTCATGATTATGTTAGCTATCAACGGAATTTCTAAAGATGCCATCAAATCAAAGAACTCTCCCGCTGTAGATGCTATAAATTGCAATAAAAATGAAGCAGAAAAGATTACAATCATGTAGCTTAACATTGTGAAAATTCGAATTAGTGTAGCTCTCTTAGAACCTGCTTCGCTAATTTTCATTACGCTACTAATCTTTCCCGCTATTAATACAAGTATGCTAAAAGAAAACATAACATTAATAACAGAAATCACCAGAGCGACTAGTGCTAACAGGATATTAAGAGAGATAACGAACATTATTATAGGAGAAGCAATTATCATCGAAATAAGCCCTGCATCTAAGTTGCGGAAAGCGGTCATAAAACCTAACTTTCTTAACCTCTTCTTGGATAACGGTAGCGTCTCATACCATCTAAATACATCTCCGGACATCATGGCGCCGATTGCGAACATACCCAGCATCGTGAGGTAAATTAATTGCATTACATTAAAAACCCCAAATAAAATTCCTCCAGGAATCAAGACTGAATCGGGGATCACTAATGGATTGCTAAGCATGGATCTTACCTGAAAATAGGTAAAAATAATTGGTAAAACGGCTACAAATAAAAGCATCGCAGCAAAAATTATTTTCATTCCAAACACTTGCTGTTTAATTGACTTCTTATTTTTCTTATATTTCTCTATAACCCGAGCTTGGTTTGAACCACTAGATTGAATTTGTGCTTCCATCACGATTTCGAGATTAGTATACTTTGCAAGCTTATAAAGACTCAATTCTTTTTCTGTCATAATCAAACTGTCCTTAGTTTCTATCGCTAAAAGATTTTCTCAGCTTTTTTACTATTTCGTTTACGCTTACATCTTGTTCAGTTAGTCTTAAGAATACATCTTCCAGATTCGCGCCTACTTGATCAGCTTGCTCCCTTAATTCATCCATCGTTCCAATTCCAACGATTTTTCCCCGATTCATTATGGCAATGCGATCACACAAATCTTCTGCAATTTCCATAATATGGGTTGAAAATAAGACGGCTCCACCGTTCTCGATGTGTATATCTATAATTTCTTTAACGACTTTTACAGATTTTGCATCAAGCCCAGAAAGTGGCTCGTCCAAAATGAGTAGATCTGGATCGTGGAGGATAGATGAGACTATCTGGATTTTCTGCTTGTTACCATGAGAAAGAGTAGCAATTAACTGGTCGTAGTACTCCAAGGCGCCTAAACTTTCCAAGTATTCCTGAGCCCGTTCTGTTGTTACTTCGGCTTCTAAATTACGAATTGACGCAATAAAATTAAACAAGTCTTTAGGCGTTAAAGATTTGAAGATAAGTGGGACTTCTGATACATAACCACAGCGGCTCTTGATTTGGACTTCATCTGTTTCGGGATTTAAGCCCATTATACGAATGTCACCATGATTTGGTTCAAGCAACCCTAATAAAAGCTTTATAGTAGTAGTTTTCCCTGCTCCGTTAGGTCCCAGAAGTCCGAAAATCTCTCCCTTTTTTACGTCAAACGAAATTCCATTGACTGCTTTTACATCCCCAAAAAATTTCTTAAGTTCGCATACAGATATCATGACTTTATTATTCATACCTTCATTCATCAACAAATTATAATTTTTTAAAATTCTTATTGTTTATTGTTATTTTTATAATAATTCAAGTTAGAGTAAAGGTAAATAAAGCGTTAAATCTATAATATTTATAATGTATGTTGGAATTTAGAGTAAATGATACGATTCTTCTTAAGTTGGAAAACGGACAAACCAATATCTATTTAAATAACGAATTATTCCGCCAGTGCAAATTTTTATTATTAGAAATCCCTATCTATAATATTAGCTCTTTAGATGAACTTGATTCCATTGATGAAGCCGCGGAAAGATTGGATAAATCTATGGAACAGAATTCCAATGAAATACCAGCGAATGTAGAGTTTTGGGCGCACTGTTCTAACTTGCAAGTGTGGGCAGAAAACAATTACAATACCACATTACTCCATTCAAACCTTTCCTTTCCATTGTTAAAGAAATTATGTAAATTAGGAGATCCGATAGCTAGAAAATTTTTTAAGGAAGAGGTTGTTAAACGTTTGGCTTCAGGATACCTCCCCGTCGTCCGTTATTTACTTATTGAAGGTTATTTAGCAGATTTTAATCGATTAGAATTAGAAGTAATTTCTCAACAATTGGAAAGCTTGTTTGATTTAATTGAGAAAAGCAGTTTAATTTATGATGAAATGATCTTCGAAATCTTGAGGGGGTTGTCTATGCTAAATTTTTCGAGAGCAGAGAATATATTTAGAAAAATGATTATAAACACATTTAATGCAGGGGATTCTATGCAGTTTTTACAAATAATGAGCTTTGAATCGTTAAGATATTTAGGAAGGAATCGAAAGTTTTTTCGCCTTGTATAAATATTAGATTTTTAGCAGTTTCTTGCGAAATACCCAATTTCCTTTGAAGGTAACCTTTAAGTTGTTCGCTATCGAGAATAGTAGGCAACCAAATTTCTGTGGACTCAGCATCGGTCAACTGTTTGAATTTATAGAGGCTTAGATCGTTTTCGGAATAACCCATTTCTAACAATTCTGAAGGAATTTCAACGACAGTTCTTCCGGGATTATCAACCATTTTTGACTCAGTAGATACGGCTCTTTCTTTTTGCGATCGCATGTATTCAATATATTCTAATTGTCCTTCTTTCGTATTAAGAAGTAAATTAATTTCATTTTTCGCCTGAGCTGCCATGTCAGTAGCACCTTGTGGATCTACAGAAAGTGCGTATAAGGTGGAAGCGAATTTGTTGACGATTCCGCTCGACGTTCCCTGTTTAACGTAACTTGACGCACTAATTTTTGAGTCCGTGGAAGGCATTTGTTCGCCAGTCTGTTCTGCAAACAAGTTGGCGATATTGACGTACTCTTCTGAGTTTATGTTTGATTTTTTGTTAGTTATTTTCCTGAATGTGTTTTTTAACTCTTTATGGTTGCCCACTTTCGCGTTATAAAGGTTAGTCTTATACCTACCGTATAAGCTTGCGCTCACACCTGTAATCGTCGAAGAGAATCCTGAAAGCGAAAGCATTGCAGTTATGGTTTGGCTCCCGAGGAACATGCTGGCTAAAGTGAATTTGAAAGCGGTCGTAATTCCCGAACTTGCGATTTTTAATAGAGAACTTTTCTTCTGGGTTTTTAGCAATATATCTTTTTCGGTAGTTGCTCTTAATTTGGTGATCTGTTCCATTATGGTTTTTCTAGACTTTGAGTCCGACATATAGTCTTTCCCCATGTTTTGCGCTACCCATGTCTGTAAGTTGTCGCTGTTGTCAAGCGCAGTTTTAATGGTCGCTTGTTGTGTTGAAGAGGTTTTCATCATCTTTAAGATCGCGCTTCCGCTTCCTGAAATCGTTTCTCGTCCAGAAGTGCAGAGTGCGGAGAACCAGAATCCCATGTCTTCAGTTCCGCCCCACAACTCAACTTGTCTTTCTGCCCAAGTTTCTATAATACCGTCTTTAATAATTTCTTCGAAAACTTCTTTTACAGCGCCGACTACGGTACTTACTGCTATTTTTCCAACAATTAAAACGGTTTGAAGTAATTTGGAACTAACTTCTTTTACTCCCATTTGGGCTATAAATTTTTCTGTGCCCATCGTGGACCACGAACCGAGAAGTATAAGGGGAGTTGTAATAAGAGTCGAAATTAGAGTAAGCGTCTCGGTATAAGCAATCTCGCCTATCATATTAGCCGTAACGGAGGCGTAAGTGTACTGATTAAAGTAATCCATAACGGCGTAAGAAGTTGCTTGAGTGAGCGCCATTCTTTTGTGATCGTCTGAACCAGAATCTTCTACAACGAGATCGAAAATAATTTTAATTCTATAATAAATGTTTGACGAAGAATCAATAATTCCTTCAGTTACTAGAAAAGTAAAAGCACCTTGGTTCGGAAAGAAAATGTTGTCGATAGCTTCTTTTAGGTATAGATTACCCATCTCTACGTTGTAATCGGCTTCTGTTATAATTTTTGGTTCTAATACAATTCTTGGACCTGATACAGTATCTTCTATTAATTCGATTTCAATGGATTTTATAGGGTATGTAAAAGCTATGTTCGAAAGCGGTATCTTCGAAGCGAATAATTCTTTTTCTTCTGGAATGAAGTTTTGATAAACGTTAATTCCTTGTGTGTTGGAAGCGTAAGCACATTCTATATCTATCTCGATCTTGGCTTCTTGATTTATGTATCTTGCTCTATCTGAGCTTACTATAATAGGTTGATATAGATGGGATAGCGGCATGGTAACTTGATTTGAATCTTCGGAACTATCGATAAATATGTATTGAGGTTTACCGTCTATAATAATTGGTCTTATAACATCTAATTTTCCGTTGGATTCTTCTTTTATTTTTTGTTGTAAGTATCCAAGCGTATTTGTTCTATAATCATAATATTTGTCTTGGTTAGTGTTAATAGTGAAAGTATAACCCGGAATATCGTTTAAGGCCGACAATTCGTTCGTCATGAGCAAGAAATCTAACTCAAGCCCGTCAAAATCGAGTCCAGTGAATAAATCAGGGTTAGATTCAGTTGTTTTCCAAAGGTTATCCCCGAGAAATTCTAAAAAGCCTCCAATGTTATCCGGTGTGTCCCTTAATGGATTTGGTGGAGACACTATAGCTTGTGCTGAATATATTTGCGCGTCGTCCTCGCCTTGAATTGGAGAATAATATGCTCCTGGGTGCCCCATAAGAGCTGCTGGCATGTTATCACCCCACTTCTCGTCTGCATCTGTGCGTTCGTTTAGAGAAGACGTTTGCTTTTTATCGCCTTCAATGGGGTAGAAAGTGAATGCTTTTTCTTGTGAATCTGCTATGTGACTTTTTACGTCCATCGAAAATTTAGTCATTAAAGTGTAGACGAGGAAGTATCCGATCGGTCCTAATACTTGCCCAACGAGTGGAATTAGGTTTAACACAGTACTGAAAGAGCGCTATCAAGCACTTTATCTAATGATTGAACTTCAAAATTGCACCAAAGTCGCAAAATTGATAAAAAAATCCAGAAAAACCGTTCAAACATGGGTAAAGACATTTAATCATGGC
>SDBT01014177.1_pt1 | contig 12722 bp, 9 predicted proteins | sample 2277101 | NCBI WGS metagenome assembly SDBT01 (sample SAMN10404973, study PRJNA504765) | marine sediment metagenome | isolation source: marine sediment core GS10_PC15, 103 cmbsf | place: Arctic Ocean: Southern Knipovich Ridge | collected 2010 | reverse complement strand
TTTCACCAAGTACAACCCGAGAAACAGCAGCTAAATGAATCACTCCATCAGCTTCGCGTACTCGCTCCGATACGCTCTTGTAATCCAATATATCACCAAAATCAGCATGGTGTGGCTCCACTCCATGATCGATTCCAATGACTTCAACACCTAACTTGCATAGTGCATTGGATAAAGCTCTCCCTATCAGTCCTGCAGACCCGGTGATCAATATTTTCATTTTGCTTCTCTACTAAGGAGATAGAAAATTGAATTCCATAGATTTCTTAAGTGGGTTCATTTGGTTCCTCTTTCTAGAGGTGGTGTCCACCACATTAGCTTCACTAGTTTGATCCATTGTAAATCAAAACGTTCAGTAAAACTCATCCTTTTCTCCGATTAAAAAAAGAAACCATCGTAACTGATTCAAGTATTTATGGGAATAGATTCGTCAAACGTGATTATCTTAACTTCTTTTTGTTATCTTTTACAAACTGTAATTTTTCTTTCTCTATAGTTAATGTTATTGTTATGAGGAGTTAATGACACATTATTTCTATTGACTACCTGCGTTGTGAAGTTTATTGTCATATCTTTACCATCAATTCAGGTCAAAAATTTTTGTCTTCACAAGGTCAAGCACTACCGTCAATTATCACAAAAAAAGAAAAATTTCTAAACACCATCTCTGCTGCAATTAATCAAAGCGATCTTTATCCAAACAAAAACTCTATATGTTTCTGTGGAAGTGGAAAAAGATATAAGAATTGTTGCCGGGAGGATGAAACAAGGCCTTTTAAACCTTTAGACACAGGACTTAAGATTGTACCAGACGATGGGCTCTTTCTTCTTGATGATGAGAGGGATCATTGCCAACTCCTTCTCTGTGTAGAAGCTTTGAATGATATCAAACAAACTTCCCCTCTAAAAAAACTCATTCAACTAAGTGAGAAATATCCGAATCATAAGGTAATTCAAGCTCTACTTGTCATCGGGTATAAAATCAACCAGGAGATAAAACGCGCCCAAAAGTGTCTTCAAGAGTTCAAGGATGAAACTTTCTTTCTTCCCTTGAAGCTGCTCAGATGGTGGCATATATTTGAGTGTGTACATACAACTGGATATTTTAGTCGAAAGATGGAATGTCTTCAGAAGTTAGCTCCAAAGCGTGAGACTTTTTTTTTAACGGAGTTTTCAATTTGGGGATTGATAAGGATCTGTACAGCTTTAGATGCGGGAAGATTTGTTGAAGCAGAATCCCATTTTCTCTCCCTCATCAATGTTACCGAAATGGTTGGATCTGGAAAGCATTGGGCATTAGATAGAGCAGAATCCATTCTACAATCAGGGTGCTTTTTAAGAAGATTAAAAATTAGGGAACTGTATCAGAAGTCTTGTAGAGTCTATTATGAATAGAATTGAGCCATGTGAATACTTCTCATAATAACCCTGAAATCTAGGTGTTTAAGAACTATAACTGCTGTTATCAGACGTTCGGAGCGATCACGCAACTCATTTAATCGATCTTCTAATGTTCCTAGCACCAACCCTTCCTTTCCCCTTGAAGGAGCATAGGCAAGAAGGTATTTCAGGATTGGCCTCATACACTCGAACCCCTGAAAACGGCAAGAATTTACCGCTATATATGTATCAGTTTTGCTTCTTTATAAGACGAAGTATGGGATTTTGAGCCAACGTGACATAGCCCTTCTCAAAAAAACCCTTCGTCTTTCTTCCCCCTCTCTCCATGCCTTCTCATGTAAAGGATATGATGAGCTCTATGATCCTATTTCTATCGTGGTCTTTCTTGAAAAAACGACAAAACTCCTTCGCTCATATGTATCAAAATATAATCTTGAAATATTCTCTGGAGATGCCGCTCAAAACATCATTGAAATTACAAGTGAAATAAGCAGTTGCCTAGACTATATCATTGAAATCGGATTTCAAGAGTTCATAAAAAAAGAAGACGTTCAAACTCTAATAGATCTTGCAAAGATCAGTCATAAATTACTAGAAAGACAAAAACCAGAAGATGGTACCTACCACTTCCAATACCAAACCTCACCTACCAAGCGCGGCCAAAGCAGAACCTATACCAGCTACCTTGAAACCCAACTCACCTCTTTCGACAACTTTCAGTTGTGAGCTGTCTTTTTTAAGATCTATTAGAGTTGAGCAATGAGCTCTTTTCCTTTTTAGTCTCATTCGGTTAGCAGTCACTATTCTTTGCTAATAAGACTAATTGCCGAGTATGTGATGAAATAGAAAGAGAAAGGGGACATCAAGGTCATTTTCAACACGGTAGTGCACATGGTCTAGGGCTCCTTTAATTCGGGTATGAGTCGCAGTAGATCCTAAGGGAGAAAGGACCGCTGTTTCGATTCGAGCAACAATCGCCAACTGTATCCGTCATTTCAACATATTAAGAAACACAGATCATCCCTTCTCAATTCGCGATTGGATCCTATCAAAAGAAATGTCAAACCAATGGTTTTTCATCGCTTGCAATCCTGATCAAAGAAGATCTCTAAATCCATTGATGTCCGTTTGGTTCTCTATTGCGATGAATGCGATGAAGGCAAGAAGTTCAAAAGACGCTAATCAGAGAACTTGGTTTATTATCGATGAGCTCCATTCATTACAAAAACTGGAATATCTAGAAGAGTCTCTCTCAGAGCTCAGAAAATATGGTGGTTGTATTGTACTTGCTACGCAAAACGTATCGCAGCTTGATAAGCTTTATGGTCACCATGGAGCAAGAGTAATCCTTGACCAATGCGGAACAAAAGTGAGTTTTAGACAAAGCGATGCAGAGATTGCAAAACGGATGTCTTCATTTTTTGGTCAGCATGAGTTTAGAGAGACAAAAGAGGGGCTTTCCTATGGAGCACACGAAATGAGAGACGGTGTCAATCTCTCAAGTATTGAACGTACAAAAGCGACTGTTTCTCCAACGCAGATCTTAAACCTTCCTGATTTAGAAGCATTTATCAAACTTCCGGGGAACTGGCCCGCCCTCAAAACTAAATTCAGATTTAGCAAATTGGTAATACAGAAGTAATGGGATCAGTTTGCAATAATTGCTTGACAAAAATACTAGTCGAGGGAGATAGTAATTGGCCTAGATTATGATCATTTAACATATAAGGAGTTATCATATGTCTTCAGTAAGAATCCAAAACAATCCTGAGGAGTACGCCGAACTCATCAAGCTCATGACAAATAATGGGATTGATAAAGCAAGTGAGGGTATTGAGACTGTATTAGAATCATCAGCTGAAGGAGCTCCAGCATCATCTGCTTTTGCTAGTATTCCTCTTAAAGCTGTAGTAAAAGACATGCCCGGAGCATCAATCTATAATTATGTAATTGATAAAGCCGGACAATTTGCAGCCGAGGCCATAAAAAAGGATATTAAAGAGAAGATTCCTGGCTGTGTAAGAAGATCAAATACTGCCACTAAGACAGCAGTAAATGCATCCGTTGAGAAGGTTATTCAAGGCTGCCGAAATTCATCCAAACAGGATTGAGTGAATGGCTACGCCCTCAACCTCCTCTTTATCTCAATCTCAACATACTCATTTGGATGATGCGATTCGCAAATGGGTTGTGGGAGAAAAGGCAGTCTATCTTCTGAAAAAAAATGAGCAATTTGCGTGTTTGACTGTTGATAGTCAAACAAAACAAGAAACGCATATGATCATGCCAGAAGATAGTCTGTCAACTGATAAAAAACTTAATGATCTTTTAGAAACCCAAGAACCAGTGATCGAGAGTGATGGAAAAGTCATTTTTGTTTATAGGCTCAAAAGATGGGAGACTGATAATAAAATTATTCAACTCCTCTTTGATCATCATGGGAAAAGGTTTTTTTGGCAGATATTTGATATATCAACGAGAGAACTCCAGCACAAATCCTTTGATTCTAAAAACCTTAAGGTTGTCTCAGACTTAACTTCAGATCAAGTTTATTATAAAATCTTTGGTAAGGCAATCAGAAAGGGCGAACAGTGCATTCGTAAATGGATTGTTGGAAAAAAAGCAGTCTATCTTCTGAAAAAAAATGAGCAATTCGTATGTTTGACAGTCGATAGTCAAACAAAGGAACAAAAGCGGACAACCATGCCAGAGGATAGTCTGTCAACTGCTGAAAAACTTAATGATTTGTTCGAAAAGCAAGAACCAGTGATCGAGAGTGATGGAAATGTCAATTTTGTTTATAGGTTCAAAAGATGGGAGACTGATAATAAAATCATTCTCCTCTTGGTTGATCTTAGGAAAAAGTTGTATTTTTTTCAGATATTTGATAAATCAACTAGAGAACTCCAACGCAGCTCATTTGATTCCAAAGACTTTCAAGTTGTCTCAACCTTAACTTCAGATCAAGTTTGTTATAAAATCTTTGGTGCAACTAGTAAGATAGACAAGCGATCTGAAATAACCGAACAGAATTGGGCTGTTACATTAGTTTGTGGAGGCACAAGCGAGATCACAAAGTGGAATACTTGGGCTGGTCATGCTATGATCGCAATTGAAGGTGTTAGCAATTGTGGGACACCTTTTCTTCATTATGCGCACTTATGTGACACTGGTGTTGTTTACGATAAAAACATGAATTATGGCATCCAGAGCAAAACTGAAACATGGATAAGAACTAAAGATCAAGTGCAAAAAATGCTTAGGAGGATTGAATGGGAGAGAGAGAAGGAAAATAAAACTTATGTGGAATTTTATCTTAGAGGATGTGATTCAATATTCGCAAAACCGAAAAAAGTAATAACATTTAAGGATTCAATTGAGAAAGGCCTTGCCATTTATCAGTTTGAGAAATTCCTTGGTAGTATTCCTCTACCTGAAAGAAATATGGAGATGAAGGCACAATCATTAGTCTCAAAGCTCACGATTGGGTTATTCCAAGGTAATACCGTTACACGCTTCATGGGAAAAAACAATTCTATTAAGGTAGTATCCAAAGATTCGAAAATAAAAGTCTATATACTGCCTGATAACTGCATCACTTGGGCAAGAAAAAAATTATCTTTGGCTGGAGTAGACTTAATACCAACCAAAATTGGAGCTATATTTACACCACCCAAAGCATATACGGTATCGAATCCAACCTCTAGAATGCCCTCAGCAGGGCAAGAACGGGTAAAAGCGTCTCTAATGATAGCGAGAAAGATTTATGAGATAGATTTCACCGATGAAATTCACCTCCTAGTAGGGAAACATTCTTGGAAATTAGGATGTGACAAATACTATATAGAGTATAAAATACTAAAAAAAGAACGTCTTATTGTACCAATTACAGTGGATGGAGTACCTAAATTTATTGATCTTTCCGGTAAACTTGAAAAAGAACGTCAATTGATAAGCACTGGTAATTTAATTAATTGTTACGTTCTTGATGGCGAATCAAGCGGAGACCTCGCGTATCGAGAGTTCTCGAAGAAGATAATTAATGCGCTGAAGTCACAATTCAAAAAACTAGTCAAAGTGACTCCTAGGTTCGTATTACCAGAGTCTCAATATTTAAAAGAGGAACTAAAAAATTGGAAACAAAAATCCAAAATGGAGCTTCTCAAAAGGACTATCGCACTTAATCCCAGTTTTTATCCTGCCTATGTGTATCTCGCAACAATTCTCCCTATAGAAAAAAGCACCACACTTGAAGATGGGACTAACATGACAAAAGAGGCATTATACAAAAGGGCTCTCACTCTCTGTTCTAATTCCTCTCATTCCCCTCATTCCTCTCATATCTATTGCAATCTCGCAACATGCCTGCCTTTAGGAGGAAGAACCACACTTGAAGATGGGACTAGTATGACTCGAGAAGCTCTATACAAAAGGGGCATCACACTGGATTCCAGTAGCTATCATGCATATTTCAGTCTTGGAGCTATTCTTCCAAAAGGAGGAAGTACAATACTTGAAGATGGGACTGAAATGACAAAAGAGGCCTTATATAAAAGGACTATTGCGCTTGACCCCAGTTGTGCTCCTGCCTATTCTAATCTGGGAGTAATTCTACCTGAAAGAGGAAGTACAATACTTGAAGATGGAACTAAAATGACACAGGAGGCTCTACACAAAAGGAGTATAGCACTTAATCCCAACTACGCTCCTCCATATTGCTGTCTCGTAGACCTTGTCCCTATGGGAGGAAGCACGAAGCTTGAAGATGGGACTAGTATGACACAGGAGGCACTATACAAAAGGATTATCGCCCTAGATCCCAGTTTCGCTCCTGCCTATTTCAATCTTGGAGGGAACCTCTCTCGAGGAGATTATACAACGCTTGAAGATGGGACTAAGATGACACATGAGGCGCTATACAAAAGGGTTATTGCTCTTGATCCAAGTTACGCTATTGCCTATAACAATCTCGCAAATCTTCTCCCAAGAGGAGGAAGAATCATACTAGAAAACGAGACTAAAATAACAAAAGAGGCACTCTACAAAAGGAGTATCGCTCTTGATCCCAATTACGCTATTGCCTATTACAATCTCGCAAATCAGCTCCCCGATGGAGTAAGTACCACATTAGAGAATGAGACTAAAATAACAAAAGAGGCACTCTTCAAAAAGAGTATTGCTCTTGATCCAGTTTTCGCCGCTGCTTATATCAATCTAGGAGCGACTCTCCCTAAAGGAGGGAGCACCACTTTAGAAGATGGGACTAAAATAACAAAAGAGGCACTCTTCAAAAAGAGTATTGCTCTTGATCCCAGTTCCGCTATTGCCTATTACAATCTCGCAAATCAGCTCCCAAATGGGGGAAGTACCACATTAGAAAATAAGAAAGAAATGAGTCCAAGGGCCCTATACAAAAGTGCGATCAAATATAATTCTAATTACGCTGCTTCATATTTCAATCTCGGAACCCTTCTCACCAAAGGAGAGAGAACCCAACTTGATAGCGGTGTTTGGATGACAAGAGAGAATCTCTATCAGAAAGCTACCCTTCTTGATCCTAGTATGAAGAGATTTTTGGATGAAGTGGATTTAACCCAACGTTCCAACTGAGGTAGGGCTTTTTGAAGGGTCGCGTGGCTGTAATGCTCTCCATTAAGCAAGCGAAAAAAGACGGAGTGTTTTTTAAAATGTAGGCTTCGCTGTGAAACACAGTTTTACCTTGTTTCTTTTGAAGGGTTACTCTGTTCATGCAACCTGGTCCCATACCCTCGAACCCCTGAAAACGGCAGGATTTCAATTTTCAAAGGCACTCAATATGCCCTAAGTTATTTTTTAATTAGGACCAGCGGGCTCATTCGTGCATTTTAGGGCGGTTTGAGGTGTTAAATATTGATAATAAAATACTTATAAGCGTTGAGTGAAGCCGGGCTCAAGTATCTCATACTGAATTAGTTAAGTAAAACATGCCTAATACTCCTTAAACAATTAAAATTCAGGAGCTTAATCATAAAACCGCCTCAAAATGCACGAATGAACCCGCTGGTCCTAATACAATAGGGTGCTCTTCTATTTTAAACACAAAGAAGCAGAAATCAATTTTTGGTTCTAATAATCGTAGCAGCCAATTTTCAAGCTCTTCATTTCCCATTTTTTTCTTCGAAGGGGAGAATGTAGTGCCAACGATTACATGAGATAGATCATCAACTCCCCATAGCATATAAGCTTTTGCTTTTTCATGTAGAGCAGCAGCGTTGGCCAAAGAGGAAATGTATTCTCCTATAGCTTCTGGGTCGCCGTTGTTGTGTTTAAATTCAACCCATTCGGTTTCATTTTGCAGAGGAAGTTTCACTAATCCTATCACTATGCTTGTGAGATATTCTACATTTTGAGCTATGGTCATTTTCACATTCCTTCGTGATCCTTCATGTTTGCCAACCTGTTAACAAATCATCATGTAATTTACTCCACAAAGGGAATAGTGGTAAATCTTAAATGTCCGAAATCTGGCCTCGGCGCAGTATCGACATTGATCTTACCTTCCAAGGCAGTAATTGCCAGCCGTGTCTCAGCGTCGTAATTGAATTAGAGACTCTTTGCTAACAAGGGCTTATAGCAGTTGAGTCATATCCGTTGGGGAAGAACTCGATAATGAACACGCTAGAGAGTTCTATATTGAGGAGATAATGAACAAGGAAGGAGTTCCGCGAGTAGAGGCAGAAGCAGAAGTCGATGCCTTTTATTAGGATCAAGGGCTCCTTGTATATTCATTTTTGAAAGTTCAATCTATAGTTCTGGAGAATTGTCATGAATCCATTAGCACCAAACTCACAACGGATTGTTCAGCAATATCAGGACCTGCTGCTTGTCACCGCCGAGGAAGATCTATTAGAAAATCAACAAACAGACCTCGATACTACTCAAAGCTCTACAATAGACTCTATTTATGGTTCCGAAGAAGGATCTTATGAAGAAGCGTATCTGGAAGAAAGTCCAATAGACTACAACTCACAACATCGGAATATGCTGCCTACCACCTCTGGAGAAAGACCATTACAAAGTCAACACATTGGTGATAATACAAAACCTCCCAGTGCAAAGGTTATGGCACAATTAGTCTCAAGCCATTCAGAGAAAGCTAAACAATCGAATGACAGTTTTGATTCACATAGGCTCCTTCCAGAGTTCATCCAATCCCCTCCTGCTCATCTGCTAAAAAACATACTCTCAGGCTCTATCGAAGTACAATATTCCTCGTTTCATGATATTCGGGGGGTAACTCCCAGAAATCTCAAAACCTTCCAGAAAAGATTATCTAGCCTCCATATAAGTACAGAAAGCATACATACTGATGTGTTTCTAAATCTCAATAACTTTGTTGAGAATCTTGGTAGACGCCTTCAAAATAGAGAGGGAGTTGGGATCAGCCACCACTTTGAACAAGTGATTCTTCCTCCTATTCGAAGCAAACTTCATAGAGTTTCCTTCTCTCCTTTGAATGGAAAACGATTCTCTTCTAAAACAAGGTCTACATTGCATTCAACACGAATAAGAAAATTCTTTCCAAATAAATTGTTCTTTAGAGTTTTAGCATTTAAAAGCATTACTGATAGAAAAACACTAGACCCAAAAGTTAGAATTCAGCAAGAATCCCTATCCAAACTCCAAAATATTATTCGAAGTATATCTATAAAAGACAGATTAATTGTCGAAATGGTACAAATCTTCGATCTAACCAAATATCGAATTCAGTTATATCATCACCCTGCAACACATAAAATGACGATAGCACTCCTTGTGCCAATGGCGAATAAACTTTCCAAAATGCTCCATCACATAACGAGGCGTTTCAAAGATTTGAGGAAGGAGGCCCTCATTTTAGCCCACACTTTCAAACAACTTTAAGACTACCCCTTATGCAGGAGCTGTTGCAAAGCGGAAGCAAAGTTCTTCAGTGCGCTTGCCAATCCCATTCTTTATAGGGTATGACAATCAATGGAACCAAAAACTACTCTAAGTGGGACCAGCTGGCCTTCGAATCCCTTAAAGGGTTTTCTAGATTATGAAACTGGGAACCGACTTTGGGTTAAGAAATAATGAAACTATAATTCTAAAAAAAAACCTATACTTGAGTTATATTATTCTCTTTTGTATGATTTCATCAAATTTAATGAGGAGGATGCTATGTCTTCATATATTCATTCATTTGAAGATTTAATGCCCGAGCGCACCCTAAAAATCATTCAAAAACATTTTATAGATAATCTTGAGCCACTGCAAGAGGGAGTACAGTATCTCTATAAAGGTAGAATCTGGACTATAAAGCTTGTCTTGATTCTAGATGAAAATCGCAACTCTGGAGATCACCAGTTGAATGTTGCAAAAAAGGTTTTTTGTCTGGTCCACTCTATTAAAAACTCTTATGTTTATATATTTACTAGGCGTCGTCATAGTGTGGTAGCTTATGAGAGAAGGATGGTGCGAGGATACTATCTGATCAGTAACAAAGGTCGTATGCCAATCCTCGACACCATCTTGAATAGTAAGCGATGCGAGGGTGATGTAGAGGCTCCCAAAGTCTCCACTTACCGACAAAATTATTTCCTGAATGAAGCGGGGATAGAGGACATCCCAGAATCTATTTTTTTATAATGGGGCTCTCTAGACTCTTCTGATGATGAGAGTTAAGAGTGGAAAACCCACCTTTCACTCAGAACGTCTGATAATATAAATTATGTTATATAAGTAACTGCCTGTAAGTTGTTAACACAATTCGTGCTGTTAGAGTTCACACACTTCTGTGAGTCGCCAGGTACCTGCTACACCACACCACCAACCAAAGGTGCGGCTGTTTGTTGGGGTATGACAATCAATGGAACCAAAAACTACTCTAAGGGCCTCAAGTTATTGGAAAAGAGAAAGATGAAAAATTTCCAGAATGGCCTTTATCTGAGATTTTCTTGAAAAAGCTAGAAAATATTTTGCTGGTTATAACAAACTTATGACTCTTAAGGTAGTTTTCCGTTCCATTGATTGTCATACCCCAAAACCCCTTGGATTTTCAGGCTTTACTTTTATTCAAGATCAATTGATACTAGTTAGAAAAATTGAAAGAGGTTCAATATGTCAACGATCGATCGAGTAAAACCAGAGCCATCTATTATGGCAAACCTAGATCCTCGACTACTAAATCACTCATTTCGACAAAATGAGAGGGACGAAGTTCCTGTCGTCCATTCAACCAGGAAAAATGAAGTACCTATCTTAGCTAAAGTTAATGATCTTGATCGCTGGCGTATGCTTACAGAAATAAAGCGTGGAGCAGAGATTAAAATTAATGATAAAGAATGGGTGGTAACTGGTAGAATGCCTATCAATAGAGCTCAATATATTCAAAATCAGGATTATGTACTTTGCTTATCAGCTGGACAAAGGGTGTTTAAGACGCTTACACAAACTAACAGAAATATTGGGCTTACTTCAGAGGATGTTACACAGAAGGTAATTTCTCAAGAACTTCTCGATCATGCTGGAGAAGGAACAGTAGTTGGTGTTGTTGATAATGGTTTAGATTTTGTTCACAATAGTTTTAGAAATAAAGATGGCACTACACGTATTACTCATCTATGGGACCAAGATGGACCAACGGACGAGGGTAGCCCATTTAACTATGGAAAAGAACATACTGCTGGTGAAATAGATAAGGCTCTTAAAACTCAGCACCCTTATGACACCTTAGGTTATAAATCTCTTATTGATGATAATGAAAAGTTGGTTGAGCGAGCACATGGGACACATGTGATGGATATTGCGGCAGGAAGTGGTAAAGTAAAAGGAATTGCTCACAAAGCTGAGCTAATTTTCGTGGAGCTTGCACAAAAAACGAGTGCTGATATTGTTGATCCTAATCTATATGCTTCTACGATATTGATTGAGGCCGTAAAGTACATTTTTGAAAAAGCCGGGACAAAACCTTGCGTTGTCAATCTCAGTTTAGGGGGAATTATAGGGCCTCATGATGGAACCTCTTTAGAAGAATTGGCTATTGATGGTTTAGTAAGTAATAGCTTAAACAAGGCAGTTATCATTGCTGCAGGTAACTCCTACAATGATGAGGCTCATACAACAGGGTGGGTCAAGGACAAAGAAATTACTGATATTCAAATGAGTATTCCTGAGGGTAAGACTTTTCTTAATGAAATAGAGATTTGGTACTCAGGGGATGAAGAATTTGGATGTGAATTAATAGATCCTAAAGGCGCTTGCGTTGCAGATGTACCGTTAGGTAAAAGCACTCTAACACTTGTGTCTGAAAATGGAACCATTAAGCAAGATGGCACGATCTACCATAGAAAACATGACTATAGAAATAGAGACAATGTCATCAATTTAACCTTTAATTCTAAATTCTATAAAGAGGGAAGCACTTGGAAAGTAAGATTAAGAGGAATAAATGTAAGAACTGGCAAATTCCACGCTTGGCTTGAGTCAAGGAGTGAAGCTAATCCATCACGTTTTATCGATAGTGATGTGAACTATACGTTGAGTGCATTAGCAACTGGCAAGAAAAGTATTGTAGTGGGATCGTACGATGCAAATCGGAAAGATAAGATTTCGTTTTTCTCAAGCTCTGGGCCAACAAGAGATGAAAGGAAGAAACCAGAAGTTAGTGCCCCTGGCCATGATGTTTGGGCGGCAAATTCAACAACAAAGACACGGACTTTTGAGTGGAGCGGAACCAGTATGTCTGCACCTGCTGTAGCAGGATTAGTTTCCAGAACCTTAGGAGAGGCATCAAAGAGAAAGATTTCTCTCACTATTGATGAAACGCGTCAGATTCTCACAGACACTGCTCAGAAGCTTAAAGAAGCAGATCCTTTTGGGTGGCATGCCCGATATGGATATGGTCGAGTCCGTTCAAGGGCACTCACTCATAGTAAATTACAACTTAGAAGATCAAGAAAACTGGTTAGAGTATCAAGAAGTTCTATTCTCCCTCTCATTCTCCTGGGGATTACCTGTATATCAATGAAGGGATATAACAATAAACAGGGTCGGAAAAGGAGACTCCGCAACTGTAGCAGCTGGATCATTTGAATCGGATAAAAGGTATGAAGTCCAGAGGAGAGAAAAGTTGCGCTAATGATTTTAAGATTTGACTCCAGGACAAAGAACCCAAAACTTAGATAAGAAGCCCATCGGTCCCCAAAATATGTGGAAATGGCAACTCAGGAACCACCTCCCCTTTTCGGATGTAGAGGTCAAAACGGCTAATCCCCGCCGCGAGAATTTTAATCAGAATCTTTCCTCGCTTAGGCTTAGGA
>SDBT01014176.1_pt1 | contig 12723 bp, 11 predicted proteins | sample 2277101 | NCBI WGS metagenome assembly SDBT01 (sample SAMN10404973, study PRJNA504765) | marine sediment metagenome | isolation source: marine sediment core GS10_PC15, 103 cmbsf | place: Arctic Ocean: Southern Knipovich Ridge | collected 2010 | reverse complement strand
CCCATCGGTCACCTATGGGTTGCCGGGGCGATACCCGGCGCCATATTAGCCGGTATGTATATTGCCTATATCGGTATCCGGTGCCGCCTCCAGCCGCATATCGGCCCCCCCATACCCCTTGAAGAGCGGGCCACCTTAAGAGAGAAATTCCTCAGCATGAGGGCTGGAGTAGCACCCCTAGTCCTTCTTTTCGTAGTCATGGGGCTACTGCTGATGGGGGTGACCACGGTAACAGAAAGCTCCGCAATCGGGGCAATCGGTTCTATAGTGGTTGCCCTTCTTTACCGCAGATTCACCTGGAAGGCTCTCGTGGCGGTGGTGGACCACACCTGGCGGCTTACCAGCATAATTATGTGGATATTTGTCGCTGCCATTCTCTTCGGTGCCGTCTACCAGGGTCTTGGTGCGGCAAAGGCCTTTGAGGTACTGCTTGCAGGACCAATAGGCCAGAACCCAACGCTAGTAGTAGCTATGATGGTAGGTATCTATGTACTGCTCGGGATGGTTATGGATGACTTTGCCATGCTTATCGTCACCGCTCCCCTGTTCCTCCCGGTACTAATAGGCCTGGAGATAAACATGGTCTGGTTCGGAGTCCTCTATTGCGTCACTGTCCTGGTAGCCCTGATGACGCCCCCCTTCGGCTTCGCCCTGTTTATTATGAAAGGGCTTGTTCCCAAAGATTCAGGGATAACGATGGTGGATATCTATAAGTCCATTATCCCGTTCGTGATTATAAACTGTATACTCCTGGTTGCATTACTGTTTTACCCTCAGATAGCCCTGTGGCTGCCCTCCATAGTCTACGGAAGCTAACAAGCTCCGGAAGGGAGTAAAAGAAGCGATGCCCTTCCCTGGTCTAATTTGAACCGGGGAAGGGCATCCCGTTTTATTTACCTCACCGGAAATACGGGGGTATGGCAGCCCGAAGGCGTGGCAAGCTCGCCCCGGATGAGTTTTCGGAGATTGCTTCGTCGCTTCGCCCTAGCCATAGCACCAGCCGATATGATATTATTTGTCGTCTGAGGAGGAAGATATGGCATACGGATATGAGATAGACGACCTGGCCAAGGAAGAGTGCTGGCGAATGTTCCGCATTATGGGAGAGCTGGTGGAGGGTTTTGACAAACTCGCCGGTATCGAGCCGGCGGTAACGATATACGGTTCGGCCCGGCTCAACCCGGATGATGAGCTGTACGCACAAACAGAGGAAATAGCCTATCGCCTGGGGCAGATAGGCTTCTCCATCATAACCGGCGGTGGCCCCGGTATAATGGAAGCAGCCAACAAAGGAGCGCTTAAGGCAGGGGTTACTTCGGTCGGGCTGAACATTGATCTGCCCGAAGAACAGCTTTGCAATGCCTACACGACAAAGTCAATCACATTCAGTCACTTCTTTGCCCGTAAGGTCATGCTGGTAAAGTACGCTACCGCCTTTATCATAATGCCCGGTGGCCTGGGCACGATTGATGAGGTAAGCGAGGTGCTGACCCTGATGCAGACTCACAAGATAAGGCCCTTCCCGGTAATACTCTTCAATAACGAATACTGGAAAGGGTTTCTGGACTGGTTGCGGGGCTCCGCCCTAGCCAGGGGTTTTATCTCTGAAGATGACTTCAAGCTACTAAGGGTCTGTGATGCCACCGACGAGGTTGTTGAGGCCGTCCAGAGGTGGTATCTGAAGCAAGAAATTAGCGGCAGGGAAGCTTTGCTGAAGTAACTGTTAAAGCAGCCTCTTCCCTCCACCTGGAATTCTTCCGATACCACCCATCATATTGAGAAACTTTGGTGCCGCCTGACCAGGGCGCATTCACAAGGGGGAAACCATATTATGAAGATTAAGCTGAAATTCCTCGGCGCTGCCCGGAACGTCACGGGGTCCTGTTATCTGCTGCAGACCAGCCAGACCAGGCTTCTGGTTGACTGCGGGCTTTACCAAGAGAGGAAGCTCCGGTCGAGAAACTGGGCGCCTTTTCCCGTCCCGCCGGACAGCCTGGACGCCATCCTCCTGACGCACGCTCATATCGACCATTGTGGGCTACTGCCGAAACTGGTCAAGGACGGCTTCCGCGGCAGGATTTACTGCACCGCAGCCACCGCAGAGATTGCTAAGATCATGCTCCTTGACTCGGCAAGCCTGCAGCAAGAAGACGCCGAATTCAAGCGGAAAAGGCACCAACGCGAAAGAAGAAAGGGGCCTCACCCTGGGCTTCCCCTCTACACGATGGAAGATGCCCTGGCTACCTTCCCCCTGTTCTCACTAGTAGCCTATGGTAACCCGGTCCAGATAGGTGATGATGTTGAAGCAACCTTCCACGACGCCGGTCACGTACTCGGCTCGTCAATGATAAGGGTCAGACTGAGTGAAAACGGTGAACAGAGGACAGCCCTTTTCTCTGGAGACGTCGGCAGGTGGGACAAACCGATTCTTAAAGACCCCACCCTTTTCAGTGAGGCGGACTATGTCCTGGTCGAGTCCACCTACGGCAATAGACTTCACGAAGACACCCGGGAAATAGACGACAGGCTAAGCGAGGTCATCAACACGATAATGATGCGGGGAGGCAACATAATCGTGCCCAGTTTTGCTCTTGAGCGAGCCCAGGAATTACTGTACTACCTCAACAAACTGCAAATTGACAACCTTATACCGCACCTGCTGGTCTTTGTTGACAGCCCCATGGCAGTAAGGGTCACCGAAGTGTTCAGGAACCACCCGGAACTCTTCGATAAGGAGATGGCAGAGCTGGTCCGGCGGAGAAAATCCCCCTTTGCTTTCTCCGGTCTTAAGATGGTCAGCAGCGTTGGAGAGTCCAAGGCAATCAACCATGTAACTGGAACGGTGATGGTAATAGCCGGCTCCGGGATGTGTGTCGGCGGAAGGGTGAAGCACCACCTGGTAGCAAATATCTCCAGAGGCGAGAGCACTATCTTATTCGTGGGCTACCAGGCAGTAGGCACACTGGGCAGGCAGATTATTGATGGCGCTAAAAAAGTAAGGATACTGGGACAGATACACCCGGTTAGAGCGACTATCACCCAGATAAATGGCTTCTCGGCTCACGCAGACAGGAGCGAACTCTTCCGATGGCTATCCGGTCTTAAGAGACCGCCCAGACACCTGTTCGTTACCCATGGCGAACCTGAGTCAGCTTATCAATTTGCCGAATTCCTCAAGGAAAAGACCGGCTGGAAGATATCGGTGCCGGGGTATCAGGACGAGGTCTGCCTGGACTGACCCTGAGGTTTTTAGCCCTAGCTCCGGGGCCATACCTGGGATAACCTTACGTCCGGGGTTAACGGTAGAGCCGTTCCTGCCTGCGCAAGAAATAGCCCATCACCAGGCCGAAGACCAGCCCCCCCAGGTGGGACTGCCACGCCACATTCGGAAAAAAGGAGATTATCACAAAGCCGCCAATAACTGCCGCCCAGAGGGGCACCGGGACAGGGATAGGAAAGACCAGCACCTTAATCTTTGGCCTCATCACAGCCAGTACGCCCCCGACAGCAAAGACCGCCCCTGAGGCGCCGATAGAGATGGAGAGGGGTGGCGCCAGCAGTATGTAGCAAACACTGCCCAGCATTCCCCCGACAAAGTAAACGATAAGAAATCTCTTGTCTCCGACCAGTGCGCGCAGGTACCTGCCGAAGAAGTAGAGGGTAATCATATTACCCAGAATATGCCCTATACCGCCATGGAGAAAGAGACAGGTCAGTACTGTCCAGGGTCTCGCCGCCGCAGCGGCCGGCATTAACCCGCCAAATAGAATAATCCCGGGCGTGGTAAGGGTAACGATAAACAGCAGTACGTTTGTTCCTATTAAGACCCATATCGGGTTGAGGCGGGACCTTTGATAACTCCTATACATCATCGCACCTTGAGGCTTTGTAATTGGTAAAGACGGGAAGTTTACCCAGGGAGCCCGCAACACATTTACAACAGGCACCCAAGGTTAACATTTCCTATCATAAAACACCAGAAAATTCCTGTCACACTTGCATCCTGCCCCCGGAGATTAGGCCCATCTTGTATTGGAAGAGACTCACTGTCCTAAACACTTGACAGAGTGTAGTATAATAAGATTAGTGAGTGCTGCTAACGATATTATGCTATCCTTAGTAGCTGGTTTTCGTTATTTATAAGGAATAGCACGCTAGGTGGGAGGTGAAAGATGGCATAGAGCCCCGCCCAGGCTAAAACAGTAAACCCGAGATTAGACAGACAAAATCTTACTAAGTAAGGAGGAACTCAGGTGAAGAAGAGAGGATTACTCAAGATAATTATTGGTTTCGGCTTGGCGGCAGTGCTGGCAATAAGTATACCCTTAGTAAGCAGCTGTGCCGGGCCGGCAGCTCCAGTGGCGGAAGAACCCTGGGTATGTGGCTATATCGGCGCTTTTGACACCGATGTCGGTAAAAGCGCCCTGAGGGGAACTGAAATCGCCGTTGAGGAGCTAAACGCAGCAGGGGGGATTTTAGGCCGCCAGATTAAGCTGGTGAAGGCTGATTCCGCGGAAGACATTACCGAAGGTATCAAAGCGATGGAATACCTCAACGAAGTCGAAAACGTCGACTTCATGGTTTCCGGCTGTATCGATGATGTCAGCCTCGGCTGGTTTCCGCGCCTTGCGGAGTATCAGACTCCCATAATGGAGACGTGGACCTCGGCAATCAGGGCAATTGAGCAGGTCCATGACGAATACGATAAGTACAAGTGCTATTTCATGGACCACATGAACGATTATGACCAGGGTGCCGAGTATGTTGCCTTTGCCAATGACGTCCTAGGTCCTAATGGGGATATGGGCTGGGAAACCTGCGTTATCTTCTTTGAGGATACCGCCTACGGCGGCGGGGTAGCCGAGTACGTCCGCGATGAGATTGCCCCCGGCGCCGGCATCGAGGTTATTGGCGAAAAAATGTACGATATCGAAACCTTCGACTTCAGCCCGGTGTTTGCCGATATAGTAGCCATGGACCCCGATTTCATCTACCACATTTCATCGGTAAACTGTATCCCGCCGAGTGCTGCCTACGTTGAGCTGCAGGTGCCGCTACCGATTACCGGCGTGAATGTCGCCGCCGCCAGTAAGGAATTCTGGGACGATATGGGCGGTATGGCAGGAGGCTTCAGCTCCATTTCTCCACCGCCCTGTCTAGGCATGGATCTTGACCCCCTGAACCAAGCCTTTATCGATAAGTACGAAGCAAAGTACACCACCCGCCCCATCTTCCCCCACTTCGACGGCTTCAACGCCTACTGGGGCGTTATGATGATGGCACAGGCCGCTGAGCGTGCCGGTGGATTCGAGCCCCTGGACGACTGGGTTAAGGAGATGGAGGCGACCGACCTCAAGATCTATAGGTACGGCGGCTTCGAACCTGCGGATGCGAATGACATCCTCTGGATGAACTACAGGTTCTACGGACCCGAGCACGACTATACCCATTCCCAGGTTCTTGATACCCTAGGCGACCATGGGCGCCCGGGTGGTTTGGTTATGCAGTGGTACCCGGATGGGACGGTCAAGGTCATCCACCCGTACCGGTGGAAGAATGGTGAGTTCTATCTCCCGGATTGGATTCCTGAAGATAAGAGGTAAACGTGACAAACAGCAGCCAGAACCTGGCTGCTGTTTCCAGCGAGCTTCTTTCTGAAGTAGAGGGGAAGGGAGAGAGTTCCCTTCCCCTCGTTGTGTAAGCCGTGTAAGATGAATTTAGAAGAAGGATACATTAGTTATGATAGCCATCGCGATTCAAGGGGCACTCCTGAGCGGTCTGTATGCGCTGATTGCACTAGGATTTACCATGATATACGGTGTGGGCAGGGTACTAAATCTAGCTCACGCCGGGTATGTTATGGTAGCTGCCTATATATTCTACCACTGTAGCCAAGTCCTTGGGTTGCCGATAGGCTTATCAATGCTAATCGCCATCGCAGCCAGCGCCGGGATTGCCCTGGCAACCTATATACTGCTGGTACGACGCTATCTACACAATCCTACCATCGTATTTGTCTCCACCTTTATTCTGGCCCTGGTACTGCAGTATTTTATAGTACTTGTTTTTCACATGGAAACCATAAATGTATGGCCTATTGTGAGCGGGGTTACCAGTGTTATGGGATACACAGTATCCAAGAACCTTATTGCCGCGTTGATTGTAAGCTGGCTATGCATAGGGGGAGTGCTATTCTTTGTGAGAAAGACCCATCTGGGGAGGGCAATGCGGGCCCTCGCTATGGACCGAAAAGGGGCGATTGTCTCCGGAGTAAACCCGGATAGAGTGAACCTGATGACCTGGGCGATATCAGGAGCACTGGCCGGGGTTGCCGGAATATTCTTCGGCAGCTATACTTACCTGGTCCCCGCGATGTGGCACATGCCGATGGTAATGTCCTTTGCCATAGTGATAATCGGGGGGCTGGGCAGTATCGAAGGTACCATAATTGGTGCCCATATAGTTGGCTATATGCAAACTACCACCACCCTGGCAATAGACGAGAGGTTAAGAGGTGTATTTGCCCTGATAATTATGATTGTGATGCTAGTAGTACGTCCTAAGGGATTATTCGGTAAGTAAATGCAAAGGGAACGTGTATAAAAGTGGTTAATTGGATAACTTCGATCAAGTCATTTCGCTGGTGGTTAATCGCGATAGGGGTCATGTGCTTACTTCCGCTCTTCGTACCCATCAATTTCTTAAGGATTTGTATCATGTCCAACTTCATGGTGATTTTCGCCATCAGCTGGGATATGATGTCGGGGTATACCGGCTACGTTAGTTTTGGCCATCCCTTTCTAATTGGCATCGCTGGATATGTTAGCGCCATGCTGTCCAGTCAGGGCGGCTTCCAAGCACCCCATATAGTACTACCGCTCTATGCGACCATACCGCTGGGAGTAGCCGCGGCAGTGGGTGGAGGCATGCTCTTTTTCCTGCCCAGCATGCGGGTAAGAGGTCCCTACTTCAGCCTGGTCAGCCTCGCCTTCCTGATGGTATTGCATCGATTGATGATAGCGGTACGCCCGGACATGACCGGCGGAGACCGGGGATTGACCAGTCTGCCATACGTGGTCACGGGGGCGGTAAACAATTACTGGCTTTCTCTCGGTCTTATGTTCGCTATAGCCATCGGGTTATGGCTGGTGGCCAGGTCCGATGTAGGGCACGTTCTTAAGGCGATACGCATGGACGAAGATGTTGTTGAGAGCAGCGGCATAAGCACCTACCGGTTTAAGAGATTCGCCTTCATTTTGAGCGCACTAACAGCCGGCATCGGAGGTGCATTCTATGTTCACTATCTGGGTTCCATATCACCCGGCGGTGCTTTCAACTACAATTTTCTCCTCAACATCATAATCTCGACGGTGGTCGGCGGCATGGGTACCATCATAGGGCCCATCTTCGGAGGCTACTTCATAACCTTCCTCGTAGAGTACCTGCGTCCTTTCCTGGAAGGGGCGTGGAGGTTCCAGGCATATGCGCTGGTGGCACTGGCTATCGTCTATTTCAGACCCGGCGGGTTTTACGGTATGGCCCAGGACATAGCAGGCTGGTTCCGGGCGAAACGGAGAGGGGGTATACAGTATGGCCAGGTTACTTGAGGTAAAGGGGCTTACCAAAAGGTTCGGCGGCGTGGTCGCGGTCGACGACCTGAGTTTTTATATCGAAGAAGGCGAGATTCTCGGGCTTATGGGACCCAACGGTGCCGGTAAGACGACAGCCTTTAACCTGATTATGGGAGACTATAAACCGGATGCCGGGGAGATCTCTTTTAAAGGGAAAAACATTGGTCGCCTCCAAACTCACCAAAGGGTAAAGTTGGGCATCGCCCGGACCTACCAGGTACCGAGGCCATATCACGACTTGCCGGTCATCGAGGATATCCGCATCAGCTCTGTACCGGATAGCATAACAAAGTGTTTGAGGGGACAGAAAGGGGAGCTTGAAGAGGCAAGGCAAATCGGGGAAAGTGTGGGGCTAAAGGACCGCCTCATGAAATATCCCTACGAGTTATCACTGGGTGACCTGCGCCGGGTTGAGCTAGCCAAGGCAGTCGCAACTAATCCCCGAATTATTATGCTCGATGAGATATTCGCCGGGTTGACGGTGCACGAGATTACCGAGATATCTGGGCTTTTACTAGAGAAAAGGAAGGCTGGGCTGGTATTCATCGTTGTTAGTCATGACCTGAAGGCTCTAGCCCCGTTAGTAGATAGAGCTGTGGTTATTCAGTTCGGTCACCTCATTGCCGAAGGAAGTTATGAGGAAATCGCCCATGACGGAAAGGTCAAGAAGGCATATTTCGGCATGTAACAATGGATTACACCCATCCTCAAGAGGGCAATAAGGGTAGTAAAGAGGAGACGCAGTAATGGCTTTTCTGGAAGTAAAGGACCTCGAAGTTTACTATGGTAAGGCGTGCGCTTTAAGCGACGTTTCATTCACCATTGAGCAGGGGAAATGTGTCGGAGTAATCGGCTCCAACGGCGCTGGCAAAACAACACTGCTGGACTCGATTCTTGGTATAACTGACTGGCACGGTGAGATTCTCTTTAACGGTGAGTCACTGCGCAAGCTCCCCCCCAGGGAGATAGTTAAGCGAAAGGTCGGTTATGCCCCGGAGAGGGGAAGCATATTCCCCGACATGAGCGTTAAGGACAACCTGCTGGTAGGAGCCTACCTAAACCGGAAAAACATCGACAAAAATCTCGGTACGGTATTCGGGCTCTTCCCCAGGCTCGAAGAACGCCAGAAGCAACAGGCCAATACGCTAAGCGGCGGGGAGCGGCAGATGCTCTCCCTAGGGAGAGCCTTTATGACAGAACCCAAGCTAATATTGCTGGATGAGCCGACCTTAGGTCTTGCTCCTATCGTAATCGGTCACATATCCGAGGCGATAAAAAACCTGAAGAAAACGGGGTTCACCATTCTCATTGCTGAACAGAATGCAAGCTTCACCATTGAACATGCCGAGAGGATATGCATCCTGGAGAGGGGCACAATAACCAAGGAAGGCACCGCCGAAGAACTGGGGCAGGAAGAATACATCAGGGAAGCATACTTCGGTAAGTAAGAATACCGTCCCTGATATAGTATAATACGCACAAGGGTGCTCCGATACTGAGAGATACCCCCCAGCCTGATTTCTCCGGTAGAGGAGCACCCTTGTGTTTAGCAATAACCCCTACCTACAGGCTAGTTTAACAGGGAGAACAGGATAATAAACAGCGCCGATAGCTTTCGCCTCATCAAGACCTGCCCCGATAGTTACGCCCGGGCCGGTGAAATGATTACACCGCACGGGGTGGTCCCGACACCGGTATTCGCACCGGTGGGCAGCCAGGCCGCGGTCAAAACGATGACCCCCGAAGAGCTGGAGCACCTGGGAATAAGGATGCTGCTGGCCAATACCTACCACGTCTACCTGAGGCCAGGAATAGGCGTCATCGAAAAGATGGGCGGGCTGCACCGGTTTATGTCTTGGGACAGGGCGATACTTACCGACAGCGGGGGTTACCAGATATTCAGCCTGGCCCGGCTCCGTGACATCAGCGACGAAGGAGCTATATTTCGCTCCCACATTGACGGTAGCCAGCACCTGATTACCCCTCAATCAGCAATCCAGTTCCAGGAATCGCTCGGAGCGGATATTATAATGGTCCTCGACGAGTGCCCGTCACCCACGGATACCTTTGAGGTAATTGAGAAGGCAACGGAGAGGACACACAAGTGGGCAGAGATATGTCAGAGGTCACAGACCCGTAATGACCAGGCCCTGTTTGCTATCGTGCAGGGGGGACTCTACCCCGAACTGCGCCACCGGTCAGCGAGCCTGCTGACCTCGATGGGGTTCGCCGGTTATGCTATCGGCGGCCTGAGCCTGGGGGAACCGAAGGCACTAACACTGGCTATGGTCGAGGAAACGGTAGCCCTGCTCCCGCAAGACAAGCCAAGGTACCTTATGGGTGTAGGCTCTCCGGAGGATGTCGTCGAGGGTGTAGCCAGGGGAATCGATATCTTCGATAGCGCCCTGCCCACACAGGTGGCACGAAAAGGCGCCCTCTTTACCAGGCAGGGCAGGTATAATATCCAGAACTCTACCTACAAACAGGTGGAAGCCCCTGTTGACCCTGACTGCGCCTGCTATACCTGCCGCAACTTCTCAGCCGGCTATCTGCACCACCTCTTCAAATGCCGCGAGATGCTGGCGTACCGGCTGGCTACCATTCATAACCTGAGCTTTATGAATAGCCTGATGCAGAGAATAAGGGACGCTATTACTAGCGATACCTTTAACAGCTTCAGGGAGAGCTTTATCGCCGGTTATAATGCTACCGATGAAAAGGTGCGGCTTGCCCAGAAGAAAAAGTGGCTGGATGCTCAGAGCCGCAAGGATATAAATAGAGGCTGACGGACTATGGAAATGGACTCCGCTGTGCTCTCAAACAGCCTGCTCTGGACTGGCTTTGTCTTAGCCAACCTCGGGCTTACCATCCTCGTCTTCCGCTTCTTCGGCAGATACGGGCTCTACGCTATCATAGTCGCTGCGGTGATTACGGCCAATATCCAGGTGCTGAAGACAGTCGAGGTATTCGGATTTGTCTCCACACTGGGCAATATACTCTACGGCGGCGTCTTCTTTGCCACCGATATACTGACCGAGGTATACGGCAAGAAAGCAGCCAGGCGCGGGGTGTGGCTCGGCTTCATCGGGATGGCGCTGATGACGCTATGGATGCAGTTCGGGCTGAAGTTCATCCCCCACACATCGGACTTCTCTCAAGACGCCCTCCTTACCATCTTTGGCCTGATGCCCAGGATTGCCGTCGGCAGTATGACCGCCTACCTCGTCTCCCAGCACTTCGATATCTGGGCATTCCTCTTCTGGAAAAGGAAGACAAAAGGAAGGTTTCTCTGGCTGAGGAACAATGCTTCGACCCTGGCCTCTCAGGCGATTGACACTATTATTTTCTGCACGATAGCCCTCTGGGGCGTGTTCGATAGCGGTACCTGGTTCCAGATACTGGTCTCAACCTACTTTATCAAGCTGTTTGTTGCTGTTATCGATACCCCGTTCATCTACCTGGCAAAGAAGCTGAGTAAGACCGTACTGGCTAAAGAATCAACGGCCCACCGGCTGTAGCTTTACCGCCCCCCAAACAATTTGGAGAGCATGTAATACACAATTTGTCACCCTTTGTGATTTCACCGATTGACATGAGTAAGGTTAAGCTAATACAATCGAGTTATCCAACTTTATACCAGAGAAAGAGGAATGGAGTGAACAAACTTGCAACGGTTACATTGACTGGCAGTCCGCATGAACGCGGTTATCAGCATGGAAAGACTCTTAAGGATGGGGTCCACCGTTTCTACGAATTATGGACGAAGTGCTTGGAAAAAGAGTCGCCCTTCAAACTCACTCAGGAAGTCCTTCTAACATTTGCGAGAAAGAGCGAGCCTTTTATCAAGCAATATGCTCCTGATATCTATGAGGAAATGAGGGGTATCGCCGAGGGAGCGGAAATCAATTTCGACAAGGTACTCTTTATAAACTGCTTTGACGAGGGTTATGGTTCCATAATACCTCCTAAACCGGCAACCGGGATGACCAGACCACCTCTTCTCGGTGCCTTATTGGGAGGGTGTACAAGCTTTGCCGCCTTCGGTGAGGCTACCTTAGATGGAAAAGTCTACATCGGGCAGAACTATGATTACAGTGCTTTGAATTTTGAGCCGGTCGTCTTCAGGATTAAGGCATGGGGTGATGAGCCGGAGCAATTGGTCTACAGCCACGCAGGGGTAGTTGGCATTGATGGGATCAATAGTGCCGGACTAGCAATTGTGGAAAATACTCTTGTGCCTTCCGATCAGCAGCCGGGGGTTCCATACCCAGTTGTAGTACGAAAGGCTATGCAGCAAACCAGACTAAGTGATTTCACTGGGGCCATTATCACAGCGCCGCGACTCTCTGGGCACAACTATATTATCGGGGCGTCCTATGCCGCGGTTGATATAGAAACTAGCGCAACCAGGTATGATTTTAGGTACTTGCAGGACAGTGTTTTTGGACACGCTAACCATTATGAATCCCCGGTACTCAAACATCTTGATCTATTACCAGAGTTGTTACCGGATACGTTGATACGATCTGGGCGAATGCTTCAATTGTTAAAGGCCAAATCTGGTGAAATCAATCTCGAGACAATTAAGGGAATCATGAGCGACCATGCTGACTATCCCGTTGGCATCTGCCGACATGAGGACAAACGCCATTGCGAATTAGGTACACTATCCACACTTGTCTACCGACCGGAAGATCGGTTAATGCTGGCCACGTATGGCAACCCGTGCGCCAGTCCATTTCAAGAATTCACTATCCCTACCGCATAGAGGGAAAGTGGCTGACGCCGTGTGTTGCTACGCCATCTCCAAGCTCTCCCGGAATTGTGAAACCCCAATTCATCCCGATAGGTTTAACATGCCCAACATAGCTAATTTCTCCCGGTGGGGGCTTTATTGGGGGTATTGACGAAGAAGCTATGCAGATGTAAAGTAGGCCTGTATTCCAACTATAGAAGGAGGCATTAGTAATGGAAAGGATTAAGGCGATTGTATATGGCTTGGGGGAGATGGGGAAGATAATAACCAAACTCATGGTGGAGAAAGGGGTGCTTATTGTTGGAGCTGTGGGACATGTTTCGAACATTGGTAAAG
>SDBT01014174.1_pt1 | contig 12724 bp, 10 predicted proteins | sample 2277101 | NCBI WGS metagenome assembly SDBT01 (sample SAMN10404973, study PRJNA504765) | marine sediment metagenome | isolation source: marine sediment core GS10_PC15, 103 cmbsf | place: Arctic Ocean: Southern Knipovich Ridge | collected 2010 | reverse complement strand
GTGCCGGCGGTGGCCGCCCTCGGGTTGGCAGCCGGCATTAAACTGAGCGGCGTTGCCTTGCTGGGATTGGTCGCAGCAGCGTTGGCCGTGCATTTGTTTCGGCAACGGGAAAGTCTGAAGCAATGGTTCGGCATCATTATTGTCGGATCGGCGTCCGTCGTGGTGGGCATCATGCCGTACGCGCGAAACTGGATAAGCATCGGTTCGCCCCTGTATCCCAAGGGTGTGCGGCTGTTCGGTGTCGAGATCTTCCCGGGCACCGACGGCTATGACCACGGCGACTTCGCGGTGGCCGCGCTCGCCGCCCTGGACGCCGAGCTGGTGGTCGGCTGGCAGATGGGGCACGACTTCTCCTGCCCGCCCGACGACCAGGGCAACCCCTGCCCGACCGACCAGCGCCAGGCGAACAAGCGGTTAGATTCCATTACCGGCATCCTTAACTACTCCTACGACCACTTCCGCCTGCAGCCGCGCACCTCGGCCGACATCGAGGTCAGAACGGCCGACCCGTTCGACACCGACGGCGACGGCATCTGCAACCCGGGCGAGACGAGCCCCGACTGCACCGGCGATGACAACTGCCCCGGCGACTTCAACCCCGACCAGGAGGACGGCGACGCAGACTCCGTGGGCGACGCCTGCGACAACTGCCCGGACGATGCCAACCCCACCCAGGACGACGCCGACGCCGACGGGGTCGGCGACGCCTGCGACAACTGCCCGGACAACGCCAACTCGGACCAGGCCGACATGGACGGAGACGATACCGGCGACGCCTGCGACCCGGACATCGACGGCGACGGCATCGACCAGGGCGACGGCTCCAACCCCTGCGCCGACGGCAACACCGTCGGCTGCGACGACAACTGCCCCTGGGTGCCCAACCCCGGCCAGGAGGACGGCGACTCCGACGGGGTCGGCGACGTCTGCGAGGCCGGCGGCGCCCACGTCCTGGTCACCGAGATCTGCGTCACGACGACCGCCGGCGAGTTTATAGAGATCCACAACCCGACTGCCTCGCCGATAGACCTGACCGACTACTACCTCTGGGACGCCACACACGCGACCTCGAACACCTTCTACTGGTTGATCGCCAGCCTGACCGGCGACGGGTGGGAGTCCACAGATTTCGTCGTCAGGTTCCCCGACGGCGCGTCCATCGGACCGGGCGAGTACATGACTATCGCCGTGGCGCCCGACAGCGACTTCAACGCCACCTACGGGACGAATCCGGACTTCTCGGTCCAGAGCGGGGCCCAGCAGATGGACCCGGCCTTCCCGGGTTCCGTCGGCTCAGGTCCAACCCTGTCGAACGCCGGCGAGGTGGTGGTGCTGTTCCACTGGGACGGCGCCAGCGACCTGGTCCAGGATGTGGACTACGTAGTCTGGGGCGACAATGAGGAGGCATCCGACAAGACCGGCGTGACCGTCGGAGCATCGACCTATCTCCCGGACACGCCGATAGACCAACAGGCTTACCTGGGCAGCCACAGCGGCGGGCAGTCCTTCCAGCGCGCCGAACTGACGGAGGGTGCCGAGATAGGAAGCGGCGGAAACGGGATAACCGGCCACGACGAGACCAGCGAAGACCTGAACAGCACCTGGACCACAGCGGCCCCGACCCCGGGCGCGGCCACCCAGTAACACCGAGGACTGCTCATCGCCCACGATCGTCCCGGGGGCACCGCGACAACGGCAAACTCGCGAACCCATACCCGAGCGAGGTTCCCATGCAGCATCCCGACCTCAGACGAAAGGCACCACGGCTGGCGGCGGCAGTCGCTCTTCTGTTGCTCACGGCTTGCATCATCCAGACCGAGCAGCAGGAGATCGAGGGAGCCACTGTGCACCTGGGCATCCTGCGCACCTCGGACATCCACTCACGGATCTTTCCTTTCGACCTGATGCCCAACACCCACGACCAGGGCGACGGCCTGTACGAACAGTCCGCCCCCTACGGCGGGGCCGAGCGGCTTGCGGCCCTGATCCAGCGCGAGCGCCAGGTCGGCGAGCGGGTGCTCTACATGGACTCGGGCGACATCTTCCAGGGCGCGCCAATTTTCAATTTCGGCGGCGGAGAGCCCGAGTTCCGCTGGCACTCGACCATCATGGCCGACGCGGTGGTGGTCGGCAACCACGAGTTCGACAAGGGCGCGGACAACCTGGCCGAGCAGGCCGGCCGCTGGATCGACTACCCCTTCCTGGCCGCCAACTACATCTTCGAGGACTGGACCGACGAGTCCAACTCCCAGCTCGGCCGCCACGTCCAGCCCTACACCATCCTGAACGCCAAGGGCCTGAAGATCGGCATCATCGGCATGGGCGACATCGGCTCGATGTACTCCATCACCCAGGGCGGCAACTCCCTGGGCATCACCCCGCTGGAGGCCAACGAGACGGTCCGCGCCTACGTGGAGTTCCTCCACCCGGCCGTCGACCTGATCGTGGTGCTCAGCCACCTGGGTCTGTCCGAGGACCAGGAGCTGACCGACGGTCACGAGATCTACATGACCTCGGACAAGGACGTCTCCCACTTCCGGGACCGCGAATACGACCCCTGGGTGGACATGGAGTGCGACGAGTGCACCGAAGGGGTGGTCAAGTACTGGGTGCCCGGCGTACGCGGGATCGACATCATCCTGGGCGGCCACCTACACATCCTGACCGCTCCGCCCATGGTGCTGCGCGACCCGGCCGGCCGCGAGGTGCTCCTGGAGCACCCCGGCGCGTTCGCCAAGTTCATGACCCGGCTCGACCTGGCCGTGGCCGTGCCCCGCAGCCACTACTCATGCGACACTGAGCAGGGGATATGCGTGCCCGCAGACTCCCACTTCTCCCACGACGTTCCCTGCACCACAGACGACGACTGCGCCGTGTACAAGCTGGCCCCCTGGGGCGCCGAGGTGGTCTCCCACCGCCAGACCCTGTTCCCGATCGACTCCATCTGGTGCGCCGTGCCCCGCCCGTCGGACCCCTACGACTCTTTCTTCGCCCATGACCTCGAAGCCTTGCAGTCCTATTGTGCGGGTAAGGGCCACGCGCCGACCCGCAACCTGCTCGAGCCCTACCGGATCGAGATGGAGCTCGATCCCCGGTTCATCCTGACGCAGGTCTTCGGCTACGCCCCCAAGACCGTCGCGCGAAAGAACACCGCCTCGGGCGGCGACTCGACCCTGGGCAACATGACCGCGCTGGCCATGATGATCCGCAAGCGCGTCGAGGCCGAGTTCTGCGTGACCAACACCCTGGGGATCCGGGACAACTTCTACCCCGGGGTAATCGACATGGAGACGGTCTTCAACGTCTTCCCGTTCGAGAACACCATCACGGTCATGTACCTTTCGGGCCGCGAGATCCAGGAGATGTTCGACTTCGTCACCGAACGCTCCCACGGCCGCGGCTGCCAGTCCCAGGCGCAGATCGCCGGCTGCTCTTTCGTTATGAACTGCGGCCAGGTCAAGCGCAACGAGGCTCACTACTCCTGCAACACATCCGACGACTGCTGTCAGTACCGCCCCGAGATCTGCGACGAAGACTACCAGGGCACCGCCCGCTGGGAGTGCAACCTGGGCTCGTGCTACTCCCACCCGGCCGAGGACATCCTGATGGGAGGCCGGCCGCTCAACCCGGACGCCAACTACAAGCTGGCCACCAACGACTACATCGCCAACGGCGGCTCGGGCTTCGACGTGCTCAGGCGCAACACCACCAAGGTCGACACCGGCATCGCCATGCGCGACGCGTTGACCGAGCACCTGCGGCGGTTCCCCAACTGCAACGAGTTATTGGCAGCCGACCCCAACGAGGTGGATCCCTTCTCGCTCAGCTTCTGCCTGGAACACAAGACAGAGGAGGGTCAAAAAGACATCAATGTCAAGGGAACCTGCACCTGCAGGGAGGTGCTGTGCTTTCTGGATAAGTGCCGCCCTGAACAGGAGGAGTGCCAGGAGATCATGAGGAAGTGCCGCTCGATCAACCCGGCGCTGAGACATTTCTGCAACAACCCGCTCGAGTTCCCCATAATAGTGGGCGAGCCGGACGGGCGGATCACTCGCAAGGTCAACTGAGGGAGGCCGGTCATGAGACGATCACACAAGCTGGCTCTCTCCATCGCCATCGCCGGGCTGCTGTCGATCGCCAGCCTGGCCGCCGGACCGTGCGTCGAGCACCGCGACCTGGAAAACGGCCTGGGCCATTTCCGGGTGAGCATCACCAACGTCTCGGGCGTGTCCGGCGGAGCCGGCACCGTCGACGATCCCTACGACTACCCCGACGGCCAGGTTTCCTTCCGGTTCAACGCGACAGCCTACGACAAGCGCGGCCGGATCATGGACGGCCAGGACGGCCGGCTGTTGTTCGAGGATCGAGCCACGGTCCTCGTGTTCCCGGGCCCGCATTCCGGGTTCCTCGCGCCCGAGGACAGGCCGCCGACCATCCAGTTCGCCGAAGGCCTCGTCGAGGGCACCGAGATCGCTGCCAGGAACTTGTTCGGTCGAGCCACCGTCCAGGTGGTCGACATGCATTTCGACGAGGCCGAGCCGGCCCAGGGATTGCTCAGGCAGTTCTCCCAGGAGAACATTCGCGGCAGCTACGCCCTGGGATCCTCCCAGAATATCTACTTCGACGACCCGTCGCTGCACAACATCCAGATCGACGACTGGGTGATCGACGAACTGAACAACGACTACTCTGCCCTGGACCGCTGCTTCGTGGAAATCGACTGCCGCGCGGACGACCAGGCCGCGGGCCTGCCCGACGACGGTCACGGCAAGCTGGTGGTGACCGGGATCTTCAACGAGGGCTTCTTCGTCACCGACGTGGCCGGTACGGACGACGGCTACAACCACCTGTACGTGTATAACTACTCCTACCCGGAGGACCTGGAGACAGGCGACCGGCTGGACCGACTGGTGGGCACGGCCGCGAATTTCTCCGGAGGCACGCAGATCTCGTTCCCGGCCTGGAACCGAGCCATGGACGAGAACCGCAACCCCGAGCCTTTCCGGGTCGCCGACCTGGACGCGCTGATCCCGCCCGTGACTATTGACCAGAACATGTGTGCCGACGGCGGCGGCTCGGACGCCCATCTTTGCGGCCAGAGCAAGAAGAACTGGGATATGGAAGAGATCGAGTCGGCCCGGGTACGGATCGGAAACCTCAGGGTCCCGGACGTGTTCATCAACTGCGACCTCAACGGCGATCTGGAAGTGATACCCGGGTGGTTGGACAGCGATGATCCTGAAGCAATTTGCCACGAGGACGTATGCCTGAAGCGCGACGGGACCGTTGAGATCCTGGTCAAGGAGGTCATCGCCTCACAGTCGTTTTTCGAAGATCTGGTCAATCCCGTAAAAGAGATCTGTCCGTGGGAAGAGGACATTCCCGACATAGAGCCCAAATGCTGGAGAATCCGTGTTACTTCCGATCACGTCTGCTCGGAGCTTTCGAACCTGCACCAGTACGGCCAATGGACCGTGGCCATGGAGGACGGCGCCGGCCCGCTCATCAGCGTGTCCACCCGGGAGTCGCTGGTGGATTTCGATCCGACCGCCGAGGAATACCTGGGCATGACCATCGACTACCTCCAGGGCAACCTGCGCCACGTTCGGGCCGCCCGGCCGCGCTGGATCGTCATGGTGGGCAACCTGCCCGGCGATGCGCCGGATGGCATGAAACCGTGATATCCGATCAAGGGGAATGAAACCGATGAAACGCAAACCTGTCTTCACCCTTTTCGTCGTACCGCTCGTCTCCACGTTGTTGGCGGCCAACGCGGCCGCCGGGGACTTCATCGACACCCGCCTGAGCTTCGTGTTCTCGGAGAACAACTTCTTTGCCGGACCGGGCGAGACACCGATAAACAGCCCGGGCTTCGGGATCGGTGCGGACGATTCCAACACCCTGTTCTTCGACAACTACGACACCCGCTTCTCCGGCTTCGAGACCATGAGCCACCTCGTGCTCCACTCCAGGCTGCCGTCCTTCTTCGACTACCTGACTACCGAGGCGGCCCTTGTGGTGAGATTCCGGGTGGAGGGCGTGAACGCGGAAAATTGGGAGGAGACAACAAGAATCTACGACTCGGGCTCTTACATCCGGCTGATCTACGACCTGTCCCAGGGAGCGCAGGACGACAAGAACATCGAACTCGTTCTCTTCCCGATCAGCGGCGACCGGTTCCGGCTGGGCTACTCCTACAAGATCTCCTGGGGCGGCTCGGGCATCTTTCCGCTCAACTCGGGCCTGGTGCCGGCAGCCAAGCTGCAGATCAACATGCCCTGGGGCTATGGTTTTCTCGGGGTAAAAACCACCCAGATCCAGGAGAACATCGTCGGCGTCAAACAGACCGAGATGGTCACCAACTACGGCCTGCTGGGCGGCCTGGGGGTAGACATCGAGGGCTTGCGGGCCGAGGTCAACGGCGGCTGGTTCACCCGAGGCGCCTTCCAGCCCGAGGGCCTGCGCGGCGAGCCGATCTACGGCGCGGGATTCTCCTACCAGGTAGGCTACCACCAGGGCATGCCCATCGGCACCTCTATCGACTTCAAGCTGTACGAGAACGATCCCGACATGGATATCAAGTTCTTCAAGCCCGAGCAGTACGACGAGGGCCTGAGCTTCGTCGCAAAACACGAGGGTTCCTTCCTGGTCCACACCCTGGCCGACCCGGAGAAATACGCCACAACGGTCAGGCAGGAGGCCTACGCCTTCGATCTCAACTTCGCGCTCAAGTGGCGATACCTGCGGGTGCACCTGGACGCCATGATCCGCTCCCTGTCGTACCTGCTGTACGAGGTGCCCTCGTTCACACCGTTCCAGGAGTTCCCCGAAGCGGCCGAGGTCTCGGAGGAGTTCTTCGCCGCGCTGGGCGTGGATTACCACTTCCCGGACTTGCACCTGACGCCCGGCATCAAGTTCGGCATCCAGCTACCGGCCACCTATACAATCGAGAACCTGGTTGTCGAGGGGGCCACGTTTCCCGGCAAGCGCACCGTGGTCATACGCGACGTGGCCAATCGGGGCATCTTGCCGGTCAAGGATGAAGCCATGCTAATCTGGTCGCTCAAGGCCAACGTCAAGTGGGACATCTCCGAGGCCTTGGCCGTGGTGGCCGAGCTGTACTTCACCTGGGACGAAAACCAGACCATCTACGTCAGTGACACCGGTGGCCTCAACGTCTGGTCCGAGTTCACCGACGCCCAGATCCTGGGCCTTAACGTGGCGGCGCAGGCGCGGTTCTGAATTCGCCTCACTCGCCTCTCAGAACGTCGGCGTAGACGTCGGCGTAGACGTAGGCGGCTTTTAGGCCGTCAATTGCACATCTTCGACAACATCTGGACTATGCGGACCAACAATTCCTTTGCCTCGCGAATCTCGTCCTCCGAGCCGAACTCAAGCGCACGGCAGATATCCAGAATCGCTGCACACTCCATCGTTGAGCCCCTTGCTATGGCCATATGTTGATTCGCGTCCCTGTCGCGCATCCTGCCAGAACTCTCCGCAATGTTCAGCACGATGGACATCGAAGCTCGTCTGAGCTGATCGGACAGGGCGGAGTGGCCTTTGGGGAGATCAGCGAGGATATTGTATGCACGGACGATGAAATCCAGGGCACAGCGGTAGACGTCGAGTTTTTAGAAGGAGAACATGTTTCGACTCCAGATTGGATGTGATGCGAATTTCAGGCGATCGTTCACTTCGGAGGAAAGGCCGCCGACGTCTACGTCTACGCCGACGCCGACGTTGCCGGGGCTCATGGTTTGGCCAGTAGAAATTCCTTGACGTCCTTCGGTAGATCACTGTCGTACCCGCGCACCACGAACGGCGTGCCCTTGCGCAAGTAGCCCTTGGAGAGCGCCTCGTCCAGGTCGTGGGGGCGCATGTGCTCGCAGCCGTGGGACACGAGCAGCTTGTAGGAGTCGTCGCCGTAGCGGGCCTCTCCGGGATAGGTCGGGTGGATTATGTGGCCCATGGTCCTGTCGCCGCGCTTGAGGAAGACCGCCCGGTGGCCGAAGTCGTTCTTTTCCCAGCGCGCGGGCAGCTCGCCGTCGACCAGGAAGTCGCTCCGGCTGAACTCCTTGTGCGGGCCGCGGCCGGCGAAGACGCTGTCCGGGCCGGTGGCGAACTTCCAGTGGGCGTTCTCGGAGGTGCGGAACTGGACCTGGCCGTCGTGCTCGCGCAGGTCGGCGCCGAAGGGGATCTGCGAGTACTTCCAGGCCCGGGTGGTATGGACCCTGTTGGCGCCGATGGTGTAGCGGCCGCGGGGAGTGGGGGCCCAGGAGAAGCGCTCATCCACGAAGGGGCGATCGTCGGGACTTCGCTTGGCGGGGCCGCCGCGCATGTCGTAGACGTCGACCACGCTGCCGTACTGGCGAACCACCAGCTTGCGCTGGGCGTCGCCCGGGAAGAACTCCAGCCGGATGCCGAGCGTTTGGTGTTTTTTCAGGTCCACGTCGAGCAGTGGGGCTTCCGATTCCTTGAGCACGTAGTTGATGACCAGCAGGGTGCGGCTGTCGAGCTCGCCGGTGGGGGGCTTGTGCATGCGGTCCTGCAGGCCGCGAAGCGCCACCTGGCACCTGGTGTCGAAGCGGTCGCCCGGACCGGGATCGAACCGCTTGTCGCCCAGCACGTCGGCGGCGGCTCCCAGGGCGGCGCGCAGCTTGCGCACGTTCGGGCCCCGGTCCCCGCTGCGCAGCAGCACCCGGTTCTGAAGGTCGGGGATTTCGTCGTCGAGCCCGGCCTTCAGCATGCCTAGGGCCTCCGGGTCGATCTTCGAGGCATTGTTGCGCATCAGGTCCACCAGCCGGCCGCGGGGCTCGGCCATGTGGCGGGTGGCCGCCGCGGATTTGCAGATCTGGTGGGCGTCCTCGGGATCGATGCGGCCGTCGCCGGCCAGCTCGCAGATGCTTCGGTCCAGAACGTTGTTCACTCTCTCGCACATGATCGCCTCCTTTGGTTTTCGCAAGCGGTACAGCAATGGCCGTGCCAGGGCCGAGCGTTCTCTCAACTCGCCGGATCCATTATGGATCCCGATTCGCCCCGGCCGCCGGGGGGTGTCCGGAATCCGGACACCGTGTCCGGATTCCAGACAATTTGACCGAAGCCGGGCAGGCCAACTAGACTGCACCGCATGGCGCTGAATGCCGTACTGTTCGACTACGGCGATACCTTACTGTCGACCCGGATGGACTGGGCTCGCATCGTCCCGGCAAGCATCGCGGGGCTCGAGCGGGCGCTGGTTCCTGCGCTGCCCGGCTTGAACCACGAACGGCTGCGGCGCGATTTCCTGTTCCTGCGTCAGGCGGGCAGGAAGCGCGCCGATTCGGAACTCCTCGAGACGCCGGCCGTCGAGTCGCTGCGCGCGGCCTTGGGCCTGCAGGGCGTGCGCGACCTGGACGAGGAGTTGCTGCAGCAGGGGGTGGACGGGTTCTTCGGCGCCGAGGAGGCCTGCTACTCGGTCATCGAAGGCATTCCCGAGATGCTGCGGAAATTGAAGAGCATGGGCCTGAAGCTGGGGGTGGTCTCCAACGCCACCTGCCCAAGGCTGATCCGCCGGGCGCTGGTGCGCTTCGACCTGCTCGGGCTGTTCGACCGAGTGGTGGTCTCGGCCGAGGTGGGGCGCTGCAAGCCCGATCCGGCCATCTTCGTGGCCGCACTGCAATGGCTGGGGGAGTATTTCTCCCGGGCCGCCATGGTGGGCGACCTGCTGGACAAGGACATCGCCGGGGCCGAGCGGGTCGGGCTGCGCTCGGTGCTGGTCGACTTCTTCGGCGAGGGCAAACAGGCCCCGGCCGACGGACCGCAGCCCGACGCGGTGATCAGGCGTCCCGAAGAGCTGGTGGGTATTTGCGAGTCATGGATGAAGTAACCCGCCTCCTGAGCATCCCTTGTTCGTCGGCGTAGGCGTAGACGTAGACGTCGGCGGCTTTTCCTCCGCCCACTCAATCTCGATCCAAGCATCCCCGCTTTGTCGTCGAAGCATCTTGGCGGAAATGCGCTCGATCAAACGTATTGGGCAGGGGAAAAGCCGCCTACGCCTACGCCGACGTCGACGCCGACGTCGAAGATGCCGCTCTAGCGAAGATGCTGCACCTGGGGCACCCAGACGTCAGGGTGGGTCAGATCGTCCAGCACCAGTTCCGCCCCGCTCTGCTCCAACGCTCGACGGTCGAAGTTGCCCGCCGCCACTCCCACGGCCAGGGCGCCCGCCTCTTGCGCGGCGGCCACGTCGCGGGGAGTGTCGCCGATGACCACCGCGGACGCTCGCGGATCGCCGAACAGCTCGCGGCCGCGTTCGATGGCGCGCCCGACCAGCAGCGCGCGGTCCTCGGCGTCCGAGCCGAAGCCCCCAAAGGTGAAATAGCGGTTCAGCCCGGCCTGCTCGAGCTTGACCCGCGCGCCGGGCTCCAGGTTGCCGGTGGCCAGGCCGCATGGGATTCTACGCTTCTCGATCAGCGCCAGGCTCTCGGCCGCGCCGGGCAGCACCCGGTAGCCGGCGCTGACGGCCAGGGTCCCGCGCAGGTGGGCCACGTAGGCGTCGAGCACCCGGCGGATGTTCTCCGGGCTGTCCAGGCCCCTGGGTCCGAGCACCTCGCGCACGATCAACGGATCGGTCTTGCCGTCGCAGGTGACGCGAGCCATGGCCCTGTCGATCCCGAACAGCTCGGCAAAGGCCAGATCCAGCGCCAGCGAGCCGGCCCCGCCGGTCCAGATCAAGGTGCCGTCGATGTCGAACAGGAACAGACGCATCCGATCTTCTCCCGCCGCCCGGGCGATTATGCCGGCCCCAACCGGCACGCGTCAATCGTCTGCCTGAGACTTGACGGGCGGTTCGGCTCATGATAGATATGGACAATGGGCTTTGAGACCATTTATGAGAAATATCATGAACAACCGACGGGCTGCGCTGGGTGACCTCGCCACGAGGTTCTTCGCATACATCCAGTTGAAAAAGAAGGACACCGTCAAGACCGGCGAGTTATCGCCCGTTCTCGGCATCAGCAGGGAACAAGAGCGTGATCTGCTGCGTCGGCTCGCGCGGTCCGGCTGGATTGTGAGGCTCAAAAGAGGTCTCTATCTCGCTCCCCGGACGATTCCTCCGGGCGGCAAGTGGAGTCCCGGGGAGTACCTGGCACTTGCCAAGCTGATGGAAGACCGTCAGGGCACCTATCAGATCTGCGGTCCCAGCGCTTTCAACTTCCATGGGTTCGACGACCAGATTCCCGCCGTGACGTACGCGTACAACAACCGCATTTCCGGAGCGCGCACGATCGGCCGGCTGACATTCCAGCTCATCAAGGTTGCAGACGAGCGACTAGGCGGAACCTATGCATTCCAGACTGAGCAGGCCGTCGAGGCCGTGTATTCCTCAAAGGCCAGGACCTTGATGGACGCGGTCTATGACTGGTCGCGGTTCAACAGTCTGCCCCGCGGCTACGAGTGGATACGGAAAGCGGTTCCCGTCGAGAAGGAATTGGCAAGGGAATTGACACGCTGCACCCTCGCGTTCGGCAACCAGGCGACCATCCGGCGCATCGGCCACTTGTTCGAGACGCTGAATCAACCGCCGGCCCTGATGCGGAAGCTCCAGGCGGCATTGAGCGATTCGAGGTCTCCTATCCCGTGGATCCCGGGACGAGCGGCACGGGGCAAGGTGGACAGAAAGTGGGAAGTGATCGCCAATGGATGACCCGCAGATGTCGCTGCCGCGCTTCCATGAGGATCCGGACGTGTTTCGGGCAGCGCTCTCGTACACGGAAAGGGTATCCGGATTCAGCGCACGCTTGATCGAGAAGGACTACTACTGTTCCCTCGTCCTGATGTTCTTGTGTGGCCGCGCGGAGACGCCGCTCGTGTTCAGGGGCGGCACGAGCTTGAGCAAGGTCCACGCGGAATTCTATCGGCTGAGCGAAGATCTGGACTTCGTCATTCCGACCCCGCTGGGCGCAACCCGGAAGCAGAGGCGTTCCTCCATGAAACCTTTGAAAAAGCTCATGCCGGCCATGCGCAGAACCATTCCCGCACTCGCCATCCCGGCCGACTTCGAAGGCCACAACCAATCCAGGCATTACGTCGCCGCCGTGCAGTATCGATCCCGCGTCACGGCAAAGGGCGAGTCCATCAAGGTGGAAATCGGACTGCGAGAACCCTTGCTTCAGCGGGCCGCTCGCCTTCCGGTGCGCACATTGATCGTCGACGCTTTCAGGAGCACACCGGCCGTTGACGAGTTCACGGTTGCCGTCATGTCGAGGTCGGAGGCCTACGCGGAGAAGTGTCGCGCCGCGCTGACCCGGTCAACTCCGGCGGTGCGCGACGTCTTCGATCTGGACCACGCGGTGCGCACGCGTCGGGTCGATCCGATCGCACAAGACTTCGTCACGATGGTGAAGAAGAAGCTCGGGGTTCCAGGCACGGGGCCCGTTGATGTCTCCCCCGCACGCAGGGCTGCATTTGAAAGGCAAGTGGCAACCGAGCTCAAGCCCGTTCTCAGGCCGGAAGACTTCGGCCGCTTCGATTTCGACGATGCCTTTCGTCTGCTTCAGGAGCTCGGGCGACGCGTCGCGGAGTGATCTCTCGGCGAGGCTGTCTCTACCCTTGGGGGCAGGGCCACGGCGAAGTCGTAAAAAGACTGCGCTTCCCGAAGGTTAAATTTTTTGCTGGCGCAAAGGTGGCCGCTGTGCCATAAAATAGGGCATGAACGGTGGCCGACCGAAACACGGGAGCG
>SDBT01014173.1_pt1 | contig 12724 bp, 14 predicted proteins | sample 2277101 | NCBI WGS metagenome assembly SDBT01 (sample SAMN10404973, study PRJNA504765) | marine sediment metagenome | isolation source: marine sediment core GS10_PC15, 103 cmbsf | place: Arctic Ocean: Southern Knipovich Ridge | collected 2010 | reverse complement strand
GCCCAGGTAGTCGTTGGATACCAGCAGGAGGGCGTTCCGTTCCGGCAGTCGGCCCCGGAGTAAGTGGCTCTCGTTTTCGGCTACCCGGTCATAATAGGCCGATACCCTCGTTTGCAGAAATGGTGGGTCCTGGGATGAAACATCCCGGCGCGGGGATAAGAATCTAGCTGCCAAACTCATGCTCTTCCGTCCTGTCCTGTTTCAGACCGGCCTCCCGCCGGCCTGATGTAGTCATATCTGCTGCATAAATAATGCCATAACAATGGATTACCCCTGCCGGTGGCTTAAATCCCCGATGATATACCTGTTTTGCGATCGGTATTTATACCGTAATCCCCGGACCTTACCGGGCAGGGCAATAATACTGGCAGCGGGGGATATGTTCCTTAACTACTTGGAAATGAAACACTGGACCGCCACGGCATTAGCGAACATGGGCCGCCTGAAGGAGTCCTATCCCCTGTTCCAGGAGATATTCGCCCAGGACGAGAACTGGCGCACCCTGTTGCCCCGGCTGGTGGGCAGCCAGCTGATTAAGCAGGAGGAGGTTGAAAAAATCCTGAAAAAAGTGAAATAGGGGATCTGGTGGGCTGGTTACTGAATACGGTATTCCGAATCTGGCCCTAGTCCCTCTTCCGTTCGGCAAACCGCAATATCCCCTCCAGGATGTGGTCGGGGTCCAGGTGGGATTCCTCGATGATCTCCTCCAGCGACCCGCCGGTGCGCCAGCGGTTGTCCCAGTCGGGCGTGATGGCAAAGTCTCTATTCCGCCGGCTGCCGATCCAGTTATGCATCAGCCGGTAGGCTTGATTGGCTACGATCATGCTGTTGTCCCAATCCCAGGCTGAGAGCACCAGCTCCCGGTAGTGCCGGGTCTGGCGCTGGAAGAGGCCGAAGCTGATGGCGGCCACGATCTTCACATTGGGGCCTTCCTCCTTGATCCGTGGCAGAATCTTCATCAGGCTGTTGGTAGGGCTGGTCCCCCGGAAGATGATTGTCCCGGCCTTCTCCTTATTTTTATCGTAGTCCTTGAAGATGTAAGCCCCCTTGGCCGCCTCCAGGTGCGAGGGAATTTCCAGCTCCTCCCGCTGGGGCACGGTAATGGGCGGCCGCGTGAGGTGCAAGGCGATGATGGGGACGTCGGTGGCCAGGGCGGCACCCAGGGCCGGGGCCACTTCGTTGTGCTCCCAGGGATGCAGGTTGAGCACCTGCCCCTCGGGAAACAGTTGCGTTACCCCTGGCGCGAATATGCCGAAGTGGGTCCGGCTGTCCTCGGCCGTCTCGGGGCCGGAGTGCCCGGCCACCCACAATAGCCGTCCCACCTTGAGCTCCGAATCCTGGGCTACCTGGCTGAACAGGCGCATCGGGCCGTACTTCAGATAGGAGAACGAACCGTAGGTACTGCAGGCCCCTAAATATCCGCTGAAGCTGTCATAGGGCCGCTTGGAAAAGTTGACCGTGGTCATCCCGGCCAGTATCCCGGCGTTGGCGAACTCGGTGATCGCCTGGGGCAGCAGGGCCCCCCGGGGGTTGTCGTCCCGCTGGTACCAGCCAAAGCCCTCGAAACCGTTACCACCTTTGGCGAAGCCGGAGATATTGGTTGAATCGGCCAGGTCCGCCGAGGCGGCGATGAAGATCGGCACGCCGGTTTTTTCGTGGCTGAGCCGGTTGATCCAGGCGCCGAACTTAGCCAGGGCGGCCCGGTTGGGAGCTTTGGTGCCCGGTGCGACGAACAGCTCCTCAGGATACCCTTCCACTTTCGCCAGCACGCTTTTATCCAGCTCCAGGTGGGCTCCGGGGATGAATCCTTCCAGGTCCTCGGGCACCGAATCGCCTAGCTCTACCAGTCGTTCCGCCAGGAAATTCACTAACTCCTGGTTGGTACGCAACACCGACATAACCTGGGACAAATGGCTGGCGGTTTCCTCCCGGAACTGGCGCTCACTGGCGGGCCGCGGCTCACCCGGGTTCTCGAAGGAAACCCCGTTTCGCAGGGCAAACTGCTTCAGGCTCGCCCAGAACAGCTCACTGTTGGCTTTATGGGGCACCCCATGGGATTGGTTGTCGAACACACCATAGCCTCGGCCCTTGCGGTTCTTGGTCCAGAGCACCTTGGGTTGGCCTTCACCGTCCGGGCTGTTAAGCAGGATAAATGCCTTGGTGATCTGCTCCCAATCCTCACCCTCTTTCGTTCCCACCACATGGAAGCCATGATGCTTAAACCAGTCGGGAGGAGTGCCATGAATAACTGTCGAAAACGCCCGGTTGTCGATGCCGAAGTCATTCCAGTCCAGCACGTAATTGAGATTAGTAAGCCCCAGCCCGTAGGCTGAGTTCATGGTCTCATGAGTGACCCCGGTGGATAGTCCGCCCTCCCCCTCGAAAGCCCAGACCTTCACCTCCGGTACTCCAGCCAGTTTATAGGCCAGGGCGATACCGGCGGCGGCCGGTGAGCCGTGGCCGCTGGGACCGGTGTTAAACTTGAGAAACTGGGTCTTACCCCCCATTTCGGCATGACCCGGCAGCCCACCCTGCCGGCGGAGTGTCAGCAGGTCCTCCCACACCAGGGCTCGCCGCTCGAATTCCTTAACCAGGTATTTGGGATCGTTGGTTTGCTCGTACTTGATCCGCAAAGCCTCGTTGTAGACCGCCAGGGTGGCATACACCAGCGGCACAGTATGCCCGGCCACCAGCACAAAGCGGTCGGCAAAACGCTTGCCCGGCTCGCGAATGTCCCAGCGCATGGCTCCCGAAAGGGTGTTGACTACCAGCATATAGGCCTTGGACAGTGACCCGCCGGGATGGCCGCTCTGGCGGTAATTGAGCATGATGTGAATGGTCTGATCAATCATGTCCCTGATGATTTCGTAGTAGCCGAACTCGTCCTGCAATTGGGTCAAAGGATAGGGTGTTGGCGTCCGCATGGTCTAGGATGCTCCAGATTGTTAGCTATTGTAAGTTATGAACATTATTCAGGTAGATATCGGGGTGGGCCTGTGTTTGGCTGTCTTCCCCTTGGTGGTGGCCACCTCGGGCCGCCCATCGCCGGGAGCCGGCCTCCGGCTGTTGGAACTGAAAAGGGATTCCTTAAGTATCTGCCCGGTATAGGAGCTGGATTCGGCGGCCACTTCTTCCGGCGTACCCTCGGCCACCACATATCCCCCCTCGTCGCCTCCTTCCGGACCCAGATCGATGATCCAGTCGGCCGTTTTGATCACGTCCATGGAATGCTCGATTATCACTACCGTATTGCCCTTGTCCACCAGCTGGTGCAGCACCCGCAGCAGCATCTCCACGTCGGCGAAATGCAGGCCGGTAGTGGGTTCGTCCAGAATATATATGGTGCGGCCGGTGCTGGCCTTCGATAGTTCCGCGGACAATTTAACGCGCTGGGCCTCACCGCCGCTTAGAGTGGTGGCCTGCTGTCCTAATCTGATATAGCCCAGCCCTACATCGCAGAGGGTCTGGAGCTTGCGCTCGATGGCGGGCACATTCTTAAAAAATTCCAGCGCCGCCTGGCACGACAGGTCCAGTACCTGCGCGATGGTCCGGCCTTTATAAGTAACCTCCAGGGTCTCCCGGTTATAGCGCTTGCTGTGGCACTGCTCGCACTGCACGTATACATCCGGCAGAAAATGCATCTCGATCTTGATGATACCGTCGCCCTGGCAGGCTTCGCAGCGGCCGCCTTTGACGTTGAAGGAGAATCGTCCCGGTTTATAGCCCCTGATCTTGGACTCGGGCAGCTGGCTGAACAGGTCCCGGATGTGGGTAAATACCCCGGTGTAGGTGGCCGGATTGGAGCGCGGGGTACGACCGATCGGCGATTGGTCGATGTCGATCACCTTGTCCAGGTAAAGCAGTCCATTAATGGAATCATATTTCAACGGCTTTTTCTTGCTGGAGTAGAACTCCCGGCTCAGGACCGGGTAGAGCGTCTCGTTGATCAGGGTAGATTTGCCCGAGCCGCTGACGCCGGTGACACACACGAAACGGCCCAATGGCAGGTTCACTGTAATCTGCTTTAAGTTGTTACCCTGGGCCCCTTCCAGGCGCAGGAACTTTTCCGGCCGGGGGCGGCGGTGGTCCGGCATGGGAATAGTCTTGGTACCCGCCAGATAGTTACCGGTAAGCGAGCTGGGATTAGCCTTGATATCGCCCGGGGTACCGCTGGCCACCACCCAACCCCCTTCCACTCCGGCCCCCGGACCCAGGTCTATCACCCAGTCAGCCGATTCAATGGTTTCCCGGTCATGCTCCACCACCAGGACGGTATTTCCGATGTCCCGCAGCCGGTTCAAGGTGGCGATCAACCGCCGGTTGTCCCGCATGTGCAACCCGATGGAAGGCTCATCCAGAATATAGAGCACCCCCACCAGTTGACTACCCACCTGAGTGGCCAGCCGGATACGTTGAGCCTCGCCGCCACTCAACGTGGCGGAGGTCCGGGAGAGGGTCAGGTAGTCCAGGCCTACGTTCACCAGGAATCCCAGGCGGTCCCCGATCTCCTTAAGCACCTGGGTGGCGATTTCCCGATTAGTGGCGGTCAGCGCCAACTCCTGGAAGAAGACCTGGAGCGCCTTGACCGACATGACCACCAGCTCCCGGATATTCAGGCCCCCGACAGTTACCGCCAGGCTCTCTTTTTTTAACCGGGCGCCCCGGCATTCGGTGCAGTCGTGAATCGACATGAACTGTTCAATCCAGGCCCGGATACCGGCGGACTGGGTTTGCGTATAGCGCCGCCGCAGGTTGGGAATCACCCCTTCGAAGCCACCGGTATATTCACCCTTCCATTTCTTGGAGCTGTAGGTCATGGTGATCTCGGCGTCGGGATCGGTACCGTAGAGGATGTTGTGACGTACCTCCGCTGTTAGCCTATTCCAGGGCGTGGTGAAACGGAAACCTAAATGTTGGGCCAGGCTCTTGATAATAGAGCTGTACCAGCCGCCCCGGGGCTGTTCGCCGATGGGCACTACCGCCCCCTGAATCAGGCTCTTGCTTTTATCGGGAACCACCAGGTCCGGGTCGATCTCCATGCGGGTACCCAAACCATCGCACACCGGGCAAGCCCCAAAGGGGGAATTGAAGGAGAACATCCGCGGTTCGGGCTCCTCGTAACTGATCTCGCACTCAGCGCAGGACAGGTGCTCGCTGAAAATATGGTCCGCGCCCTTTTTGGAGCGGCCACCTGGTGATACCTCGTTGACCATCAGCAAACCGGCCCCCATCTTGGCTGCCAGTTCCATCGACTCGGTCAGGCGCTCCTTGATCTCCGGCTTCACCTCGAGCCGGTCCACCACTACCTCGATGTTGTGCTTCTTGTTCTTGTGCAGGATAATACGCTCCGACAGGTCCCGGATCCGGCCGTCCACCCGCACCCGTACAAAACCCTCCTTGCGGATCTGCCGCAGCACATCCTTATATTCCCCCTTGCGGCCCCGCACCACCGGCGCCAGCAGCTGGATCCTAGTGCCTCTCGGAAACGCCAGGATGTGATCCACCATCTGCTGGATGGTCTGGCGGGTCACCGGCCGGCCGCAGTTGTAGCAATGAGGCTCCCCGATACGGGCATACAGCAGGCGCAGGTAGTCGTAGATTTCGGTGATGGTGCCTACGGTGGAGCGGGGATTGCGGCTGGTGGACTTCTGCTCGATGGAGATAGCCGGTGACAACCCCTCGATGTAGTCCACGTCGGGCTTCTCCAGCAGCCCCAGGAACTGGCGGGCATAGGCCGAGAGAGATTCCACGTAGCGCCGGTGGCCCTCGGCGTAGATGGTATCGAATGCCAGGGAACTTTTGCCCGAGCCGGACAACCCGGTGATCACCACCAGTTGGTTGCGGGGAATGATCACATCGATGTCCTTGAGGTTGTGTTCCCGCGCCCCCCGGACGTGGATTTGCTCTGCGTGATAGGCTTTCATCGAGCTGGTAAAGCTAGCATGCTGGAGGCGAGAGGGAAAGGGGAAACTGGGGTATATTTAGGGGTGAAATACAACTGTGGTAATAGGTGTTTGAGTCGTAGGTTTTGGGATGGTAGCTTTGGCTATCTATGGGCTAGGGACCTACAACGCCAAACATCCCGGTCCTGAATGTCACAATCACCGGAGGCTGTTATGGAAGTTAGACCCGATCCCCGACTGCTCCATAAGCTACTTTTAGTGATGGTAACCATCACGGTCATTACGCTGACCTGCGAGGTGGGACTTCAAGCCCTGATCGCCTTAAAACCGGAACATAGCCGGGCCGAAGTAGGTGCAGTGCTGTGGCCGATAGTGTTGAGACTAACGGTGGGTGGCTGGATTATCGCGGTACCGATCATGGCGCTGTGGGTGCGCAACCTGATCTACATCGTGGGGGAGGAGCGGATATCCATACACAAGGGCATTTTATCACGCATCCAGCAGAATATCCCCTACCGGGCTATTACGGACTTCCAGCTGCATCGTTCACCTTTCGATCGCCTGTTGGGCATCGGCAGCCTGCGTATACAGACGGCCGGGCAGGGACAGACTGCTACGGGTTACGAAGGCAACCTGGCTGGGTTGGTGGACTGGGAGGATTTGTTGGAACAGCTACGAAGCAAAGTGCAGCAATATCAGGACGCACCTGGCACCCAAAGTTCAAGTGAGAATATAAATCCGGTTGAACTAGGTGGAATTTTAAATGAACTTCGGACTATTCACACGGCCATCGCAGAACGCAGTTAGGCCACTTCAGGGCCTTAGCATTGCCGGTTCAAAACAGTTTAAGGGAGATACTCTTACATGGAGCAGAAAGAAAAGGAAGTTATTTTTCGGGCCTTGCAGGCCAAGAAAGCCGTTCCCGCCTGTCCGCGATGCAAGGGTACCGGGCATGATCTTGTCGGGTACAACTTGCAACCGGTCTACGACAGCCCCCGTATAACCCATGAGGCTCCGCCGTCGGTACCCACGGTTCTGGTGCTTTGTGTCACATGCGGAAATCTCAGCCAGCATGTGCTTTCATCACTGGGGGTGCACGTATAGTTGCGACCGGGAGGTTGTGTGCCTCGATCTGCAAAGGCCAAACGTCAATTGGTTCGCTTAGTGCCGGCGGGGCGCTCGTGCCTACGGTGATTGGCTTAGCACACCCCAAGAGGCTGTATTAGTTGCCAGGAAAGGGAATCGTCATGCGGCGGACTATCGTTACTCAGGGGATTTCCTTCGGCACGGCCCTGGCCATCGCTATATCCTGGTCCCTGAATCACTCCGTGCTCTGGGCAATTATCCACGGCCTGTTCTCCTGGCTATACGTGCTATATTATTTGGTCCAACACTGATCAGGGTTTGACAAAGGGCCCGCTGGACACCCATAATTACCGGCCTTTAACAATGGCCTCTGTCCGTCGGTATCTGCAATAAACACAAAAGAGATAGATTAACTGTGATCCGGAATCTTAATCCAATGACTATTGCCTTCGGGCTACTGTTCGGTAGTGCCCTTTGGCAGCAATGCGCCACCCGATCAAACATAGCCGAGGAAACCGCCCGGCTGTTGCAGACCGGAAACAAAAAACAGCACTCTTGATGGCCAGCCAGAACTCATTCAGTTTCGAGGACCTGCTCCGTAGCGGCGACGGGACCCTTTTCGACCATGATTCGGCCCGGCTGCCCACAGCGGACATGTTAATGTTCAGCCGCATCGTGAACATTACAGCCGAGGGGGGTCATTATAACCGGGGCCAAATGCTGGCGGAATTGGATATCGATCCCGATTTGTGGTTCTTTAAGTGCCACTTCAAAACCGATCCCGTGATGCCCGGTTGCCTGGGGCTGGATGCTCTTTGGCAGCTGACCGGCTTTTTTCTGGCCTGGTCCGGATACAAGGGTAAGGGCCGGGCCCTGGGAGTGGACGAGGTCAAATTCCGTGGTCAGATATTGCCTACCTCCCAGCTGGTCACCTATAAAATCGATATCCGCCGGGTCATCGCCCGCAAATTGGTTATGGTGACCTCAGACGGTACCGTTGAGGTCGATGGACGCCAGGTCTACACCGCCCGCAACTTGCGTGTCGGGCTGTTCGAGTCCACCGATAACTTCTAGCCTGGACATCGCGATAAAATACCGCTGGCAGCGTGCAGTGTGATGATCGCGGCTGGGATGGATCTATTTTCTATTGGCATGGGACCCGCCAGCCGACTATATTAAAAGGGTTACGGATTCTGTTACAACTTGCTACCTGGCCGTTGCAGCGGCAACACTTAACGACAGGGTAGTAATTAAGCGGAGGGAATAGAAATGTCTACTTTTTTCATGTTCGGAACCTATAGCGCCGATGCCTTAGCCGGCATCAGCGCCGCGCGTACAAAGCAGGCCATCGCCGTCATAAATGACAACGGCGGCCAGGTTCAATCCATGTACGCCACGCTCGGCGACCAGGACTTAGTGCTAATCGTGGATTTTCCCGATATCCAACGGGCCATGAAGACCTCGATCGGCCTGTCCAGGATAACGGACATTGCCTTTACCACGGTGCCGGCGATTGCGGTGGATGAATTCGATAAGCTGATGCAAGGCGGCTGACCGGCGGACGTTACCGCCCTAGCGACAGGCAGCCGATCAATTGGCCGCTGCCAGACAATAATCGCCACAACCTTGTCGCTGTTGTGGCCTGAAAAGGAACGCTGATGATAGTACATTTCAGCGAGCTGTTCATCCAGAATGCCGATAGCTCCTATTCTCCCACCAAGAAGCTTGATATCGGCGGGGTGCCGATGGATACCAATATCCGTTTCTTCCCCGGTGTGGCCTACATGGGAGTCGACATCACCCAATATATCGACAAGCAATTGGAAGTGGAAAAACTTCGCGGCGGGACCATTGCCATCAAGCGGATCATAAGTTGACTTCCGGTCGCCGCCGGCAGCTGCGCATAATTCGATAGTCCAGCCGTCACCCCCGGGCGGCGGCCTGGCCGCCGGTTTCCCTTTGTTGTGCTGCGGCGCGGCTCTATATTCCGGGAAGAAGTTGCAACCCATGGAATAAGGAGAGCACGCCATGATTACCTGCTTCATGTACGGTACTTACACTTCCGGAGCGCTGAAAGAGATCAGTGCCGACCGCACCCGGTTGGTAGCCACCGGCATCCACGAGGCCGGCGGAGAGGTCAAGTCCATGTACGCCCTGCTGGGCGACCGGGACCTGGTGTTCATCGCCGACTTCCCCGATATCGCCCAGGCCATCAAGGCCTCTATCATTCTGACCAACCTGACCGGTATCACCTTTTCCACTACCCCGGCGATGCCGGTGGAGGAGTTTGACGCCATGATGGAGGAGATGTAAGTGAGATTATAGCAGATCACACTTTTCTGTTTGCAGCGGCCGCAACTGCTGCAATTTTATAAAGCGCCTGGTGTGGGCGGCCAAACCGGCACAATTTTTTATAACCGATTGGTAATTGATTTCCTATCATGCCCAATACCCCTAAATTCCCTCTGATGTTTTAACAGAAACTTGTGTGTTGAAAACTTGTTACTTCCTGTGGATATGTTGGTGTCTAGACTCAGAAAGAGTCTGCTATCTGCCCTATGATCAAGCATTTACGGGGATTCGATTTGATTACTAGAAAGTAGCCATGGCAAAAATACTTGCAGATAAGGATATCAAGAAACTTCTTAATACTGTGATCATTGGTGCCACTGAGGATCAATTGAATCCCAATGGCATCGAATTGAGGATGGGTGGACACGTTCAGTTTCACTCCACTGATGAGGATAAAACACTAAAAGAAGGGTCGTTTCTAAAAATCCACCCCGGCGAGACTGTTACCATATCGAGCCTTGAAGCCATTGACTTCAGAGCAACTACTACCCAAGCGATCTTTCCTGGTAAGATGTTGATGGGACTAATAACACCAACTACCACGATGATGCGTGAAGGCATTTCCCAAGTTTCGACCAAAATTGATGCTGGTTATAATGGAATTTTGAACTGGGGTCTCAGAAATGGTTCTGCTAGGGACTTGATTCTTCAGTATGGAGAGCCCATTTTTAAACTTACAATTTTTCTTCTTGAGGAAGACGAAACACCAGATCTTGCCTATGGTGAACGAGCAAGTGACAAATATATGGATGCGAAGCAGATTGTGCCGTCTAAAAGAACGATACCAGCTCGAATTCCAAAGGATAAAATTGTAGCTTCACGTTACGGGAAAATCGACCCGAAAGAGCAGTTACGGGAGGCTGGTTATCCATTCGACCATTTTTCTACCGAGTTGACGAGACTGGAAGGCGAGCTGAAGGTAGTCACAACAGGCCACAAAGGCCTTTTAGATAAAATTGAGACTCTTTCTTCTAACCTAGACGGAGCATTCGAGCGCGTTAAGATTTTCTTCACACAGAAATACCATCTCCTTCTAGCTGTACTTGTTGGATTTATTACGGTAAGCTTTTCCTTTATAACCTATTTACGGAGTAAAATGGTGAGTGAAGGAACTATAGCGATAATCGGATTTTTATTTGGAGCTGCGGTTCTCGTGACGATACTGATCTTGGGTTCTAGAGATTCCAAAGTAAAGGAGTAGACCCGTATAGCACTTTACCACAAGCCATGTACTCCGATTCTTTCATAGTCTTCCAGGTGATCCCGGAAAGTTCCCTTCGTCTAGAACTCCAAATCTAATCCCTTCCTCGCCCAAGTGGCCCAGCATGTCGTTATCTTCGACGGCGTTGACCAATCTGTAAATAGGCTCGTAAGTTGATATAAAGCACTTTCATGACTAGCTTCCGCGGGCGGTTATCCGACGAAAAGGGATCTGTATGGAAATCATAAAGTCATTTATTGTAGACAACGACGGTGAGGTTCAATCCGTTATATTGGACTATAAATCATACCAAAAGATTGAGGAGCTGCTTCTGGATTACGGTCTGCTGAAAGCCACGGAGGAGGTGGCTGAGGATGAGGAAGTAGACCTGGAAGAGGCCAAGCTGCAACTACATTTCACCGATTCCCCTGAATCCCCCCCTGCAAAAAAGAAACTGACCAAGGAGGAGGGGGCACTACAATCCAGGAAGGAAATCACTGTCGAGCAGGCCCACGGGCTGTTCAGAAAGTCGGTTTGGACCGATGAGGACTTGGTCCGGAAGTCGGGGATGAGCAAGTCGTCGGTTTACCGATTCTGGAGGGGCGACCTGCCTAAGAATGGTACGGCCTGGAGGGGGATAGCGGCAATCTTGGAGCGCATCCTGGTCGAACACGTCAGGATAAAACCTTATAAAGATTACCTTAAAGCGAACCTTTCTGAAGAATCTGGAGAAATTGCCTCGTGAGGCTAATCGGGAAATCGCCCGTCTGGTTCTTCACTAAATGTCCAAAGTATATCATTTTCGGGAAATAAGGAACGTGAGAAAGATAGTCCCTGCACCGCTTTGACCAGCTACCGGCACCCTGCCTGGTATGACAGCTATCAAGAGCTGGTGCTTGCGGTTTTTGCGTATTAAGAATACGATTAGACAACTCAATAACGTTAGAGGCATTAATGGAATCCCTTGGAACACAATTTCTGAAATCAATTCCCACGGCGGTAACCACCATTATATTGGGGCTGTTTTTGTACTTAGTAATTCCTTGGTTACGAATTAAGCTGGGCCGCACTGAAAAGAAAGAGAGTGAGTTGCAGCAGAAAAAGAGAGTTGTGCTTCAGAATATGCTTGACCTACATGCTGAGCGGGTAGCCGACAAGTTTTACGAAAGTGACTGGCGCGAAAGATTCAACGATATGCGCAAGAATATCGTTATCTGGGCACCCGATAAGGTATTACAGGAATATGCATTGTTTCATGAGAAGCAGTATCCGGAGAGCATCAAGAATTAAAAGAATATGAAATTCATTTCGGAATGGCCATATTAGCATTCAGAAAGGACCTTGGCCATAAGAACAAGGGTGATAAAATAAAACCGGAACAAATAGTTGCAATTTTCAAGGCTGGGTGGAAAAATGAATTGTGAATTTATCTGACAAGGTTAAGGCTTTGGGTGTTACGAAACAAAATATGAACATCGAAGACAACCCCTTCCTCGCCCTCCTTGCTCAACGCGTGGTCATTTTCGACGGGGCCGTGGGCACCAATCTGCAGGAACGCGATCTGACCCTGGACGACTTCTGGGGCCACGAGGGTTGTAACGAGATCCTGGTGCACTCCCGGCCCGATGTGGTGCGCGACCTGCATTCGTCCTTCCTGGAAGTGGGTTGCGATGTAGTGGAGACAAACACATTCGGCGGCTCGGCGGTGGTGTTGGCCGAGTATGGCCTGGACGACCAGGACCACGACCTTAATAAGGAAGCCGCCCGGCTGGCCAAGGAGGTGGCGGCGGACTTCTGCACCCCGGACCACCCCCGCTTTGTGGCCGGCTCTATGGGTCCCGGCACCAAGCTACCCTCGCTGGGGCATATCTCCTTTAACGACATTCATGCCGCCTACCGCCGCCAGGTCGCCGGGCTGATCGACGGTGGGGTGGACCTACTGATCGTCGAGACCTGCCAGGACCTGCTGCAGACCAAGGCGGCCCTGATCGCCATTTTCGATGAATTCGCGGCCCGCAAGCTGCGCCTGCCGGTCATCGCCCAGGTGACCATGGAGACCACCGGCGCCATGCTGCTGGGCTCGGACATGCTCACCGCCTTAACCACCCTCTCCCCCCTGCCCGTTGACGTTTTGGGCCTCAACTGCGCTACCGGCCCCAAGGCCATGGGCACCCACCTGCGC
>SDBT01014172.1_pt1 | contig 12725 bp, 14 predicted proteins | sample 2277101 | NCBI WGS metagenome assembly SDBT01 (sample SAMN10404973, study PRJNA504765) | marine sediment metagenome | isolation source: marine sediment core GS10_PC15, 103 cmbsf | place: Arctic Ocean: Southern Knipovich Ridge | collected 2010 | reverse complement strand
TTTATCAAACAATACAACATCAACCGCTCCCCCAGTAGAATGTGGAGGTGGGGAAGTTACCAAAACTTCCAAATCTTCAGGAACAATAGAAACCATCTGTTGAGCAAGTATATTTAATTCATATTCATTTTTATCTGGATGTGATTTTGCGAGAATTTTTTTATATTCCAAAAACAACCTTCTCTGTACTTCAGTTTTTCGATATCCATCTACAACCACGAGTTGTAAATGATTCGTGCGAGGATCCCTATCCAAAAGCTGTTGCGCTCTATCCAACATCCCCAACAACTCCGGCCTGACTTTGACCAAAGGGGATAACTGTAATTCATTTTCAATACTTTCTGCTAAGTCACCAAAACCTCTAGGAGTAGGATTTTTCAAATTTTCATCTGAGACAGTTTTGTAATAAGCCGGCCACGCCATAGCCTGACCCTGTATAGGAGTATTGGGTACGACTTCTAAAGCCTTTGGTTCTTCTGTTTTTTCTTCTGCAATAGGGATTTGTTTCCATGCTCTTCTCCCAAAGGCATCTAAAATCACAGAATTTGCTTCAGGGAGCTCGCAACTTAAATCAACGTCAGGTTGTGCATGTCTTTCTATGTCCATGATGAGCTATGTTTTTATCAAAGGCTTATTATAGCCAAAACCAGAGATATGTCAATGCTAAGAATCCTCCGCGCGGAGGCGAGACGTCAATTTTTAGGCTCGAATAAACCATTTTTTCTTCAAAAAACGCATTTTATAAAAATTTTAAGAAAATTTAATGTTCGTATGCTATGAATACATTTTAGTTATAAATAAAGCTTGTATGGAAATAAGATTCTTTAATCAAAAAATTGAAAATTTTATAGAAAAATTGGAAGAATCTGCTATCGCCAAAATTTTACGCACTTTGAATTTGTTAGAAAAATTTGGCAATAAATTAGGAATGCCTCACAGTAAAAAAATCGATACTAATCTGTATGAATTACGAATAAGAGGTAGGGTAGAAGTCCGAATTATCTATTGTTTCCATCAGAATACAATCATTCTTTTATATATATTTATCAAAAAGACACAAAAAATCCCTAAGAAAATAATTGTTATGGCAAAAAAGCGGTTGAATTTCATTGACCGACCATAACATATACGTTATACTTAAGTCATATGAAAACCTATTCAAATTTCAAAAAGAAAGTCTTGAAAGACAAAAAAGTACGCACAGAATATGACGCACTTGCTACTGAATTTGCTATTGCCGAGGCCGTGATTAAAAAAAGAATTGAACAAGGACTGAGCCAATCAGAACTTGCAGAGAAGATAGGGACAAAACAATCCGCCATATCCCGCCTTGAATCAGGCAATTATAATCCAAGCATAAAATTGCTTGAAAAAGTAGCAAAGGCACTTAATCTTAAGTTAAGTATTCACTTCACCACAAACCCAACAATTTTCCCCGGCACATAAATTTCCTTTACGACTTTTCCTTCTGAAAGATATTTAGAAACATTTTGATTTTTCTTTGCAGCAGCCATCGCCACCTCTTGATCAGCATCCACAGCAATCTCGATTTCCCCGCGCACTTTCCCATTTATCTGCACACCTATAGTCACAGTATCATCCACCACCATCGCAGCGTCATACTCCGGCCACTTCTGATCAAAAATGCTATACTTTCCGCCCAAAACCTCCCACGATTCCTCTGCCAAATGCGGAGCTAATGGCGCAATCAATTGAGCGACAGTCTTTTTTGCCGCCTTCCCAATCCCACTCTTCTTCGCAAAATTCACAAACTCCATCAAAGCAGCAACAGCTGTATTAAAATGCATTTTCTCAATGTCTCCTGAAACTTTTTTAATCAATTTATTGAGCATCTTCTCGCCCTCTGCCCCAGAGTCCCCATCCTCGCCTCCAATCAGCCCCCAAACCTTCTCCACAAACCTCGCTATCCCAGTGATCCCTTTATCATTCCAATCACCACCTTCCGTAAACGGCCCCATAAACATCAAATACATCCTAAAAATATCACTTCCATATTTCTCCACAAACTCATCCGGACTCACGACATTCCCTTTGGACTTGCTCATCTTCGCACCATCCTTCGTGATCATCCCCTGATGCACAAGCCTCTTAAACGGCTCCTTAAACCCAATATGTCCCATGTCATACAAAGCCATATTTATAAATCGCGCATACAACAAATGCATACACGCATGCTCCGGCCCTCCCACATACATATCCACGGGCAGCCATTTATCCAAAACGCCCTTATCAAAAGGCTTATCTTCCATTTTATTACACGGATACCTCAAAAAATACCAACTACTACACATAAACGTATCCATAGTATCCACTTCGCGCTCAGCCTCGCCTCCGCATTCAGGACACTTAGTCTTCCTGAAACTATCACTATGAAAAAGCGGCGACTTCCCATCTCCTTTTGCTTTAAACTCAACATCCACCGGCAATTCCACAGGCAGCTGATCCTCTGGCACTGGCACCTCTCCACATTTATCACAATAAACAATAGGAATCGGCGCTCCCCAATACCGTTGCCGAGAAATCAGCCAGTCTCGCAGGCGGTATTGAATTTTTCCTTTCCCACATTTATTTTCTTCCATCCATTTAATTATTTCTTTTCGTCCTTTTAAGATATCCATATCAGAAAAGTCTCCAGAATTAATTATTCTTCCCTTAACATTATATTTATCAACATCATCATAAATAAAACTCTCACCATTTTCTCCTTCAATACTTTGAATAATCGGGAAATTATACTTATTTGCAAAATCCATATCTCTTTGATCATGAGCAGGCACACCCATGACAACTCCAGTTCCATAATTCATCAAAACATAATCCGCAACCCAGAGAGGGATCTCATCACCATTAAATGGATTGATAACGTAGCTGCCAGTCGGCACTCCTGTTTTTTCCTTATTCTCAGCCATCCTTTCAATATCTGTCTTCTTGTCAGCCTCTTTAATGTATTTTTCTACAGCCTCTTTATTGGTTGGTTTAATCAATTTATCCAAATCAGGATGTTCAGGAGAAATAACGACAAAGGTCACTCCATAAACAGTGTCCACAGTAGTAGTAAAAGTACCTAGAGAAATATCTTGATCTTTCACTTTCCATGAAACATCACAGCCCGTGCTCTTCCCAATCCAATTCTTTTGCATCAACATAGTCTTCTCCGGCCAATCCAAACCCTCATAAGAAAGCAATTTCTCAGCATAATCCCTGATTTTCAAAAACCACTGAGTCAAATCCTTATGCTCAACTTCGCTATCACATCTCTCGCATTTACCATTCTGAGCCTGCTCATTCGCAAGCACTGTCTTACACGAAGGACACCAATTCACTGGCGCCTTCTTTTTATAAGCCAACCCCTTTTCATACAATTTCAAAAATACCCACTGCGTCCATTTATAATAATCCGGCTCACTCGTCACAACCATTTTATCAAAATCCCACATCGCCCCAATATCAGTCAATTGCTTTTGCATGCACTTCACATTTTCCATCGTACTTTTGCGAGGATGCACGCCAGACTTGATCGCATAATTCTCTGCAGGCAGCCCAAAACTATCAAACCCCATCGGCTGCAACACATTCTTTCCATTCATGCGCATATACCGCCCATAACTATCAAAAGGCCCATAATTATACCAATGCCCAATATGCAGCTTATCCCCGGAAGGATAGGGGAACATCACCAGATTATAGTATTTCTGCGCGTCATCGCTCAGATCCGTTTTATAAAGCTCGCTCGCCTTCCATTTTTTCTGCCATTTTTGTTCAACGCCACGCGCATTATATTTCGCCATATGAAAAACTTAAATAACAGAAAAAATTTTACTTGAAGTTTTCGGTTCCATCAAGTGCCTTTATTCACTCCCACCCTTAAAGCTTATCTTATCAACAATCATCTTCACTTCATCATGATGTTCCATGTCTTTAATCTTTGGATAAAGGTCCTCAAGCCATTTTGGATTCATTTTTTCTTCATTCAATTCTTCAACCTGTTCAGTAATATCTTTTACAGAAAATACAACCTCAAGCACTTTTTTATCTTCCAGTATAGGATATGCATTCATAATCAATAATATCTCTTCTTTTCCTTTAATCATTCTATAAGGTCCCATTCCTTCAACTTTTTCGCCATTTTGAAGTATTTTGGCATGATCAGCGATCAAATCAGGTAAATCCTTTGAATTTATAATATCAAATAAAGTAACTCCTTCTAAAGTTTTCATTGGAATTCCTAGCAATTCGCAAAAATCCTCACCTGAATACAGGATGTTTCCTTCAGCATCAGTCACAAACATAGGGGCATCTTGGTCCTGTACATACTCCTTATATTTAGCATCCAAATCCTCCTTAGCCTGCTCTCCTACGTGTAAAACGTCCGCTTTATTATGAGAATTCGAATTATCAGCATTCTCCAGTACAAACAACATCATTGTGAACGACATAATAAACAAAGCTATAGCCGAAACTGCTATCTTTTTATTCTGTGAGAATTGAGTCATGTTTATATTTATTTTATTATATATATTATAACACAAACCAGACGCAGCGTCAACGATAGGAATGGTAATTATAAGGAGAAAAGTGATATAATATAATTAGATTTAACCTCAATCCCCATGAATGATAAAAACATCGATCCTTTGATTATTCTCCCTATTCTGAAGAAAATTCCTCTTTTTGCAAACCTGGACGAAAATCTTCATCGGGAAATTATTGGAAGGATTATTTTAATGTATTACCCTGCAAATCACGTAATTTTTAAAGAAGGGGACGAAGGCGATGCCTTATATATAGTAAAAAAGGGGACAGTAGAAATTGTTCGCAGGCCAGGACAAGAAGGTGGAGATGTCCACAAAATTGCAGATATCAATGATGGAGGGTTTTTTGGAGAAATGGCGCTCGTCTCAGATGAACCTAGAAATGCGACAGCAAGAACTCTCACAGATTGCGAATCATTTATTTTAAGTAAAGAAGATTTCAAAAAATTACTTGATTCAAATCCTGCATTGGCAGAACAGATCAGCGCAACCATGGTATCCCGTATTAAAGAAAACGAAAATAAATGAACATACTAATATACTTTATCCTTGCCCACCTTATTGGAGACTTTGTATTTCAACCTAAAAAACTCGTAAAGTGGAAAATGAAAAACAAAGTAGGAGGGCTAGTCCATGCCTTAATCCATTTTGTGATCACGACATTGGTCCTGCTTCCTTTTATCCTTAATAATAATGAATGGCTCTTAGCTTTAATCTTTTTAATTAGTTTTACTCATTTTTGGATTGATGAAGCAAAAATCAATTATTCTTTGAAACATGACAAAAAGATACCGCCATTTTTTTTAGATCAATTAGTGCATTTTGTCGTAATCTTAGCTTCTTATTTTTTAATAAAACATGTCGAGGTTAGTCTTCCAGTAAACGATTTTATTTATCTTTATACAAATCCTGAAATAATCTTTTTTGTATTTTTAATAGTAATTATTGGAGTCTCGTACGAAATCTATAAATTCCATCTTAGGACCTAGGCCTTCGCGCCCTCTTCACTAATAACTTCTCTGGCAGAAACCTCTTTTTCTTTTGTTAAATCTAAAAACGCAAAGGTCCAGACTGCATAAGCAAAAATGTCTATTATTCCATTTAAATAAGCGGAAACCAAAAGAGCAACCACTCCAAAAAGTCCTCCAACAATTATACTTGTCACCGGTAATGCAATAGTCGCGATATACCCAGTTATTAAAATCACAAGGACAGGAATCAAAAATACGATTATAGCCTGAATGATGATCCTTATACCAATAATCAGCATAAGCACAGTTATCAACAGAGTATGTTTCCAGTTCATTACAACTAACTTCGAACTCTTTTTCATTGATTCAAAAACCTTCGCTCCATCGATAACAATAAAAAAGTCTGTAAAAGTAAACAAAACCGTAAGGAAAAAGCTGAGAAAAATGAAAATTATAAAAAACGGTATCAAAAACTTAAAAATCGCAGGCCCTAAATTCCTTAAGACAAAGGACATTTCTACCAAAATAGAGAAAAATGCAAAAGTTTTTATAAGTAAATGATATTCAAACAAAGGCAAATACGACAAGATCCCATACCTAAATCCTGTCCCGACTCCAGCCTTTTGGCCATTTCTATTCCGGGCAATTGTCTGGATAGCACCAGCTTTTGCCAAAGTTGGAAACAAAAGATTGATAATGAAAAAAATCGCAAGCACAATAATAAGTGGCAATGTCCAGGACATATGCATCTGTATGAATTCCCAAATGAACGAAACTACTTCAATCAAAAAACTCTCTCCATCATAATTAAACAGATAAGAATTCTTTAAAGCAAAGAACTGATAAGAAATATAACCAATCCCTACTGTCGTCGTAAAAATTGCAGGGATAAACCCAAACCAAATAATGATTTTTTTGTGTTTCTGCGTATACGCCCAGGATTCTACAATGAGTTTTTTATAGTCCATACTTATACATTTTATTGACGAATTGCTGTTTAAACAAGTATATTTTTAAAAATAGAGGTCTCAATAACTAGAAAAAATGACAAAAGCATCCAAAATTGAGAAAATGAAATTAAAAGAAAAGGCTTTTACTTGGATTGCTATAGACAATCCAGACAGCAAGAGTAATGCTTATTTAAAGAAGAACTACAAATTTCATCACTTGGATCTGGAAGACTGTTTGTCTGAAATTCAAAGACCAAAAATTGATGAATATGATAATTATTTATTCATCGTTTTACATTTGCCCGTTGAAAAAGGAGCGAAAAAAAACATACAAACTTCTGAATTAAACATATTTATTGGACAAAACTTCGTAATAACCCTTCATGACGACAATCCAATTATAAAAAGAGTATTTGAAAAATGTAAAAAGAAAAAAGCAGTAAAAGAAGAATATTTAAGTAAAGGAAGCGGATATTTTTTGTATATGATTATTGATGATCTTTTTGAAGCTGGATTTCCAGTATTGGATTCCATGAACAAAGATATTACAGAACTTGAAAAAGAAGTATTTAATCAAAATTATTCAAAAGACAGGCTTAGAGATATCTTGATGCTTAAAAAGGACATCATTAATTTTAGAAGAATTATTATGCCGCAACGTGCAATTATCGCGCAATTAGAGCACAAAAATAAGAAATTCCTGCCTGAAAATCTGGATGTGTATTTTGACGATATCGTGGATAAAATCGAGAAAATTTGGAATAATCTGGAAAATTTCCAGGAATTAACCGCTTCATTACAAGAAACCAATGAATCCATCATCTCTCATAATACGAATAATGTTATTAAAATTCTGACTTTATTCTCTGTAGTAATGCTTCCACTTACATTTGTAACAGGTTTTTATGGAATGAATATAACAAGCCTCCCCTACGCAGAAAACACATCCTCACTTTATATAATTACAGGGGGATTAGTAGGGATAGCAGTAGTGATGATCAGCTATTTCAGATATCGAAAATGGTTGTAGGAAGCTTTTAGTCTTGCCAAATTTTGTTTTTTTGGTTAAAATTATCCTCGTGAATTTACTAATAATATAATGAAAAGAGAAGATAAAAAGAAAATAATGAAAAAGTACGGTGTCCACGATAAAGACACTGGTTCTGCTCATGTTCAAATAGCGATTATAACTGAAAGAATTAACGAACTTTCTAAGCATCTTGAAACTCATCCAAAGGATGATCATTCAAGAAAAGGTCTTCTTAAGCTTGTTGGAAAAAGAAGAAATCAATTGAATTTTCTAAAACTAAACAAACCAGAAGATTACGAAAAGCTTATCAAGGTATTAAAATTACGAAAATAATCGATCTTTAAAATATATATATATATACTTAAACCTTAAGTCGCAGGATTCAGCGTTTTTAAAAAAAACTTTGAATCTTGTCACTTAGGTTTAAATTATCAATTTAATCCTATTAATTATGGAACAAAAAATTTCAAAAATGGATATTGCGGGACGAGAATTTAAAATCTCGAATTTCCCAATAGAAACCTATGCCACAGGTAATATCACAGTCTCTTTAGGAGATACTGTGGTTATGGCAAACGTAACAATGTCAGACGAAGGAAAGGAAGGTGCTGAGTATTTTCCAATGGCCGTTGATTATGAAGAAAATATGTATGCAGCCGGAAAAATCAAAGGAAGTCGTTTTATTAAAAGAGAAGGACGACCTTCAGACAACGCTGTTATAATTTCGCGTCTTATCGATAGACCAATTCGGCCACTTTTCCCAAAAGGAACTACAAACGAAGTACAAATCATCTGTACTGCTCTTTCAATAGATATGGAAGTGAATCCAGCTACAACTGCAATGAATGCAGCTTCAATGGCCCTCTTATTAAGTGGAGCGCCATTTGACGGTCCAATCGGAGCAGTCAGAATTGGATATGTAGACGATAAACTCGTCATCAATCCAACATACGAAGAATGTGAAGAAGGAAAATTGGATTTGATAGTCGCAGGAACGCTTGATGCAATCACAATGGTAGAAGCTGCTGCAAAAGAAGTCACAGAAGACGTGATTTTAGAAGCGCTTCAATTAGCGCATAAATACATCAAAGAACTTTGCCAATTACAATTAGATTACGCCGCGCAATTCGAAATTAAAAAAATCGAAGCTTCAGTTGTAAAACCAGAAGAAGAATTAGTTGGGAAAGTCAAAGCACTCGTCACAGACGACATGCTCGACAAAATAAAAGGCGAAACTAAAAAAGACGTTAAAGAAAAAGTTCATGAAATAGAAGGAATGCTTTTCGAAAAATTCGCAAAAGAAATCGAGGAAGAAGAAGTCAGCAAGCGAACTCTTGCAGAAATCTTGAATGGATTGCTCGAAAAAAGAATGCGTCACAATATTTTAGAAAAAGAAGAACGTATAGATGGCAGAAAATTAACAGAAATCCGACCAATCAAAGTAATCCCAGACGTGCTTCCACGTACACACGGATCTGCGATCTTCCAAAGAGGGGAGACAACATCACTTTCCATCACAACTTTAGGAGGTCCTGGCGACGCACAACTTCTCGACACAATGGACAAAGACATTACCAAGAGATACATCCATCATTATCATTTCCCACCATACGCAACTGGAGACATCAAAAGACTTTTTGGTCCAAATCGTCGTGAAATCGGACACGGAGATCTCGCTGAACGTGCTCTTCGCCCAGTTCTTCCAGCAGAAGAAGACTTCGCTGGCGACATGGATTTCAAAGTCACCGGAACTGCAGATGGACTCACAGCTTTGCAAATGGACATCAAGGTGAAAGGACTTTCTATCGAACTTCTAAAAGAAGCCCTTCAGCAAGCAAAAGAAGGTCGCGATCATATTATGAGCAAAATGCTTGAAGTCATCCCTGAGACTCGCAAAGAACTTTCTTCATATGCGCCATTGATTATGACTATCCAGATCGATCCAGACATGATTGGTGCTGTTATCGGAAAAGGCGGAGAAACTATTCAGGAAATTACAAAAGAATGTGATGTCGAAATCGATATTGCTGATGAAGGCCTCGTGACTATTACTGCTCCTGATCAGGAAAAAGGAAAGAAAGCTCAGGATTGGGTGAATCAAATTACTTATATCCCTGAAGTTGGAGAAGAATTTGAAGGAGAAGTTGTAAGAATTATGGACTTCGGAGCGTTTGTAGAATTTTTACCTGGCAAAGACGGACTTGTACACATTTCAGAATTATCAAATGAACACGTAAAACGCGTCGAAGACGTTGTGAAAGTTGGAGATAAAATTAAAGTAAAATTAATAAAACGAGACGACCAAGGAAGATACAATCTTTCACACAAAGCCATGCTAGGCGGCGGCGGAAAAAGCCCGAGCCAAGGCGGCGGTAGTGCGCCAAGTGGCGGGTCACAAGGTGGAGGCGGTGCGCACGGCGACGGCAAAACACCCACTCCAGAAAAAAGCTCACAAGGCGAAGAAAAAAACGGCGAATTATTAGACGGCACTTCAAGCGTGAGAAAAGTATAGAGCTCGAGAGTTCTCACTCACGCATAAAAAGGCGGGTATAGTATAATGGCTATTACGACTGGTTGCCAATCAGTAGACACGAGTTCAATTCTCGTTACCCGCTCCAGCGCTGCGAAGAAGGAGCGTAGCGCCTGATTGAGCAGGACTGGGCGGAGTATCTCGAACGAAGTGAGAGGCCCGCTCCATGAAAAAACGGCAGTCTCTTTGAGGCTGACGGTTTTTCATTAAGGGGGACGACTGAAGTGAAGTCGTAGAGTTGCTTGAGCTAGCTGCGAAGAAGGAGCTTGCGACTGATTGAGAATGAGTTTTATAAATCCGTGATTGACTCATGTTGTTATTCAGGGTATAATATAATTAAACAAAAATAAATACTAATAAAAATTTATTGTGACATCTCCAAATCATCCAAATAAAAAAAATGCTCGTATTGAAGGAAAAGGGCTTAGACCTATGGGGCATGCTATGAAGCAAATTGCAAAAGAAAAATTACGCAAACTCACATCTGCACAAGTGGGGACTCAAGAAGTAGAAGTGGCAGCTGGATTAACAAAAAGACATCAATTTAAGACTGGAAAATCTAAATTGGATGTAAAATACAAACTTGATCCAAGATATGTCAGAAAAATCAGATCAGAAGTAGATGTGCAAAAATATGATGATGAATTAAAAACTCCTGGATATTACAGAAAGCTTACAGCAGCATGTATTAGGTTGTTAGCAATCTACGACAAAAATAAACGTGTATTATTTTACCTGATGCTATTGAATTTATTGAGAAAAATATGAAAAGCTTAAGAATAATTGAATCAAAAAGGCCAGCTTCTCATAGAACTTTTATGGCTAATTTAAAAGATAAAACTACGTGGAATGAAAGAAATGGAGCAGCAGGGCTGCATAATCTTGCTCTTTGTGCCATGAGGGCCTTTGAAAAGATGAAGAAGAATGAGCTACCAAAATTAGTAGATCCAAAAGCGGAACTAGGCATTAAATTAGATATGGGACATCATGGGACGAGATCGGTTGAAGTTATGCCATATGAACCTGATATAGAAAGACCAAATATTTCGAAAATAAAACTTGATCTTCCTAATGTCCGGGTAGAAAAAAGAATGCTAAAAAATGGAGACATTGACGTTAACTATTATTATACTACTGATATCGTTAAAAAAGCAGATGGAAAGTGGGGAAGGGTAAAAGGCAAAGAACAAATTGCATTTTCATTACTTATTTATGGAGATTATATCGATATTACTAAATACTGGATGTCTCCTAGTCCAACAACTATGAGGAGTATTGCGGTTAGAAACTTTGAAAAATGGATTAAAGCAAATCCATTTTGGTTACATACTATATAGATATCTAATCCATTGATATTTCTCGGGGGAGTGGTAGCAGAAGTGGAGTCGCGGAGTTTGCTTGATAGCGCGATGAACGAAGTGAATCGGACTAGCAAGTACGCAGAGCGACACTCGAACGAAGTGAGAGGCCCGCTCCAGCGCGCAAGCATCTAATTTGTTGTACAACACGCTCTTGACAAAACTAGCGCAAAGCGTTATTGTGCAAATCTTATTAATAATAGAACTATGGCTGAAACAACATCAAGAAGAGAGTTTTTAAAAACTGCTTTTGTTGCAGCATTTGTACCAGGATGCTTGAGTGATACAAGAAGAGGAGGGGTTCATATTGATCCAGTAGATACACATACTTCATTAGATGCATGGACCGGTTCAGCTACAGGAGTAGATGCCATGAAGCCTGATGCTGCAGATATTGATCCAGGTATTGATTATTCTAGACCTCCTTGCGGAGAGTATCAGCCACCAAAAGACTGCATTTATGATCCAGCGGAGGAGCTCACGGATCCGGATCTTATTAAGATATACAAAATTGCTTCGGATATTTTGGACGAGATTGTAGAAGTGCTTGAAAACGCTTCAGAGCGTTCAGACGCTCAATCATGTGGCGGTGGAGGTGGAATAGGCGGAGGTAAAACAGTAAACGCTTCCAGTGGAGGAAAGTCAGTAAATGGAATATCAAATTGTCGAGAATTCTCAAGAAGTCTATACAATGAATTTCAAAACATTTGTACTGATAGTCCTTTAAGGCGCGGATCAGTAAGCCTACAAAAAGGAGAATATGTGGATGGATTTAAACAAAATCTAAATATTGGAGTTGCAGAAGTAATTGATTCAGAAGTAGAAACACTATATAATCTTCAAAGTGTCTGCAATGGGCCCACTAGTCCTTCGACTTTGAAAAAAACAATCATTACAGACGCAGGTCATGATACTGAATTAAAAGATGTAAACACTCAAGAATCATACAAAGTGATGCTCGACCTAAGAGCTCGGGTTAATCAAATCATGGAAAAATATGGGATAGATAACTTATAATCTTTCACCAAAGGAATAGTCCCAGAATCATTCGTGCTTGTTGATGCTGAGCCTCCAAGCACAGGAATACCGCTTAAGTTTGAATTATCAAGAAGGTTTTTGATTTTCTATTATAAGACCTCAGTTCTCTAGCTTCCAACTGAGGATTAGCTCTCAAGAATTCGTTAAATGCTTTATATTCACCCATTTCTTTGATATCTAGATCATTTAATTTCCAGTCATCAAAACAAAAAATAGCAGGCTGCTTTACAAGTGGAGCTAGAAAATCCAAAACGGATTTTGCCGAGCTATAAGTATCACAATCAATAAATGAAAT
>SDBT01014171.1_pt1 | contig 12725 bp, 6 predicted proteins | sample 2277101 | NCBI WGS metagenome assembly SDBT01 (sample SAMN10404973, study PRJNA504765) | marine sediment metagenome | isolation source: marine sediment core GS10_PC15, 103 cmbsf | place: Arctic Ocean: Southern Knipovich Ridge | collected 2010 | reverse complement strand
TCCTCTGCAAGACTGACACGCCAGAACTCCTCGAGGCAGTGCTCGCCGACTCCCGAGTCAACCCAGGGGCTTACGAGAGCAGTGCTTTGTTTCTTGCAGCAAAGCACAACATGAAGGGCCTCGCCAGGAAGCTTCTAGCAGACCCTCGTGTCCACCCAGAAGATGTGGATGGTGCCTCGCTGCAGATGGCGTGTCGCTTTGGTGATGCCGGGCTCGTGCAGCTCTTCTTGGGTGACGGGCGTGCTGATCCAACGACCAAGTCGAGCCTTACCCTGATAAACGCGGTGTATGCACGGAAGCCTGACACAGTTGCACTGTTGGTCGCGGACAAGCGTTACTGTGACGGCGAGGAGACGACAGGCGATTGTGGCTGCTCAAATATATGTCCGAGGGCACGCAATGAGCTGGCACGTAAGATAGCGATGTACAACGGGGACAAGTCTATTACGGCGCTCATTGGAAGACCAACTGGTGTTTAGGTGGCATACAGCGTATTTGGAGGGGTCACCCTTTCAGGATACGCGAATGACTATATATTGCATATATAGAAACAATCCTAGCATCAGCCTTTCATGAGCTTCCCCCGTGATGTTGTGTCCGAAAGCACCAACTACCAACTTTCTACTTCTGGCTTTCGACTACTACAGGGAAAATGTTGCTGCTTGCTTCTTGTACTTCGGCTCACCACGCCACCTGTTAGATGGCAAAAGTGCTACTATTCATATGTGAAGGTAGAGAAACTGTAAAGCTTGATGGCACAAAACCAGTTGGTGAAAAGTCATCATAGTGGTCGATTGGGATTAGCCACTTCTTCTAGTACGTCACAACAGAGTATGAGCTGATAAGTAGCAGAAGACACATCCAGACGGAGGATGGTCGATGATAAGATCTCTTTGGCTGGTGTTGGCGCTTGATGTGACATAAATCCTTGCGAAGTGATTATACTACTGGCCCAACCAACCACAAAGCAGAAAAACGGTTACTGCGCACTACTTTGCTGAAACATGAGAGCATTAACACACACACTATTTCTCTCCCAGCTCTGCCATATAAGACAGAACTCAACCGTTTCAAGCCAGAAGGTCTATGCTAAAGGTGAAACAGACCAAGAAAAGCTCCTATCTCTTTCGGCATTGAACTCCTGTGCCGAAAAGGGAACAGAAAGCAGCGGCTTTTCTTTCACCATCCCGAAACTCTTTGTCAAAGATGAGGTGCTCCCTGAGGAAATAGAGCGCACCCTTTGTGCGAAACGCGCCATTCTATCACTTGCCGCGTACTCAATGGCGGAAAACAGGAGTTTCGTGGCGAGGAGTGACGACATTGGCTATCTTGGCTGGGCGGACTTCATAGATATGTCGCGAGAGATAAGAACCAAAGGAGCAAGCGCTATCGTGATACCGAACGGACTGATGTTTTTGCCAGCAATCGTTGCTTCGCCTGATCTGGCGACTACCCTAGCCATTTCATTCTTCGAGTCCAGCTTCTCTTACTATGGCCTCATATTGTTCTTTACTTGGTGGCAGTACAGAGAATACAATGAATAGAGCAATCAAGTCCACTCTTTCTTCTATCCAATGGATAGAACCAAACTCCAGAATCAAGGCTCACCAAGTCGGTTCTTACTACCACCCCGAGTTCTTCCTGGGTTACTCACAACATCAACTCACTGGCTGTGAATTACCACAGTGAACTCGACTTGTCCCCTTTGGTGATCACATAAACACTTCCCACCTGCTCTTGGTTCTTCTTTCCTTCTGGTAACCATGTCGCAACTATCTGGGCACCATGTTCTAACTCTTGCAGCACTCTTTCGTGTCTCTAGAGTCCTCTAGAGTCGCCAGGGCAAGTGAAGACAACAGCGTTTTGTATCTTTTTCGACTATCTGGGAACCCAAGGACCAAGATATCAGGTGGATCGACTACATGACTTGGCTTTGTCAACATCCGACTCACCACTCGCGAGTCAGTGAGCTAGCAGCGCTGACTCGGAAACTACAAGCCACCAACAACTCGCGAGTCGAAAACACAGATATCGGTCTGATTAGGGTGGGTGTCTTATATCTATCATAGGGTCAGTGATCAACAGATGGATGAATGTGTGGGGTTTGAAAGCCGGTCTGGTGGTCCATCACCGACTGTGGACAAAAATAGCTAGAGCATGAATAGGTGAATATGAAAGCTTGATAGGCTATTCTGGCATAGTCGAAATGTTGTAGATGAATCACCAAAACATTACAGCTATCCAGATGTTGCAACCAGGGTGACTAGGTTGGTGATCGGGGGAGATGAAAGCTCGCCGGTCTGTTTTGAGATAATCGGAAACGTGTTAGGTTGATGGATGATACCAGGACTTGTCTGCGCATTGAGTGAGGGTCACTCGAGCAACGAATGCAAAACCTCACTTCTTACTTAAGTTCGGGCGGAACCCGGGCTCAGCTGCTTGGTAAGTCATCAACTCGAACAAAGACTTGCGACACCAAGTCACAAAATCAGACCTAAAGTTCGAAGTAGCGAGGAGCAGACATGTGGTTATGCCGTGAATTTCCAAGCATTAGTTCTATATGTTATATAGGTCTGGCCTTCTAGGTAGCTTGTGCACTGAGCAAGAGGTCTTGCGGTTGCGCAAAATGACTCAACCCTTCGAGCACATGCTCTCTCCATGGAGTTTCTCCGTGATCACGCCATATCCTGTGAAATACGAACGGGGTCAGTGGGCGGTGAGGGTTGCAGATGTCGATGGCGTTCATAATCTTCGTGTCGACCAAACTCTCCAGTGCCGCGGAGAGCTTCTTAAGCATCTCATCCAGTCTGGGAGAGCCTGCTCTTGCCTCTATTGTGTTGATGGACTTCCTGGCCTCTACTAAGGCAGGGAAAGCGCAGCGGTATCGGCAGACGTAACCTGTGAAGTCAATCTCTCTCATCCATTTCTCCACAGAAGGGTTTCCAGCCATCGCATCTAGGATATCCGTAACTCCTGCTGACCTGAAAACTTCATCCTCCATTTGCAGCTGCTCTTCACCCATTAGGGGGACATAGTGAAATCCTGAGATCGCGTCTGTCTGTCCGAGGAGCAGCAGGTCGAAACCCTCTGGCCTGCTGAGGAGGAGATCATCGTCGTCGCAGAACATGACAATGTCCTCGTCCGGGAAAGGGTGGCTCTCTGTGATGTATAGCAGATGGCGTGCCTGCGTCATCTTCTCGTAGTGCCGATAGATTTTTGTCTTGTAGTGTGGTGCTTCTGCACACAGCCTTGATAAGGACCCCTGTATCTCCATGGCAGCGAGGTCACCGCTTAGCTTGCCTGCCGAGGAGAAAGAGATGTGGTGCATTATATCTATGTCAGGGAACGCACGAACAAGCGACTTAGCTAGTAACAGGAGAAACGTAACTCGCTCGCGACATTCGATGTGAGATGCAGTGAGAACATGCAGTGTGTCTTTTCCCTTCTCCATTTCTGAGAGGGCCGAGGGAGGGAACGTTTTTCTTCAGTCCCAAGGTTCATCTGCCTCACTGAACACTTAGTCTGTGCAAGCTGATATGGCATCTGAAAACTAGTCACAAAGATCCTGTGTGTTGGAAATGTCATGCCTTACAATAACCAAAGCTCTCACCTGCCACGAAAGTACACTTAGATGGAGAGGTAGTCCTATAGCGCCAAAAGAAGCACTAGCGCTCCTAGAAACAAACGAAACTCTATTGGTCCAAGACTTCTGTACGGAGAATCCGAAAGTCGGCTCTGATGAACTCGTATGGGAAGCACTATTCGCGCAACAGTTCTCAGAGTTGCACATGCCCTTCCTGGAGGTTTTTGCTGCATATGAGGCATCCAAAGATACCAAGAGTGCCCAACCTCCCCTATCTGCGAATATGACGGAAAGAACCCCTATGTTCTGGAGGGACTGCTGGGAATCTCTTGCAGTCCTCCCGGCTACCATATTGCACACCATAGAAGGCTTGTTGAATGGTGAGTACGACCCAATGGAGCCAGACGTGTACTTTGGTGACGTTGTCACTATCTGTGAATCCCATTGGACTCTTGCAGCAGCACTGGGAAACATGGACACCTCATGCAGGTGTGTTGTGCCTGTTATGCTCTGTTCCGCACCAGAACTGCTGAGCAGTGTCTTCTTCTACAAAGGATGGCTCCGAAGGCATGTCTTGGACGTTTTCATGAAGAGTAACCTGCTCACAGAGAAAGGCGTGGAATTCCTTATTGGAGATGGGTGCACTATCACCAAGTCCACGATCATGTATTCAATCCAGAAAGGGTTCTCGACCCTTACGGGCCGCCTCATAGAGATGACCACGTCTGTACTACGAGAGATGCTTGATTACGCCGTTGAATGCTCCCAAGAGGAAGAAGTGCTTATGATTGTGAAAAGCGGGAGAGTGAATCTGGCTGACATCGATATCCTAAGAATGTCGTCGAACAAGCAGCATGTAGATGTCGTTTCGTTCCTCCTACGGGAAAATGGCGATTATTTTCTTCGGGATGTCAATGGATACATCTCTATTGTGGCACATGCTGCCCTGAACCAGCGTCTGGATATTTTTCGATGTTTGATGGAATACCCAGTGCCAGAGTTCTGGAAGAGTCGTCGCGCCCAATTGCGGCTAGAAGGTGTCCATCGGCTCGTTCTGTGTGCTCATGAGGGGGTGAGCACACAGATGCTCGAAGTACTCCTTCTCAACGGATTTCAGCCGACATGGGTTCATGATATCGTCTCACTGTACATAAAGAAAGGCGACATGGGTAGTGTGCGCCTTCTGTTGGCGGATGGAAGGGCTCCTCTGTCTACCGATCCTTCTCGCTCTTCCATCTATGAGGCTGTAGCGACAGGGGATATAGAAATGGTAGGTGTGATAGTGGAAGACGGAAGGGAAAGTCTCATGCAGTTCCTTAGTGCACCGAACAGCCCCTTTAAATGCGCAGCAAATGACGCAAACGTCGATATCTTCTCTCTGCTTCTTTCACACCTAAGCAAAGAAGAGAGGAGAGATCCTAGAATCATCAAATGTGCTCTGAAGTCACACAATATAGCTATCTTCCAAGCGTTGCTTGACACTCTGTCGGACTCTCCGCTCGATATCGGGACATTCATGTTCAGTGATAGCCTCCAAAACCTGGTAAGGAAGGGGAAGGTTGATATATTGCGCCTTCTCTTCTCCCGCTGCGTCCCCTTGTCTTACACCACGCTATCGGAGCTTCTTCTCATTGCATTAAAGGTGGAGTCCTTGGACTGCTTTCGGCTCATTCTAGACACTGGTGGGCCACTTCTGGACTGTTCCCATGTGCTAAATAAGGCTCTCCAGGCCAACACCCCTGAGGTGGTGCGCTTGTTACTTCAAGACGGTAGGGTGGACCCAACGCACAATGGTTCCCTCTGGGTCATCCAAACAGCAAGAGTTGGACATAACGAGAGCCTAGAAGTCCTTCTCGAGGATGAGAGGGTGAAGAAAGCGCTTCCACTCACCAATAAGACACTTATCCTGCTCTGCGGAAAGAAGGTCAACAAAGAACTCATGGATGAATACTTGACCAAGGCGATAGATAATCTGATAGGCGGGCGGATGACGCTTGATGTCAATCTTTCTCGCTTGCAAATGAAGGAGTTGGCCAGGAGGACAGGCCATTTTGTGCATGCAGGAATGGACATCGAAGAGCTTTCTTCTCTCGTGTTTGTAAAGCCTTTGCGGGAGGATGAACGCTTATGAGGTTCCAATATCACTGCAAACAAAGTTGTAATCATTACAACTATCTATATGCGGATCCAGTTGCGTAGTACAGTCAGACTCCTGAAACTCCCATCCTTTATACGCGCTTTCTGTAAAGACGAGAGCTAGTGAGACTCCAATATCTCCGCAAATGTTGCAGATAAGAATGGGAATGACTTCCTTTTTACCTAGCCGTAGCGATGTTGCGACTGCGACTGCGACTGCGACCATCAGATCGCCTCACCATACTTTACCACCTCCAGGACTTACTATTCGTACAGCGCCTCTGAGATCGCACTTTCTTCTATATATGTGACAGTATATACTACGCAAGCTACGCACCAGTGGTGTAGGCGTTGAACACAAGCACAAGAGCTTGATGTACCCACCTGGCGACGAGAGACCACGGCCATCGGGTGCAGAGATAAGAAAGATGGAAGGTCCGAGGGACTGGATCGACAGGGTGTCGGGAGAGAGTACTCACGACAAGCTACTGAGCCTCGAAAGCGAAAGAGCTAGACTTGTGACTATCACAAGTTGAGACCTGACGTTCCTTCTCTCTTCTTGCGGTCGAGACGACATCACACCTACTAAACTGGTGTTGTCCTGACTACTGCGTACTAAAAGTACCGAGAAATGGACTGGGGGGAAGCAACCTACCGCCAACTGCAGAAGAGATGCAAAGAATTGGACCTCCGTCCTTGCAACAAGGCGGCACTACAACTTAGAGAGGACATAATAGCCGCTGAAGGGAAGGAACCCAAGCTCTCAGCGGCTGAAGATGAGATTCGTGATGGTCTGGCTTATACTGCACGGTTGCGCGGTAGATACGAGCCCTCAGCTGACATCGAGATCATCGACACAGATAACTTCACCCAGATCAAGAAACTCGGAAGCGGGGTCGGCGGCGCAGTCTTCCTGGTCCAAAGGAGCGACACCCGCCAGGAGAGATATGCACTGAAGAGAGGAGAATATGAAGGAAAATCCTATCTTCTCCGTCCCTTCCTGAGGGAGATCGCTCATATGGTCCGGCTGAGCCATCCCAATGTGATAAGAGCAGTGGGGGCCTTTGTGGGGACGGAGAGTTCCTACATCCTCATGCCACTGTACTCTGAGTCTCTGGCCTCTCTGTGGCTGATCGAAGCCGAGCTGGTGCAGAGATTGGCCAGACCCTTCGCTTATGACATAATTACCGCCGTCAGCTACCTCCACTCGAGGAATGTCCTCCATCGGGACATCAAGCCGCAGAACATCTTCTATGACAAGCTGAACAACCGACTGGTGATCGGCGACCTTGGATCTTCCACATCTCTCTTCTGCGGAAGGAAGGATCTCGGTCATGTCTACGAGGTGGTGACCCTGTGGTACCGCGCGCCGGAGCTTCTCAATCGCGCGGGCCGGGAGAAGCAAGAGGAGCACTCTTACCCCGTTGATGTGTGGAGTGTGGGCGTCGTGATCTACGAAATGCTCGTAAGCTCGTTCTTTGCGCCCGCTTCCGACGAGAAGGATGCTTCCGAGCGAATAACAAAGAACCTGATCCGCATCAACAAGAAGGAAGTTCGTGACATTGAGGAAAAGGAAATTCAGGACACGCTCCTCCTTGAACTCGTCAGGAAGATGCTGCGGCTTCTCCCCTCGGAGCGCATCACCGCGCACGAGGCGATGGGTGAGAGCGTGTTTGACGTCATCAAGGACAAGACAAGAGAGTCGGAGAGCCCTAGCTGTCTCGAAACCCTTCAGACTCGAGGGCTACAGGTCTCCGATGATCCCTTTCAGGCGGCTCGTGACCAAGGCCGATCTCCGGACGGTCTCTTCGATTGGCTGGTGAGCCTCACGTTCTTAACTGCACTCGACGGTGCCACCCTCTTTCTTGCGCGACACATCATCGACGAAGCCCTCCCGACTTTGGGTGACGACCTTAGAACAGAACGACTCGCCACATTATACGTGGCGAGTCTCATGACTGCAGCGATATACAGGGGGAATCATGTCCCCGACTACAAACACCTGGAAAACTTAGTGGAGGGTTTGAAAGACCTGGAGGTGTCAGTGGCAAAAGTAATCAACGCAGTGAAAGGGGACCTTTCTTTAGCAACCGCCTACGACTTCATAGACGGGTACTGTGGGGTCCACTATGCGGGGCTCGCAGAAAGGGATGTGGGGAAGTACGCAAAGGCCATTGCCGTCCTGTATATCTTTTCCAGCACTTACTACTCTTACAGTGCCTCTGACATCGCACTGAGCGCTATATACTACGCGACGGTCTATGCGGGCCTTGAATATAAGCAGAAGGACTTATTATATCCGCCCGACGACAAGAGGCCTCGTCCCTCAGTGGAAGACATGCAGAAGGACGGGCCAAGGGAATGGATCGACAAGGAACTGGGAGTTGGTGCTCATGAAAAGCTCAAAGCACTCATGGCCTGAGCCCCGGGACCGTCACTCCCGAGAAGTCACTCTTGCAGCCACAAATCGACTCATACTTCATCTCCCTTGGGTCAATGTGACCCTGCCCTTGCAGGCGCGCATCTACGCAGTATATATGATATACTGATTTCTGTGGGCACTCTGGTCGGTAATCTTCGAGCTACAAAAAGAGTGCCTTGCTATGGAAGCACATGGATATGAACTTCAAGCAACATCGAAAAAATCATCCCGGGAAGCTGAAAAGGATCGGGAATGTCGGAGTGGGGCTTATGGTGTAGTATTCCTTCTGCAGAGCTCCGGTACAGACAGGATGAGATGCGCAACGAAGTGGCAAGATCACTATGCCAAAACACTCCTGAAGGTGGCATACCTTAGAGAGATCGCACACATGTGTTAGGGCGGATCACACCAACGTGATAAAGCCGGACTACCTTGCAACAAAGATCTGGGCGGAGATGTTAACATGAACGCTTGACCTATTGGTCGATGCCTTGCGTCCCTATCTGAAAAATGGTCGCGAAGCTCCTATATGTTGGAAATGTCAACTATCATCGATGCTCTCTGCTGCCACAAGGAATCTCTCGGATGGAATGGCACCCCTATGTCACCGAAAGAAGCGCTAGAGCTTCTAGAAACAAGCGACGCCCTATCAATCCAAGACTTCTGCACGGAGAATCCGAAAGTCGGTTCTGACGACCTCGTATGGGAAGGACTCTTTGAGCACCAGTTCCCGGGCTTGTACCCACCCTTCTTCGAGGTCTTTACCGCATACCGGGCTTCAGAAGGTACCGAGGATGCCCAGCTTCCCCTATCAACGCATATGACCGAAAGGGTCCCAATGTTCTGGAGGGACTGCTGGCAGTCTCTCTTAGTTCTCCCAGAGACTGCCATAGCCACAGTGGAACATCTAGCGAACGGTGAATGCAAGGCTGTAGATCTTTCGCCCTACTTCGCAGATGTTGCACTTATCTGTGAGTCACACTGGACCCTTGCGGTTGTTCTAGGGAGTATGGACTCCTCATGCAGGTGTGTTGTACCTGTCATCCTCTGTTGCGCACCAGAACTGCTGAGCAGTGTCTTCTTCTGTGAGGAAAGCATTGAGAAAAGGACCTTCAGTCTCTTGTCGGATGGTAAAGTTCTAACCGAAAGAGGTGCATACTTCTTACTCGACCATAGACATCTCATCTACGACCTGAGTCGCGAAATAGTAGCATACTGCATACAGAGAGGGTTCAAAAGTGACGTTCCCCGTCTCATAGAGGTCAGTCGTCGATTCGGTAGTATCTTTCACTCAGCCGCCGACTCGGGTCAAGAAGAGATCGCACTGATGATTGCAAGAGATATGGGAGCTGATCTGATCAATTCTAGCCATCTGATAGCAGCAGCAGGTGCAGGCCTTCAAGGTTTGGTTTCCTTCCTCCTGGAGCAAAAGGGTCCTGCTCTCCTGGAAAGAGAACCCAAGTACTGCAGAGCAGTAACCAACAGCATCGATGGCTCCCATCCAGAGGTATTTCGCACTTTAATGGAATATGCAGAACCAAAATTCTGGATAAATCAATCACTGGGCTTTGACCTGATCCACAATGCTATCAAGTGTGCAGCAGAAAGCGGATCAAGAGCGCAAATGCTGGATACGTTACTACGTAGCGGGTACCACCCAGAAGCAATGACGAACATCATTACATGTTGGATAAGGACAGGAGATGTAGACTGCGTACGTCTGCTTTTGGCAGATGGGAGGGCTCATCCATCCAGTGGCGGGCACTCATCAATCAACATGGCTGCGCAGATGGGAAACACAGAAATGTTGGAACTTATTCTTGAGGATGGGAGAGAGAACCTCGCCATGTGCCTTAAAGGAAGACACAACCCCTTTCTTCTGACTGAGGTGCAAGAGAGAATCGATCTTTTCACCCTTCTTCTCACATACCTAGTCAGAGATTCAACGACGCTCTCTAGTGTTGTCAACTGTGCAATAAATTCGCACAACATAGAGTTTGTGCGCGTCTTACTCAAGTATGTGCCCGATCTTGGTATAGAGAGCGATTTTCATTCACTTGTTCTCCTGTTGCAGAAGGATGAGGCTCGTATGCTGCGCCTTATGCTTACAAATATGACTCTAGATGCCGACGCTCCCTCCGTACTTCTCTCTGAACTTCTTCGGTTTGCAGTCGAAAACAGCGCCTATGAATGCTTTCTTCTTATCCTCGAGATTGGTGGTCCCCTCATGAACTGCGATGCCGCCTTAGATAGCGCTCTCGCGGTTAATGGGCACAAGGTAGTCCGGTTGTTGCTCGATGATGGAAGAGCTAACCCGATGCACGCTGGTGCCCATTTGATGCTGGACTCGCTTGCATCCGGCGCCAAAGAAAGTCTAGATCTGCTCCTACGGGATGAGAGAGTGAAAAATGAACTCCCAATGATCGATATGGCACTTCTGTTCATCTGCACTGAAGGTGGTGCCGAGAACGAGTTAATCAACGAATACCTGGACAAGACAATAGAGAACCTGAAAGCCGGGGGGATAGAGCTTAACATGGACCTAACTCGCCTGCAGCTGAAGGAGTTGGCCAGGAGGATGGGACATGCGGTTCATGCAGGGATGGGGAGGGAAGATCTGATGTCGCTTATATCCCCTAAATGGAAAAGTGGGTTCGAATAGACAATGTTAAACTCTGTGATATTCACAGAAAGGATGCACAACGACAGAATGACCGAATGCAGAAGTAGGATGGATTGAACACCAAAAGCTGACGACAGAACTTCTGTGTACGGAAATGCAGTCACCAACTATCATCGAAGCTCTCTCCAGCCACAAGGAATCCCTCAAATGGAAAGGTGTCCCTGTGTCGCCGACAGAGGTCTTAATGCTACTAGAAACAGCAGACGCTCTGACAGTCCAAGACTTCTGCACGGAGAACCCGAAAGTCGGCTGCAACGAACTCGTATGGGAAGAACTGTTCAGACGCCAGTTTCCAGGCCTGCACGCACCCTTCTTTGAGGTCTTCGCCGCATATCAGGCTTCGGAAGCTGCCCGTGATGCGCGTATGACGGAGGGTGCGCTTCTCATAACAGCAGCACCCCAACCCCTTTCCACGGAGACCCAGGGAAAGGGGTATGGCGAACTCATAGCAACAGCAGTCTTCAATCGCCAGTTCCAAGACTTGTGTGCGCCCATCATCGAGGACTTTGCAGTATATAAGGCTTCGGAAGAAACCAGGGGCACCAGGCTCCCTCTATCTGCGCATATGACGGAAAGAGTGCCCATGTTCTGGAGGGACTGCTGGCAATCTTTTGCAAGTCTCCCGGATGCAGTTATGGGCACTGTGGAGCACCTAGTGAACGGAGAGTACGGGACTGCGGACTTCCCGGCGTACCTTGCAGATGTTTCGCTTATCTGTGAATCCCACTGGACCCTCGCAGCTGTTCTAGGGAGTATGGACTCCTCGTGCAGATGCGTAGTTCCCGTTATGCTCTGTTGTGCGCAAGAGCTGCTGAGCAGCGTCTTCTTCTACCAAGATAGCGTCGGGATGACACTTCGATCCTTGTTGGATGGCGGGTTCCTCACTGAAAGAGGTGCATACTTCATACTCAACAGTGAGCCACCCATTTGCAACGATTGTACCCCAGTGGCAAGATATTGCACAGAGAGAGGGTTCAACGACAACCTTCCCCGTCTCATAGCTCTAATGGACCCATATAGCCGCCTCAGCGACATCCTTCATCTAGCTATCAACTCAGGCCAAGAAGAGACAGCACTCATGATTGCAAAAGATGTGAGGTTTGATATGGAAGATCCCAGCTATCTGATAGAAGCTTCAGGCGCAGGCCTATCAGGATTGGTCTCCTTCATCTTAGAACAAAAGGGGCCTGTTCTGCTTCGCGGGGGTGGTTACGCCTCTGCTGTCACAGGAAGTGTGAATGGCCACCACATGGCGGTATTGCGCTCTCTCATGGAATACTCGGGGTCGGAATTCTGGAGAAACAGCAGAGATTTCCGTCGTTTGCTTGGTGAGGCTATCACAAATGCAAAGGGCGATATGGAAATAGTGCGTGTCTTACTCGAGTATGCGCCCCACCTCGACATAGAGGTTACTTATCATTGGCTCGGACTCCTATTTCGGGATGACCGAGTTCACATCTTGCGCCTTCTTCTCTCGAATAATGCACTAGGGCCTGTTCGTCTCTCTGAGCTCCTTCGAACAGCATCCGACAGTGACGCTCGAGAATGTATTCTTCTTATTCTCGAGACTGGTGGCCCTCTTATGAACTGCGACAATGTGTTAAACAGAGCCCTAAGAGCAAATAAGTTCAAGCTCGTCCGTTTGCTGCTCGATGATGGCAGAGCTAACCCGATGCATTGTGGTGCTCGTTTGATGCTGAATTTGCTCGCAACCGGCAAAAAAGAAAGCCTAGACATGCTCCTGAAAGATAAGAGAGTGGAGAGCGAACTTCCGATGACCAATGACGCCCTGCTGTTCATTAGTGTTGATAGCAGTCCCCGTCACGAGTTGATTGACGAATGCCTAGACAAGGCGATAGAAAACCTGAAAGCCGGACGGATAGAGCTTAACGAGCAGCTGT
>SDBT01014170.1_pt1 | contig 12726 bp, 21 predicted proteins | sample 2277101 | NCBI WGS metagenome assembly SDBT01 (sample SAMN10404973, study PRJNA504765) | marine sediment metagenome | isolation source: marine sediment core GS10_PC15, 103 cmbsf | place: Arctic Ocean: Southern Knipovich Ridge | collected 2010 | reverse complement strand
TGATCGGATCGGGCGTATCAAAAGCGTTTGTCACGGCGGTTCGTCTCTGTCTTCATCGAGGTTGAAATGGGGCCATCGAGGATCCTGTTTCTTTTGCTTCCGGCTTAGGTGCTTGCCCACGGCGCGTCGGAATGTCCGCAGATTCTTTTCGTGCCGCAGGAAGGCACCGATGGTGTCTTCGAACACGGCCAGCAGGAATCGATGCCATCCCGCATGTAGCTCTCGGATCTGGCCACGGAATGTGTTGTCACGTCGGCTCATGGTCGGGGGCCTGGTCGGGTGGTGGCTCAGGCGGTTGGATAAGACGTTTGATCGCTTCGGCAGCCGCGTGGCTGTGGACCACGGCCATTGCTCGCATGGCCATTTCGCCCGTGGCCATCATGGCGACGATACTTGGCGTGTTGATGATGTCGTCTTTGGTCAAGGCAAATGGCGTTATGCCTTTGATCAGCCTGAGAACTTGGTCGGCGTTTTCCCGGATCTTGTTTTCGAGCATACGCAGGTTCGTTGCGAACGCCTCGACGTCTTCTATGCTGGCCTTGCCTCGACGATGGTGGTGCTGGGCGCTCTGGAGACTGGCATAGGCGACCACGGTGGTGATGAGTATTTCGTCGGGGAGTGCACGGAGGAAGTCATCGGCTTTCAGAAGTTCTACTGGCATCGCGGTGCGTCTCCTTTGTCTTCACTTGGGCGTTCGGCTTCGGCGTTCATTGCCATTTCGGCCGTCAGCAGCATCGCCACACTGCTTGGGACGGCCATGATATGGTCTTTCGGCAGATCGTATTGTGTTTTGGTTTTCATGAACTCCACAACATCATCGATCCTGTCTCGAATCTCATTTTCTGTGGTGGCGGCGTTTGTGGCGAACGCCTTGACAGTGTTCCAAGTCATTTCACCTTGGCGGTGCAAATGCTGAGCGCTCAGGTGCCCGGCCTTGGCGACGACGGCGCTGCACAGTACTTCCTCGATGGTGGAACCGGCGAGGGCTTCCTTCGTCAAGATGTTGATTCCGGGCATGGTGGTGCGTCTCCTTTGTCCTTGAGTTTGTCGAGTACGGACTCGGCAAGGGCGGCGGTGATCCAGATAGCCGCTGCCAGGGGTTGGGCGCAAATCTGCGTGACGGTCAGGAAGTGATCGACCTGGGCGGTTCGTGCCGCTGCGAGCTTGCCGAATGCTTCCACTTCGGTGGCACGCTCGACGAGAACTTTGCTGATTTTCTGCGCGTTGTCCAGAATGGGGGCGGCTTTCTGAAAGGTGCATCGTCCCGTTTCGGCGGCGTTCGTCGCATAGCATCCTCCGGCGGTCGTCACGGCCGCTCCAACGATCAGCGCGCCGATGTCGGCTTCCATGGGGTCGCCGAATTTCCACGTAAACAGGTTGGCGTCGGTCATACGTCGATCTCCAATCCGAGTGATCGTAAACCGAGGACGGCCAGGTCGGCTGTGATCCATAGGGCGGCGGTCGACGGCGATTGGGCGATCACTGCACCGTCTGCACCTTCGGGCTGTACCTTGCTGTTAGTCTTTTTGGCAACCCGTCGCGATAGTTCGGCGACGTCGTTGGCTCGGGCGAGCATGGTCTCCTGATATCTGACAAAGATTTCACGGGCTTCGTCGACTTTCCTATTACCAATCATGCCGTGGGTTCGCAGTTTGCGGCCGATTTGGAATGCCGCCGAGGCGATAACGGTCCGGAGAACCAGTTCGTGAATCGGCATCTCTTCCATTTGGTGTTGTCTTCATGGCGCGGCGTCTCCTTTGTTTTAGCTCGGGATCTCGCCTCGGCTGCGCTGGAGCGCAGTGGGCGGCGTGGGTCTGGTCGGCAGTTCTTCGAGATATTTCTCGTACTCTTTGCCCACCGTGCCGGAATGGGAATCCGCAAGTTCTAGGAGGATTCTCATTGCGGCTTCATATGGCTGAGCTTGAATGGTTTCTTGTGTCATATTGCCAAGAGGGCAATCCTCAAGGGTCCATCGTTGTTTGTCGTCTGTGTTGGTGTCGCTGTAGTCGTCATTGATGTAATTTACCAATTTCTCGACATGGCCAGCGTCGATGTGGTGCAGGAAGCGAGCGCCTGCGTTACGGTACGTTTTGAATCGCTTTCCGGCTTCAGCAGTGCTCAGGCCCGCTGGATTGCTTGTAAGCTTTCTCATGTTCAGATACGCATGGACCAATGCAGTAATGTCTTGCACGAGAGCGGTCATTGCTAATCCTTCTGAGGTCATTGTGTCGGTTCCTTTCTTGTCGGTTGCCATATCCGGGCCTGGCGGATGCAGGCGGCGACGACGTCGTGCGTTGCTCCGGCCCGCTTCCAGTCGCGGGCGTCTTTGCCTTTGAGGGGCATGATGATCTTGATGCTCTTGGCGTCGGCGAGGGCGAGGGCGATGGCGAGACCCTTCGCGCCGTGCTGGCCGGGGTAGAATTTCGATCCGTCCGGCCTGGTCTTTGCTTCGTCGCGGTCGGCGATGATCACGACGTCCTTGCCGGGCAGGATCTTGTTTAGAATCTCCGTGCCGCCGGTGCAGGAGGGCCGTCCGATTGCGTAGAAGCCGAGGTCGAGCAAGGCGGCGGTGTCTGTCGGGCCTTCGCATATCAAGATGGCATCACCGTCCCATGGCTGATTTGCGGTCGGCCAGAAGATCCCTTGCTTGCTGCCGGTGATCGCCCACTGGTGGCCTTCGTCGTTTCGCAGCCGGATGCCGGTAACGTTTCCAGCGGCGTCTCTCATGGGGAAACCCCAGGCGCGGTGCGGTCCGACTCGAACGATGCCAAGTCGCTGTAAGCTGTCGGTGGTCACGCCGAGGCGCTCGGCAAGCCGCAACATATTTTTTACGTCCTTGAGGGCGGCGTATTTCCACAATCGTTCTTCCCAGGCGATGGGCGGCGAAGGCGGCGTTTTCAGTTCCGATGGTCTCCGTCGGCGTTGACGGCCGGGCTGGGGCGTGTCGGCGGCGAGGGTATGGATCCATCCTCCGCTCAGGAGGGCGTTGCCCTTCTCGGCTCGCATGCAATGGGCGACCTGGCTGTCGGCGGATATGCTGCACCAGTTCGGCTTGCCGCAGATCGGGCAGGGGCGGCGTTTCGTGACTCGGATCCATTCGTTGGGCATGGTAAAGTTCCGGCTACGTTGCGGCGTGTTCCTCGACCGGGTCTTCGGCCGGGTCGGTTTCCGTCTCGGGATCCGTCGTCGGTTCCACCAGGGCGGGGTCCGCCTCGCCGCAGTGGATCCAGTATTCGCTGGCCGGTCCGTCCGAGATGCTCCTGTGAAGCACCTTCCGTTTCTGCTGCACGGCGTGTCGGTTGGTGCCTGGGATGGCTTCCTCAACGACCACGGCGATGTCGATGGTCTTGGCGTCATGTACGCATGTCGTCAGCGCGATGCGGGTGTCTTCGGCATCGACAAAAAGGACGGCGTTTCCGTATTGCAGTTCGGAGTGTTCGGTTTGCGGTTGGGTCATGGTGTCTCCTTTGGTCCTTGGGACCGGCTAGACTACTGTGATTCTTTTCTGTTTCACGGCTTCATATAATCCTTCCATGTGGGCCCACAAGCCGTCCGATCCGAAGCGAAGCAGGATGTTGAATTCGGCTTCTCCGTTCGTGGGCAGGGCGTTGCGGAATGTGCCGGTTCCGCAGCCGAAGATGTCACTGGCGTTGCGGCGTTTCTTCCATCCATACGTCGGCGGTTGCGGGCGTGGCGGTGTCGGCTTAATGTCGCCGGGCATGATGACCATGAGGTGGCCTGCGTTGGGGGGAGGGGGCTCAAAGATCGGCATCCAGCCGGTATGAATGGCGTAGCTGATGATACCGTGGCGGCCGAACAATGCGAAAAACAGAATGCATCCGGCCTGGGGCAGATCCTTGTCCACCATGACTGAAGTGCCGCGCACAAATCGGCCGGGTCGTTTCCGGCGTTTCTTCTCCGGTTCGGTGAGGCCGGTGGAATCCAGGGTGCCTTCGTAGCGATTCACAAGGCCTGGCCAGATGCCTTCGTTGCCCTTCCGGGTCATCGCGGCGAACATATCCATAGCGCCGAGGCCGGTGCCGTCGTAGTAGCACGGTGAGTCATCGAGATACTGGCAGTTGTCCTGTCCGGTTACGTCGCGGGGTTTGGCCTGGTCGTCTTTGTATAGGGGCGTCTTCCAATGTATACCGAGGTCGATTGGAAATGGGATGTTCGGCGCGGCGGGCATGGTGTTTTGCATAGGCCCGAGGGCCTGGCGTAGTTGCCGTTCGTCATCGGGCGTATACCAGCCGGGCATCAGAACGAATGTGACGGTGCCGTGGTGGCCTCGCAGTTGCCAGGTCAGGCGTCCGGTTCGGTTCATGTAATCGCGAAGCTCGGGCTGGTCCGTTTTTCCCGGTTCGTAGTGGACAACGGTTTCATATGGTCCAAGGTTCATACAAAGTCCTTTGGGGGTCGCGGCATCGCCTTGTTTTGCGACTTCCAAATATGGAGGGTGTTCGGATGGTCGTCAACGTAATCGGCTTTCGGCGGGTGGTACTGGACGGCGCATTCGTCCGGGTGCCAGAGTAGATCCTTGATGAAGTTCATTTCGTCCCAGGTGGGCGTCCTGTTCTGCGGCTGAATCGATCCGTGGAGGGTGGTGTGAACGCTGGCGTGGTCCCATCGCATTATCCAGGAGGCAACAAGGATAAGATCGACGCCTCCTGGGCGCGGGATACGGGCGGCGATCCCGTCTGGGCTTGCATCGAGAATCTGCCCGTCGGCGTTCTTGATCGCTTCGACGATTTGCCTGGGGTCTTTCATGGTTTGTATCCGTTACAAATTATGCCGTGGCCGGTTCGTCTTTGCAAGGGTCAGCTTCCGGGTCGTATAGCGTGAGGGCGTCGGCGTCGACTTGGAAGACCGCCCATTCGCTTTTGCTTCGCGGCCGGTTGCGATTCTCGGCGCATGTCATGGGGAACATCGGGGTCTCATTGAGGGCGGCGGTGTGCCAAGGTGCCCAGGGGCCGGGCGGTCGTCTCTTCGTTCCTCGCTGGCGAGCCATGAGAACGTAATAGATTTTTTTCATCGACCGGCCTGCCTTTTCTTGAGGGTCTTGTGGATGAAGTCGGCGGTGCGGAGGGGATCCTGTCGAACGCTGGACGGCGCGATGTGCAAATTGCGGGCGATGCAGAAATCGGCAACGTCGTCGGCTCGCAGATGGAGGGCCAGGGCGGCGTTGTGACAAAGCGTTTCCTCGCGGGTGCGCATCTCGGGCAGTAGCGGGCTCGGGCGTTTCGGTTGGAGGGTTTGGATCGTGCAGATCCTGGCGTAGCGGTCGAGGCGACGGGCGGCGAGGGTGATCAACAGCAGGATGTCGATGCCCATCAAATCGTCCGGCGCTTCGGTGATCGGTGGTAGTTTTGCCATATCAATAAACCGTCACGGTGGTCTTGGGTTCGGTTCCTTCTGCCGGTCGCTTCCATCCGTTGTCGGCGATGGCGTCGATGATGCTCTTGGCGTGGTCGAATGTGGTGTCCGGGCTGTAGCCGTACTTGACCAGGAGGGCTGCCTGTTTGTAGGTGCATCGTCCGGCCTGGCGGCGCTTGATGATCGTGTCGATCACTTGGCTGGCCTGGGTAACCGTTTCGACTTGGCGATGCGGAACTCCCATCCTGTCGAGCAGAGAGAGTTGTTTTTCGGTGGGCGGCTTCCCCTTGTTCCAGCCGCGTTCGTGGCGGGGTTCGATGCTCAGGAGGTTGAAGGGATCAGAAAGAATCGTGCTGTAATTCGCTTTCGCCTTGAGGGCGGCGCGTTGGGCTCGGGCAAGTTCCTTTTCGATTTCCCGGTCCGCCTCGAGGAGGATGTCGGCGACGTCGCGGGGCGTGTCGCTTTCGGCCAGTTCCTTTCGGGCCCGTTCGACGGCGGCGTCCGATGCGCGGCCGCCGAGAATATCCACGGCGGTGATCAGCTTGTGGCGTCCGCTGTTGGCGACGAAGTCGATAATTTCCAGGTCCGGCTTGCCGCTGACGGCGATGGCGTGGCGGCGGGCGTCGGCGTCGGCGTAGCGGTCGACGAGACCTGCCAGGGGCCGGGTGCCGCGTCCGGCCATCTGTGCGTAGAGAGACCGGCTCTTGGTAGGCCTGGCCATGACCACCACGGCGATGCCGGGTTCGTCGAATCCTTCCGTGGCGACTCCGACGTTGCATAGGATCTGAAATTCTCCGGTGTGATAATCCTTGAGCATCCGGCGGCGCTTTTCTTTCGGCGTTCCTCCGCATACGAAGTCGGCGATGCCGGTGCGGTGCCGGTTGAAGATTTCGCAGAGGCGTTCGGCGTGGGCGATGCTGGCGGCAAATAGAAGGGTCTTCCGGTTGCCGATTAGCTCGAAGGTCGGCGTTGCGATGGCGTGGAGGGATTCTTCGTATTCCATCACGCGAGCCAGGTCCGCGCCGTTGAGATCTCCGGCCGTGGTGCGGATGTCGCTGTAGTCGAGGCCGTCGACCGTGACCATGCGTTGCTTGATGGGGACCAGCCATCCGTCGTTAATCGCGTCGGGCAGTTCGTAGTCGAAGGCGACCGTCTCGAAGACCTGGCCGAGGGCCTCTTCGTCGGCGCGATCGGGCGTAGCGGTCACGCCGAGTACTTTGAGGCGGGGGTTCTGGCGATAGTAATCGATGACTCGGCGGTAGGTCTTGGCGGTTGCGTGGTGGGCTTCGTCAACGACCAGGAGGCTGAAACCGGCCGGATCGAATCTCGTCATGCGACCTGCGCCGTTTTCTCCGGCGCATTGCGTCTGGATCGTGGACATCACAATTTGGTGGTGGCTGAAGAAGTCTCGGCTGGCTTGCAGTTCTGCCATTTCGACTTGCGGCTCGATCCCGGTGACCGCATTAATGGTCTTTTGGCCTTGCCAGATGAGTTCCTCGCGGTGAGCCAGAACCATCGTCCGGCCTGGCGGACTTTGCTTGATGGCGTGGGCGATCACGACGGTCTTGCCGGTCCCGGTGGGCATGACCAGGAGCGTTGTGTCGGTAGTCTGAAGGGCCTTGTTGATTGCGGTCAGGGCGCGGTCTTGGTAGGGTCGCAGGTTCATTTGGCATCGTGCTTCATCTCGGGCGGCGCAGCGTCATATACTCGCTTGTTCGTCCAGCCTCGGCTGTGGCATGCCTTGCATCCGTCTCCGGCGCAATAGGGACAGACGGCGTGGGGCAGCATCATGGAAATCACGCGACGGAAGTTGTTCGCGTCCGCCTCCAATGCGGACTGCGGCATGTCGAACGTCAGGGGGTTTTCGGCTTTGCAAAGGGCGATGATGTCGCTCTTAATCTTGGAGACCTGGTGCATCCATTTGGTGACCGTGGTCCGGTTGGCGAATGCCTCGATAATGGCGGTCTTGTCCGGCGGGATCTCGTGGCCGGTCATGTCCCTGGGCGGCTCGTCAGGCGTTGGGGGCTTGTCCGGCGTTTCCGGCGCGCCGGCAGGTGGCGGGTCGAATGGGATATCAGCGGGGTTGACGGCCGCATCATCAGCACCCTTCGGGGGATGCGTCGTTTTGTACTTCCTGCCATCGCTGCCGGTGCGGGTGGAGTGTTGGCCAACTTGTCCAACACTGCCGTCTATCTTTTCATCGGGCCGGTGCTTGGCGACGGTGCTGTGGCTGACTCCGATGTGCTTGGCGATGGCGCGGTTCCCGAGGTCCGGTCGCAGCTTCAGGGCGAATGTGATTGCGCGCGCCTTGTCGGCGGTCGTCAGGGGCTTGCCGTGTGTGCTGTTGGCGGTGAGGGCCTGCCAAATGGCATCGTCCTGGGTGCCCTTCGTAACGACGACCAGAAAGGTCTTGAGGCCGACCTGGCGGGCGGCGTGGTATCGGTGGAATCCGTCCCATAGCCATAGGCTCTTGCCGTCCTTGATGGCTTGGAGGGGTGGAAATTTCACGCCGTCTCTCATGAGGGCGGCGTAATGTTTGATCGTGGCCTGGTCGACTTCGATGCGGACGTGTGTTCCTCCGTCGATCCGTAGGCGGTCCAGGGCGACGTTCGTCGGTTTCATGCCGATTCTCCTTGCGCGGTACATTCGGGGGTGTCTGGTTTTCCTGCCGACCTGGATGCCGCTTCTCATGTGCGTTCTTTATTGGCCGGTGCCGGGGAGGGCGGATCCGTCCGACGGTCCTGGCGGCGCGACCGGGGGTTGGATGTTCGGTCGCGGTGGCCGTCGAGGCGGGCCGGATCGTTTGCCGGGGATGGGCTCGGGGTTAGGCGGGATCGACGGCGGGTCGCGGTCGGCGTCGACGGTCGCTTGGTGGATGTGTTCAAGATAGCGGGCAGCGGCGTCGATGCATTTGGCCACTTCGGTGGCCTGGTCCCGGTCCATTTCCATAGGCACGTTAATAACGCCAACCAGCCAGGTGCCGTCGGTGCGGTGAGTGGCGCAGATCTCCGGTATGGGATCCGTTTCGGGGTCGTATCCTTCGAAGAAGTCGGGGCGAAAGTCGACTACAATGTTCATGGTGATGTGTCCTCTTTTGTGGGGTTCGTTAGAACGGAATGTCATTCGGGTTGCCAGACCAGGGTGGAATGTCGGCAGTCTTGGACGGGCTCTCTTCTGGCGGCGGCGCGGCGGTGTTGATTTCCGGCGGTGCCGCGTCGGCAGGTTTCGCCCGGATGGCGGTCGCATCGCAAAGGTTGCCCTTGTCATCGACGTATTTGTCGACCTTGATTTTGAGGCGGCGACCGATGAGGTTCGCGTTGCCGAATTCCTGATCTGCGAAGTGGTACGGCTCGACGCCATCGGCTTTCATCTTGTGCAGATCTGCTCCGGCGGCCTTGAGAAGGCTCTTGATTTTCCATGCTGCTTTGTCGCTGAGGGTGATCATTTCGGCGGCTTCTCGGCCGGTGTCGTCTGCAAGCACGATCATGATCTTGGGATCGTTCGACCGGCTGAGGTAGGGCTGGCCTTTCCGGTCGACGTAATACACGCGGATGATCTCGACGTCGACGGGAACGTCAACGGGAATGCGTTCGGCGCTTACGTGGTCATCGTCGGCGGTCCAGTCGTATTGCGACTTTGGCATCTATGCGCCTCCTTCGATTTGGGTTTCGATCCGTGTGCTGATGGATTCGACGTTAGCTTCGCTGATGTCGGCGATGCGTTCCCTGCCGAAAAACTTGCACCAGGCGGCGATCTGCTCGCCGGTGATGTTGTGTTCGCTGATGAGGTTTTGGAGGCGTTGATGCGGCGTGGGCTCGGCGTCGGTTTCCGGCGGCGGTGATTGCGTCGGCGGCTGGACGTTTCCGGCGGCGTCCATCTGGCCGGTCGGCGATGTGTAGGTGCCCGACGGCGGCGGGCGGCGTTCCGGCTCCGGCTCCGGCTCGGGATCGATGGGCTGGCCGGTTTCGCCGTCGACTTCGGCACCGAGTTCGTCAGGGGTGTAGATGGGGCCGCTGAAAATGTCGGGGCAGAACCATTTCGCGCCGTTGCTGATGGCGCGGGCGAATAGCATATTGCGCGGGTAGCCTTTCCAGTTGTCGTGTTCGTGCAGGTCGGCCTGGCGGGCATCGGCCATCGAAAACGACGACGTGCCGATCTCGGTTGGCACCGTCCCGAGGATCCTCAAGTAAACGCGGATAAACCGGATCGTGCAAATCTCTTCGGTATGCTCGACGATTTCGTAGTCGTATCGATCCGAGCGTTTGATGGCGGCGGCGATCAGGTTGGCACCAATCGTGACCTGGCCTTGGATGATGCGGATGCCGGTCACGCTGGCGATGGGCCCGAAGCCAAGCTCGAGGCCTGCTTGGATCTTGACGGCCGCTTGGGCTTCGGTGTGGGCGTCTGGAAAATATCCACTCTTCGCGGCGTAGCGAGCGAGGGCGGTGAGCGACAGTGTGCTGTGTCTCGTTTCGGGTGGCGGTGGGATCTCGTGGCGCAACGGTGCGGCTTCCGGCGGCTGTTCTTTTGTCATCAGGACTCCCGTTCCAGGCGCGGCCGGGATTCCCTGGCGTCGAATGATCTGGTTCCGAATTGCGGAGGCAGGAATCGAACCTGCCACTTCGGGCGTATGAAACCCAAAAGCCCACCAGGGTTTATTCTCCGCTGTAAGGCCGACCGGGCGGTATAGAGAACCAAGTCATGAGGAGGGCCATTCCTCTCCGGTCGGCAACCGGCCGCGCCTTTTGTAGTGGCGAGGAAACCCACCGGGGTCGGATCGGCTTCGGCCCTGGAATCCGGCGGAGATCACGCCGGGGCGTCTGCTCGCCCCGATGGGTTTGCTCGTCAACATAGCATGCCTTCCTTGGCGGCGGCTGTTTCGATGAGCTTGTCCAGGCTGGCGGCGACGTATCGGATGGACGGTTTTCCGCCTCGGCGCGTGGCGGGCCGCTTGACGATGCGCAGGCCGCGTGCGCGCAGCTTGTGGCGCATCGCGAGTATGCCTCTGCGGGGCTCACCATAGAAGGTGCTGCGAGAAATGCCGAGGCGTTCCATGACCTGAGTGGCCGTTAGGAGAAGTGGCTGCTCTCGTCTGGTCTGCTTTTTAGTGCCCATTTGCCTTTGTCCGCCGGTGATCGTTATTGTCCAGGCCGAGAATTATGGTGAAGGTTTCATCGTGTGTCAAACTAAAAGTCGAAGGTTTCATAAAAAAACCGTCCCGCGATGGTCCGGCCGGACGAAAAAAGTTAAGTTTGTACTTGCTTGGTATTTGCTTTGTGTGTATCGTTAGGGCATGCCACATCGAACTTTCGACCCATCTATCGGGCGGGAGCTTCGGAAGCAGCAAGGTCTAAGCGGGCGTGAGTTTGCATCGTTGATTCGCTGCCATCCGAGCTACCTTAGCGACATCGAGAATCGTCGACGTGTGCCGTCAGATCAACTACTCCGGCGCATGGCCGAGGCCTTGAAGGTGTCTGTGGATGCCTTGGAGGGTAGAAATGAGGATCCGATCCTCCAGAGGATTATCGATCTTCTCGATGGTCTTCCAGAGTCGGTTCGTGCGGAGGCGCTGGCGGCGGTCGCGCGCATCGCCGAGAATATTTCTTAGAAGAAGGTGTGGATGGCTTCATGGACAAGAAGAAGACAGGGGCTGCTGCGGTTTTGGAATTGCGGGCGATGGAGATCCGGCTCAAATCGCTTCGGAGGCGGTGGCCTTTGGGCCCGGACCGCAGCGCGGTGCGCTTGGCGTTGGCCGCCGCGGCCCGCTTCTGCCGTATCGCGGCTGGTGCCGGTTGTCAGGAATTGAAAGGGCGAAACCATGGCAAGGAACAAGAAGAGTGAACCGGCCGAAAGTCGGCAGGTCGTAACGATTCAAAAGACGGGCAAACGTCTAAAGGGCCGACTGGTGATTTCGTTTTTGCTCGTTCTTGTCGGGGCGATCATGGCGGGTGTGAGTTGGCCGAGCGACTCCGAACCTTCGGTGCCGACCTTTGCGATCGGCATTCTTCTGGTGGTCATCGGGGCGCTCGGCTATCTGCTTACGCGCATCGCAATTTGGTGGCATCACGCCTAACTAGCTAGGCGCGGTCATCCGGTCTTGCGTTTCTTGAGGGCCTTGGCGGCGGCGGTTGCTCGCCTGGCTGAAGACCGTAGCGAGCCATAAGGGTCCGTCGCTGCTCCGGTGTCAAAAGCTCTGCCATGCGGATGATCTCCGCGATGGCTTTCCGTCTGTGCCGCTTGCAGGTCATAGGCGGAACGGTGGCGGTAAGTCGGGGGTTTTCATACTGAAGTTATCGGCTCAGACTGCCGAAAATGATTAGGTCTTAAAAGAGCAGTGGCCAGCAGCCTGCCACACCGGGAGGTGTTCTTGCTGCTGGCCGTGCCAGGCGGGGGGGAGACCTGGCCTGCTCTCGATCATACACGCGGGCAGTGTAGCGGACGGTGGCGGTGTTTGTAAAACGTTTTTATCTGGTTTGTGTGAAAAAAAGTGGCCGGATCGGCGTTGCCATCGAGTCGAAAACTGCTCAACAAATGCCGATCCGGCCGTTGCAATCGGCCAGAAACGGGGGGGATCCTGGCCTATAACCTCTACCGCTCGGCGGGGGGAGACCGAACGGCGAAGGCACTGTAGCAGGCCGGGGAGTACGATACAAGGTTTTTATTCGGTTTGTAGAAAAAAAGTGCAGGCCGGGGCGTCGGGTCGGGGGCTCCGGCCGTGCCGGGGGGGTTTCCTGGCGGGGTCATCCGATCTTACGTTGCTTCAGGGCTTCGGCGGCGGCGGTCCGGTCGATCTCGGCGTAGTGGTCTGCCATTTCGAGGGTCCGGTGTCCGAGGACGGCTCGAGCGGCGTCCAGGCCGCATTCGGCTCGGATCAGGGTCGCGGCGGTGTGCCGCAATTGGTAAGGATACCAGTCGGGGATCAGGCTGGCCTCGCGGCCGGTGCCTTCGGCCTGGGCGGTCCTGGCCTTGTTGGTTGCCTTGACGGCGTAGAGGATGGCCTGGCGGTAATTCGTGGGGTTCCATCGCTGGCCGGGCTTCGTCCTGGGCTTCGGCTTGCGGTTCGTGCCGGGTCGGTTGCCTTGGCCGAGGGGCGTCGTGCGGACGGCGTGTCGTGCGGCGATGCGTTCGACCTGGGCTTCGGCCGGGGTGAAAAGTGGGCGGGTCAGGGGCCGGTTGGCCATGCGGGCTTCGACGATCTTGCGGGCTCTGCCGACCAGGGGAATCTCGCGGGTGTGGCCTCTCCATCGGTTCTTGTGCTGGATCGGCCTGTAAAACCAATCCTGTCCGCTGACGTCGATCTGGCTGGCGGTCAGGCCGCAAATCTCGCCGGGCCGCATGCCGGTGAGCAGTTGC
>SDBT01014169.1_pt1 | contig 12726 bp, 11 predicted proteins | sample 2277101 | NCBI WGS metagenome assembly SDBT01 (sample SAMN10404973, study PRJNA504765) | marine sediment metagenome | isolation source: marine sediment core GS10_PC15, 103 cmbsf | place: Arctic Ocean: Southern Knipovich Ridge | collected 2010 | reverse complement strand
ATAACCTATCAGTTAAAAGGCCATGTTACAGGAAGAGGCAATAGAGATAATAAAAGTATAGCCGATGACTTCAAATTCTATGCCGTTAATTACGATCTAGTGCCCAGTGATTATCATCGAGAACTACTTCTTGGTGAACAATTATACCGTATTGTAGGATTAAAACCAACAGCTTTAAAACGCCCAATTATCGCAGAAAGACAAAATGGTGATAAAAGTATGTTTTCTGTGGAAATGGTTAAACGCGGATTTAAATTAAAACAAGACCGCGAAGTCAATTTAATAATAAACATGGAGGATGAAGAACTATGATGAGCTTAATAGGAAAAACAAACAAAACGATAGCCCAAGAATTCATACGGTACCAAAAATACATGAGACGATCAATTAGAACCTTAGATTGCTACCGATCAGATCTCAATATATTTTCAGCATACTTGGACGGAAGAAAATTATCAATACTTTCAATTGATCAACCTGTTATTGATAAATATGTAAAAGCTTCACTTGGTAAAGGAAATAAGATAAGATCTGTTATGCGTCATTTAGCCAGTATGAGATCGATGTACACATGGCTAATAAAAGAAAAATGCATATTACACAACCCAACCACCGGATATTTACTCCCTAAAGCACCAAAACGGTTCCCAATCGCTTTTACTGAATGTGAGATTAAACAACTTTTTATCAACCTGGAAAAAAATAGCTCCTATGAAGGCATAAGGAACCTGGCTATTGTCGAACTGCTTTACTCAGGGCCAAGATCTGGAAACGTGCGAGATTTACAGGTAAAAGAACTAAATATGGAAGACCGCTACATTAAGATTATAGCCAAAGGAAATGAGGAACAAATTTATCCATTTCCCAATAAAGCCCATAAATCTTTAGAGTTATGGTTAAAAATCAGAAAAGGTAATGGTATGTCTAAAGGTAGAGTTTTTACAACCCGCCGAGGCATGGCTTTATCTGATAGTGAATTCTTAAATACTATTAAAAATGTGTGCCATAAAATTAAACCTGGTGCTACTCCAAGAAACTTTCGCGCCACAATAGCTACTCATCTTGCTTCAGCCGGAGCAGATGGAATGGACATTAATCATATATTACACCATAAGTCAATGGATACTACACTAATTTATATCGAGATGTCTGCCCGACAAACTGCAAACGTCATCGATCGATTATCAATACGGTCATAAATAACAAAGCGGATAGGCTGTCACGGTGGCAGCCTATCCGCATTTTTTTTTGTTTCGGTTTGCGCATGAAATTAGAAGACCAATTTTTAAAATTTCCCGACCGTTTTATTTATAAAGTTAGTATATGTCCATCTACTTTATTGTAAACGGCAAATTCACTGTGGTGTTTACAGGCTGCTAAATTCGCTACGGCTGCGGCTTCGAATATGTTTGAGTAACTACCAAGATTTTTAAGTTTGCCATCCACTCGTGTTTGAGCTTGAAAACCAGGATCATGAACATATACACATTTAAATCCCGTTTTTGAACGAGGCGCTGTATTATAATTTTGCTGTGATCGAGTAGCCTTTCTTAAATTAGACCGTTTGTTGTTCCAAATGTTTCGGTCCTCGTGGTCAACTTCAATTTTGGGATCGGTGACGTTCATAATTAATCTACTAACAGTTCTGGTATAACATTTACCGTTCTTGTATAAATCAACCGACACCCTCGTTGGGATTTTAGTTTTCTTATTACGACCAGTTACCCAAGGCTTCAATACTTGACCGTTCTCATATACCCTGAACGACCAAATATTACCCGGCACTTCCTCGACATAGTAACCCGAAAAATCGGGTATCGGTCTTAATTTTAAATTGTTTCTATTCATTACAAGCCTCCATTATTTATATGTCCGAAAATGCTTTCTCAATCGCTTCCCAGCCCTAACCTGTAACCGTCGATGTTTATCTACCCATCCCTTATGACCCGGTAGACTTGCCTGTTTACCGACAACCTCAACTATTTTAAAATTCATGAAATCTCTAATTTCTATGGTGTCGCCCACTTTAGCTTCTTCTAAAATGGTTCGAATAACATATAAATTAGCATTCAATAATCGTTCAACCTCATACCTGGTGTCTCCAGTGAGTTTATGAACGGCCTCAACTATGTCTTTTTTACAATATCGCATTTTTTAGAACTCTTCTGTTCATCTTTTTTAAGCGATTCCTGTCTTGCTTCAAATTGTTTGAGTGCCTGGTCAAAGGCCACTTCCAATCCAATACATGTAAATTCGCTTAGCCTGTTACCCATTTCTTGCTGCTTATAAGCCTTTAACAGCCTGTTTACTTCCTTCCTTAATTCTTTCATCTTTTCTCCTTTTTGTTTGTTATACGCATTTATCTCCATGACTGTTCCTAACCCATTCCAATTCAAGCTCCACAACAATAGGTTTTTTAGCCGGAGCGCCACCTGGGTCACTACCTCCAGATATAGTTGTTCTAATAAAGTCTAGGCCTATTACGGTATGATTATCAACGTGTGCCGCTGGTATAGTAAGCACTGTCTGTTCCTTCAGCCCTTTTGCAGTAGCCGGTATATCATGTTGCAGCTCTATTACATTGTAAGTGCCACCACTATCGACAGGTTCAGAACCATCTTCTGTAAGCACTCTATATCGTGACCGCCACCTGAGCTCTCCACTTTCGTCTGCATATGTCCTGTCTATAAAATAATGAATGCGCAATATCATATCTTCAGATGTATCGCAACCATGCGGCACTTCAAATACATAATGGAGATCGTCTCCTATACCGAAAGCATAACCATCAAACGGAAAAAAAGAATTGTCAAAAGTAGGCACAGACGCTCCACCACCTGTCCCGGCTACTGGAATAATTACATCCCGCGTGACCCTGCCACGACCTTTGAACTCCACATAACCATCATCGTCCACTGTCATGCAATTAACGTTACTACCACGACCACCAAATTGAGATTCTCCGGATACCGTTAGTGTGTCGTATAATATTACATTACCACCGACAAAAAAGTCATTATCTATATGAACGTTGCCGCCCGCGAAGTAACCAGCCCAAGCGATACCACTCGCGGTTATAGCCTCTCCCCATATACCTATAGCATCACCTCCGGAAATACCTGCATGAACAGCTAAACCTTTAACTCCTATATGTACGTCCTGATTATCAACATGATACTGTCTTGATAAACCGTATACTCCAATACGCTGTTGACTACGAGTAATCGAATCAGTTATAGAACAAAATCCGTTAATAGCGTATAATTCACTAGCTCCTAAACCTGATTGAACACCTATAATAGGAGCTACATTAGCATCGACTGATAATGAATAAAATTGCCCTGGATTAAAATATGTAATCGAACCATTAATATAACTATCTGCAATAAAACTGCCATCCATTATTCTTATTCCAGGTAGTCCAAATTGTAAATTATCATCTAAAATAACGACCTCTTCATTACTATCGTTAAAAAATCTTAACGTATTGTCTGAAGATCTAATCTCTATCCGCTGACTACTACCAGAACTAGTAAGAATTTGAGCCTCTGTCATATAAACCTGACCAACACGATTAACCCTAAACGGTGCATTGGCCCCGATCCGGCTACCAGCATAAATTCTCCAATCCGGATCCGACCCGTCTAATACCGCCACATCCTGGCCGGTGCCCGCTATGATAGTAGCGTAAGCCGAGATGTTATGCCCGGATATAGAGTAAGCCTCAATGTTCTGCGCTCTAATCTTCAACCCACCACGTCCTCCAAACGTCTGGAAAATAGCTTCCTGTTGAGAGTCCTGGGCAACGGCTATCAATCTTTTTAACGGTCCTTGTGCCCCACTGGCAGTTAGCGTAGTCTGCAGCACAGTTTCAGACACATTTTTATCCAGGTAAATATACGTTGGTCCACCCATGGCGCCTGTGTTTCCAGCTTCTACACTAAAGCGCTCTAAATTTGCCATGGTTATTTCACCAGATGACCAGCCAACAGTGTCTGACACTGAAGAGTTGAAAACAATATCAGATGAAAAATCTTGCTGTCCTATTACCGATAGAGCTCTAAAGCCAGCTTCTTGAGGACTATTGGGCCGTGTTTCATTTCCAGCTATGTCTACAACACCAACGTACATATCCCATACAGTTATATAATTGTAAGGCTCTGTAAATAAAAAATCTTCACCTTTTTTATATACTTGGTAGCTATCTGCATAACTTGATTGCCAGGTTGTTTCCGACTGTGTAAAATGACGAGAAACAAAATAAACTCTGTATTCTTTAAAGTCGCCGGGAATATTATAGCTATCGTTGACTATAAAATGAATAGCCCCTAATTCAAAATCTGCAGCCGATTCAATATGGCCAGATTCTACCTCCGGAGGGCCGACATTATCACCGGCTACAAGTCCACCCCATTCAGACCATAGGCTTGTGGCACCATCTTTGGCTACTACCCTGGTTTTGAAATAGTATTTTTCTCCTTTTATACAATCACCATGAATAATAAAATCTTCAGCCATTTTACCACCTAGCCCTGATTATACGCACATCTATATGTGTGAAAGTTTTATAACATCCAATACCAAATCTGTTTGGATATCTCATTTTTAAATACGATTGAACCTCTTCCGAACTATGATCCATTACAACAATATCAGCAGCCCGAGTCCTACCAAAAATACCTGGTTTGTGTTTACTAAATTTGGACCCGCCTACTTTTTTATTATATTTCCGACACCGGCAGGACGAATTAACTCTGACGGATGCACCATTGAAAAAGGCTTTTACATCCTCTAAAACTACTATCAGCAAATAATCTACTTGATTAAAACCACAACCACATCTACACGAGAATTCGTGTCTCTTAAAATTTTTTGTCATTAGCTTGCTCCTCTAATTCTTTCTTTGATTATTCCAGTAATGGCGAATATGTCTTCAATCACAAAACCATTCACCGCAAAACTTTCACCGGACGCGGTAATCATTACCTGACCGTTAACCGGAAACGTAATGTAGCCCTCCTTAACAACCTGGGCATTGACCGGTATTGAAAATCTTGTTGGTTGATAAGTTTGCATATTTCCAAGGATTGCTCTCATTTTATTGCTCGTCATATAATAGGTTAATGTCAATTTCAGTGATAGCACCAGAACTAGCTGTTGGATCCACGGTATACATCATGACTAGGTATTCTGTATACTCTCCGGAAGCTGTTAATATACCAGACACAGTAATAGATGATCCAGAACTTGTATAGTTGGTGTCCTGTCTTACCCATCCAGTTAAACTAACTGGAACAACTGGGGTGTTATAGCCGCTGGTTCTTCTCCAGTAATAAGTTATGCCGGTGTCTGGCTGCGTATTTTGAGACCACACGCGAAAATTATACAACTGAGTATCAGGATTTTCCTTGCAATGAATTTGGACATACTTTTCCCGCGAGTAATTAAGGCCGGATCCAGGTGTTTTAATTGGATTTGAAATCCTATTATTTTCAGAAACAATTGAGTTATCACCAGTTATCATATCGATTCCAGTAACACCATTCTCTACTGTTCCAGGCGCCGAACCATAGGTTACGGCTAATTCAATTTTGGACATTTTAACATTCCTTTCTTTTAACTATTATTTACCAATCTACCATCTTCATTACCTATAATAGCATAATTTCCTATTTGCAGGGTCTTGCCATCTAAAATCAACACAACTCGATCACTAAATCCACCTGTGCCTGTTATTATAAACTGTTGGCCAGCATTATCTATAAAGTAACAACCCGCCAGATCTAATCCGTCCCAATCTGCCCCATACCCAGTACCGCCATTGATTGTAAGAACAGCTGTAATATCTCCCTCGGCATCATTAAACGTCCCCCACCATATAGCCTTCACTTTAATCGATTCAACCGTTACCGAATCAGGAGGATTACTGTGTCTCAAATCTATAATTGCTATTGGTGATAAATACTCATCATAACTTTGAGCATAAGCTCTCCGCATGGAAGCATATAGAGTATCGGCGTAGGGTAATGCAGATAATTTACTTAACTCGGTTATTAAATTATTGTTACTAAAATCAACCACGATAGAAGGTCTAAAATCATACTGCGCAGGCTGGTAATTTCCTCGTATTCCTACAAAAACTGATTTACCAGCACCATTAGTGAGTTTCACCGCAAAATAATGCATCACATCCCGTTGAAATATAATGTTAAGAGTGTATGAAGTACTAATTCCTTTCTGAACACTACTCGATGCTGGAAATCCTTCAGCATATTCAAACCCTTTATTTATAACTGTACGCGGAAATCCATCATTAGGTGTTCCATAAAACGCACCAGGAACTTCACTACCACTACTTGAAATATGAAACCACTCTATTTCTGTAATTGAATGACCAATCAAATATCTAAAATAACTACTGTTAATAAACATGTGAATACCAGATTTTGTTTCTTTAACAGTAATTGCTGTAGAGATAGGTGGACTATCCTGGATACCGGTGCTAACCCGACGAATTGAAGTTTTGGAACTTCTGTTTTTTTGTGCTGACGAATCAAAGGCATCTAAAGCTAAATATTTTTCTTCACCAACAGTTAAGCCATCACCTTGGTTGTATAAGTTTCCAAACTCAAACTCGCTGTTAAATTCTTCAACTAAAGTATATCTTGGTTTTTCTATGCGTCCACCTTCAAATAATATTGACTGCACTAATTCTATTATTGTCTCTGGATATCCGAGAGCCCTGGTGACATTGACTACGTTTATTGTGTACACCTTGCCGCCAATTCTAATATTATCCCGAACCTTAAACTCTGACTCGTGATTACCTGTGATAAATATCTGTTTTAAATCGATAATTGCAGAGACAATTCTATAGCTGGACACCCACTCTATTTCATAAACACCAATTCCGCCTAGATCCTCGATAGGCATGTCCTCTTCATCTCTTGTTGGATTATTCCATTTTATATCTATGAAACACTTATCGTTAATACCTTTCCATGTATCCGGTCTGATAGTATAAAAGTCCCATTCGTCGTAATCACTCCCCTCTAATTTACTACCTGGATATCTAATAACAGCGAAACCTACTCTAATAGTTGTATCCACTGCGTAAGTTGTATCTATATCTTCTGCTTGTAATAATTGAACATAGCTAATTTCGTCACTGTTTTTACCATAATACTGAACTACATCAGATCCATCAATAATAGCAGGACCAGTCCAAGGAAACTTATTTGCCCATGTGTCTATAGTAGCATCACCAACTTCCAACTCATTATATATCTTATCACTTAACCCTAAATCACCACCATCTTTCCAGGTTGGAGCGGTGGGTGGAATTATATCCGGCATTTTAAAATCAATACACTTTAACCCTAAATCGTTACTAGTCTGTCGAAAATAAGACAAACCATTATGAGCATATATGTAAATATTTACCCTAACCCACTTATCTACTGGTAAGTCATGTAAGATAAGATTATTACCAGAATACCAATCACCGACATTATTATTATCAGCATCTTTGTTGTAAAAAACATTAACAGTAGCAACCTCGTCATCATCGTTAATATAAGTATATTTCACAAACATGCTAACCGATTTATCTATATCAAAATTAAGCTCTATGCTGCTATCTATACCGATTTTGAGTATTATTCCATAATGAATATTAGCATAAGCATTGAATGGTTGACTGTCAATCATGCCTTCTTTCGATGATTTAATACTTTTTTCTTTACCTCCGGCGTAATTTCTAAACTTGACAGGATCTATTTGAAAGCTACTATCACGCTCCCAATAATACAACTCCCTCAAATAGACCATTTCCGTAATAGTAACATCATTTACACCCGGTGGTAAATTTTTAACATTAATAGAATCATGCTCTTCAATTACACCTACCGGCTTTCTTGTTTGATCTCTAATTTTTTCTTCTAGTTGAAGATATATATTTTTCATTATGCATTCCAATCTTTAGTTCTTATTTTCACACCCTTAAAAACATGGAATCCTTGACCATCTACACTGCGTATAAAATCGATAGCTCCAGCTCCTCTATCGTAATATACTGCATGCTCAATCGCGTCAGATACAAAAAACTGTGGACATTTATTTATCCAACCCTGAACTGTAGTTGGTAAATCTAAATCATATTTACTTTCTATCCACGGATAATAAAATTTCTTTTGTTTGACATCATTAACTCTACCGGATTTGTCACAAATATAAAAAGTAAAACTAACCATCCATGCAATATAAAAAGTAGAATCATCTGGCTCAAACAGATCGTGACTAAACCTATAGTAAAGCGTGTTAAATGGAAAAAGTATCTTCGGTTTAACACTGTCATTATACACATCCGTAAGTTGATCCGGCTCTAATGTCGGTGATTTTGTATAAAAATCCCCAAACGTTATTCTTTCCGCCACGCCCTCTATCTCAAATAGTTGTTTAGATACATTCCATGTTAATGCTTCCCTGCTCTCTTTTGAAAGTTCCTGTGTTACATTTAAGGGCGAATCTATACGCCTAAAGATTGCGTATGCCGGTCCGCTGTCGCCATGTGGATAATTATCTGCAACATGCGCGGCCATGACAACTCGCGTAAATCCAATATTAACTGAAGTCCAAAAAAGTTTTCTCTCAGGATCGTCGGGAGTGATAGCATAAGACAACTCATGATTAGGTTTAAGATCTTTGTGATATTTTGAAAAATATGGATAAGATCGCGTATCCTGATACTTATAATAATACTCATCACTGGTCGAGAATTCCGCTACCCCTTTAGTTTTAACGGTAAACGCCGTGTTTGAAGACAGTTCGGTATAAATAAATTTATCATACTCTTCATCCCTGGTAGTAAAATTATTCAACTCGTTTGTTTGTGAATCAAGTACACTAAATTTTAAATAAAATTTAGCATAACCTTTACTTTCATCTTGTATATTAACCCAAAATCCTTTTCCTATTGGCATGTTGTTGTATTTAATCAAGCCATTATAATCGCCAAATACATCAACACCATCCCAATAAAAAACATGCTCACCAGCAGATAAATTCGTCCAACCATCATCTTGGGAGGTCTGATCCGTTAAATGAACTACCGTTTTATCCGCAACCATTGCATCTACGATGGATATTTTTATTCTACAGTCAATAGATAACTCCATTGTTATCTTTACCCTATGATCATATCGATCTGAATCGTATGGATCATACTTATTACTCTCGTTATTAGTTTCAAACGCACCATCAGCTAGTTCGTTTTGAATTACTATGTTCCTCACTATATCAGTAACTCCCTGTATATATGCATTAGGATTGGGAACATATGAATCCCACGGCTTAATCGGTGATACTTGATAAGATGTTGTATATCTATCAGGAGTAATATTATTAGTAATACCGGTTATCCAAAATTCATCCGATACATCAACAGTATCTTTTCCCGTGTCTATAATGGCAATTTTATCGTTTCTTTCCAATAATGGTTGCCCTGCAGATTCCCAACTAGACGTTTTTTTAATAACAGAGTGACGCCTAACCAATTCCTCGGCAAGCCAATCAGCACGTTCTTCGGAATTAATAGCTGGCTCTATAACGATAGCCTGTTGTTTAAAACCAATATAATTAACAGCAGTAGGATCGTAAATCGAATCAGCATTAACAGCCCGCGCATATACCCTTCTGTTTATGGGGTTATTGGGATTTACCACCGGTGAATCACTTTTACCGGGATCTACTAAAAATACACCCTTGCTGGCTCCAATCACTATAATGTCATTTCGTAATTCAGAGCTACTTGTACCAAGACTTAATTTTGTAACACGTCCTACATTACTTCCACTATCCCCGGTGTATAAAGTATCAACCACGGATGCTTTATTATTTGCATAACTGATAACCGTATTAATTCTACTAACCAACCCACTATTAATTCCGCTAATTGTAAATCTATATTTTTGATAAGTCAACGGATCACCGTAATCATCACTATCAATCAAAGTAACACACGGATTAACGTTATCAATAAGACCTTCATTGTAATAACGTTTATCAGCCCTGTATTGATTTATTTCCCCTGCCTTGGCTAAATCGCCTACTTCATCAAATAACTTATAACTCACAGAATTACCAGCATCGGGACCAAGTATAGAAATAATTTCAAACTTAACACCAGGTATTGTAAATATAAGAACATCAGAGTCACTATCTGTCTCGGCTTCATGGTAACCACCACCTAAAGCTTTAGCATCCGCCATGAATTTCCAAACTTGATCATCATCAACTTTTCGATAGGTAATATTTGGCTCTTCTTCAGATGGATTAAATAAGTATAGACCTATATTATCTATATACACGATGGTGACACCTACTTTGTAACGATTTGGATTGTTACGTAAAATTAATTTAGGTCTAATATATCCAGAATGTTGACATGTGAGCGAAACACTCATCGCTATATAATCAATAGCCGATGGAGAAATTACATTATTTCCGTCGCCATCAATAAATTCAGCACCAGACCAAGAATGAGCCTCATCGTTCTTCATAATTTCCGTATCTACAAATAAATCTAAATAATTCTCATTTACAGCAGAATTTTTGACATGAACAACAAATGTATACACAAAATCTTTTTCAACTCGAATATAATCTTCTGTAAAATACAACCCATCTTTAGAATCTGTAAATTCAGCTCTCCCAATATCCTCATTTCCCGATACTGAACTATTAATAGATGTAGTGCTTTGTAATTCACCAGTATTGGGCTGTAAAAATCTCATACCATCCAAATTTCCAGGCACTCCATAATTCCACCAACTAGGAACATTCTCATAATTAAATCCAGTATAGGGATAAACTACATAGTTAGCCAACCACCTTGGTTCTAATATTATTCTGTTTTCCCCCTGTATTTCGGAAAAAAACGGAGCTCCATCATCGTACCCGGATGTTCCATAACTATAACCATAATTTTCAGACAATTTTCGTATAAAATCTAAAACCTTACTCCCGGTATCAACCTTCCATATATAAGTAGAATCAGCTAAATCTCCGGATGCTGCTGGTTGTCCGTATTTTCTATTTGACTCCAATATTATTGGACTATCAAATATTTGTCTCCCTTTTGTTGAACTCATTAAATGTCCCCATATATTCTTTGAATAGCTCTTGGTCCTACTGTTTTATTTGCCAAAACAGAATCTATTCCACTCAATAAACAAAGTGATCTAACAACTTTATTCAATCGCCACCTATCAAAAGTTACTGGTTTTCTATCACCTGCAGGAGGAGATTTGATGCTACCACCATCCATATAACCAGCCAGCCAATACAATAGATAATTAGGCTGATTAATTAAGAGAGTTTTTTTCAATCTATTTAAAAACGATTTACAAACAATTTTAATTGTACTTGAACCGGCTCTTTCAACTTGAAAGTCGTCTATATTCCCAACAAATCTCTGAACATATTCATCTGCATCGTCTATTCTATAACCAATACTGAGCCGTATAAGATTTTGATGTTTTAAATATTCTCCTCCTCCATCATACCATTCGAAACTGTCGGTGGCCTTAACGTAATAGTAGCCGCGCTCATCGGAGCCGTTTTCTACTAATGGAACAGTAAAGTCCATTTGATCAATAGAGCCTTCATTTTCGGACAATCTTACCGAACTAACCCCAGGAGCAACTGTCCAACTTTCTAAATTACCATCAGAGCTCATAACTCCGGCGCTTACCGGCAGTGGTTCCATATAATTTTTGTTATTAGCAAATAACAGTACAACACCAGATCTGCTTGCCGATTTTCTATAATAAAAACGTAACCAATAAGACTCACCCTTAACCAATGCAACTCCAATGTTACTATTTGATGTCTTGCTTGGTGTCATATAATAATAACCAGGTGCCTCGCCATTTATCTTTCTGCGATCTTTAGTACCACCCATTTCTAGTTGGCCGGTAAGATATTGAGGAGCCAATCCAGCACCAAGCCCGCGATCAAAATACAAATGACATTCACCGTTACCGGCAATGTAAAAATTATAATTCGCCGTTTCCGGAGGAATGAAGTAACCATCGTACCTAATAGAAAAAGGAGAAGCATCGCTTAATCCAATAGGCGTACCAGTACCCCAATAGTCAGCTATCATTGGAACACGACCATCAACAACTAAATTGCCGCCACCGTTCTCCCAGCCATCATTGTCCCATAACTTATATTCAATACCATCAGAATTAACCGTATATGGTGTATGACACACCTCAATCTTATATATAGGAGTAGAAAGACGCCGCTTGTAAACCGGTGAAGAAAAAGGATCGTAGATCATTATTGCTCCTCCAAAATAACAAAATGCATCTCAACAGCATTATACCGAATTATACCGCCGCCTGGAGCTATGGATGAAACTATTTTTACTACATTAATCTTATGAGGACCGGATGCCAACTTGGAACCTGCAACAGCAATATCATTCATATCAATAAACTTATCACTACCCACATATACTCGTAAAGCAGCTACCATAGTCGCAAAAGTAGCATGGATATCGTCGGAACCACTGGTCCTGAACCGTCTCCAGATCAATTTCCTGATACGAGGATCATATTTGGGTTTTTGAAAAATTGGATTTTCATCCACCGACTTTAATTGTGTTATAAGATCCTCATCTAATAACATAACATCAACCGGGTTTATTGGCAATTCATA
>SDBT01014168.1_pt1 | contig 12726 bp, 9 predicted proteins | sample 2277101 | NCBI WGS metagenome assembly SDBT01 (sample SAMN10404973, study PRJNA504765) | marine sediment metagenome | isolation source: marine sediment core GS10_PC15, 103 cmbsf | place: Arctic Ocean: Southern Knipovich Ridge | collected 2010 | reverse complement strand
TATTGGGTTGTAAACAGTTGATAATATTATTAAATATCATCGTGCAAAAAATTTCTTGCACGGAAAGTTATCAAAACGTGCAAAATTCAGGTAATAGTTTAATAGGGTGGACTTCGCGGTTCCGGATTGCGGAATTAAATTTAAAATCCAAAATCTTTTTACCCTTAGCGTTTCTTCGTGTCCCCATTAGAAATATTAAGAGGATAGATTGTCATTTACAATTTTTCTTGCTTTGGATTACATAAAACACAAATCCCTTCTTTTGTTTCTAACGGGGTAAACTTTGCGGTTTAATATTTTCTAAATCAAAATTTCCCCTTTTCTACTTTAGCGCAACTATCCTTAAGCAGAAGTTTGGAGATGGTATAACCGCAGTACTCTGGATCTTTAATGCCTTCTAAACAGAATAACATCCGTTGTATTTTCGAATCTGAAATGACATCTAAAAGTGAGCCTTTATCACAATTCAGGCACTTTTCATATTGAACGGGGATAATGGTCCCTGTTTTTTTTGCCAGACGAGCTTTACTTTCTGTCCAGGTTTCATTATCCGCTTTTTCCTCTATATCAATGCGATTTAACCTGGAGAGGATAATTCTTCCATCTTTTTCACTCAAACGACCATAGAAGTATAACTTATCACCTTTACAGAAGTTGTAGCTATGTTGCATTCTGGAGCTGATTTTAGCGTAAACAAAGTCGTTAAAATGATCCAGGTTGATATAGCCCTCTTTGAAATTAACCAGGAAACCATCAAAAGATAGTTGATTATCCCGGTGATGAGCCTTTTTGTAAAAACTGGGTTTGAGGGAATTGATGATTCCAGAAAATTCAATATCCTTACCCCGTAACTCTCCCAGCCAATCCTCGAACTGGTTAAGCTTGCGAATAAAAATTTGATATTCCTCCTCACTTAACAGCAATTCAGGTTTAAAGATTTCCTTTTCATCGTAGAAATCTTTACAGTTGAAACAGTTCTTTCCAACATGCTTGAACTTTCTGGGACAGGATTTGCCTTTATTTAACAGGCGGCATCTCCAGTTGAAATAGATACACCCTTCAGGATAGCACTGCTTCTCTTTGAGAACATGGTAAACTGATACCCTGTGTTCAAAGTTGACATGAGACTGATGGACACACTTAAAAATGTCATGTCGTTTATAGTGATTGATTATAGTCCTGGATAGTGTTTGATTGTATTGGAATTTCACGACTCTCTCAACAGAGTGGGTTAGACTTTGTTCTCTCCAGATGGAGAATAAACTGGATTAGACGATTGCGGAATTAAAATCCAGAATCCTTTTTTTACTCTTGGCGTTTCTTCGCCTGCCCTGTTAGAAAGGATACAGGGAACTTCTACACAACACTTTTAAACATAAATTGTTTAAGATACAATCTAAGCTAATGGTCTAACAGGGTGAACTTTGCGGTTTAATTTTTAACTTCTCTAAAAACACTACTGCTCAAACCTAAAAGTGCAATCAGATTGGGAATTGCCATGGAGGCGTTCAGGATGTCTGAAAGGTCCCAGACAAGCTCGACTTCAATGATCGCTCCTATGGTAATAAAAAGACAATAGACTAGTCGGTAAGATGAAACAGCCGAGAAACCAAATATATATTGAATACACTTTTCTCCATAGTATGACCAGCCAATGATAGTAGAAAATGCAAAAATAGCCAGGCTAAAAGTGACAATATGTTTCCCGAACACAGGAATTCCCAAATTGAAAGCAAGAGAAGTGAGTGAAGAACTGTTTTCACCGCTTGTCCAGGCTTCAGGGAATAAGAGGATGACAAAAGCAGTCATGGAGCATATAACAATGGTGTCAAAGAATACACCAGACATGGAGATAAACCCCTGATTAAGGGGACTGTCTGTTTTTGCAGCGGCATGGACAATAGGTGTGCTTCCCAATCCGGCTTCATTGGAAAAGACACCTCTTATTATACCATAGCGGACAGCCTGTGACACAACAGCACCAGAAAATCCAGCAGTTGCAGCAATTGGTGTAAAGGCATGGCTAATAATCAGTGAAAATATGTCGCCTATTCTTGATATGTTAAAGATCAAGATTAAAAGAGCACCTCCTGTATAAATCAGGGACATGAAAGGAACCAGGATTTCTGTAACCCTGCCTATTCTCTTTATTCCACCTATAATAACTAAAGCGGTGAGAATTGCCAGAGAGATTCCGGTTGTTACTTCTGGAATATTCCAGCATTTAGAAAGAACAAGAGCAACTGAATTAGATTGGGCCATATTCCCGATGCCAAAAGCTGATATGGCTCCAAAAAAGGCAAAGAACCATGCCAGCCACTTGATGCGCAAACCCTGCGAGATGTACCACATGGGACCGCCAGAGATGGTGCCGTCTTTCAGTACATGTCGGTATTTAACTGCCAGGTACGATTCGCAAAATTTAGTAGCCATCCCGAAAAAGGCGCAGACCCACATCCAGAAAACTGCTCCAGGTCCTCCCATGAAAATTGCAGTGGCTACACCCGCAATGTTGCCTGTGCCAATGGTGGCTGATAGTTCAGTGGTAAGGGCCTGAAAAGGGGTTATATCACCACGAGCGGTTCCTGGTTTCCTTCCCTTAAGCAGTTGTTTTAAGGTGTGGGGAAGTTTACGAAGAGGTAAAAATCTTAGTCCTGTTGTGAGAAAGATGCCAGTCCCTAAAAGAAGAAGAATATAAGGGAGTGCTATCAATGAACTGATGCGGCCTATAATATTATGTAATTCCATTTCAGCATCGAATAATAAATTAAACCACGAAGTTTACCCCGTTAGGAGTAAAATAAACTATATTCTAGGTAATCCAAAGTGAGAAAAGATTATAGATCCTACTGACATTTCTAATGGGGCTCACGAAGAAACACTAAGAGTAAAAAAAGGATTCTGGATTTTAATTCCGCAATCCGAAATCCAAATTCCGCAATCGTCTAATCCAGTATCTTACAGCCAGCATCCAGAAGATCAATTCCTAAATTTATAAATTCTCAAATTCCCCAAATACTTTTTTAACTTTATGGTTGTTATAATTTAAAATATTTGATATGCAATATCTATCCGTCTATTATAGTCTAAAAACTTAACAAATGGGGCAAGTTATTTTTAAGGATACACTTACGCAAAGTGATGCTGGATGCTAGATACTGGATCCTAGATAAAAAGTTGCTCGTTATTCAGTTGCGCTGCTCGCCTCGTCTTTCGTAGCACGGTTGAGTTGCTCTTAATAACCGATCTACGAACACCGAAATGAGTTGCATAACCGCAACCTAAATCTTATATGGCCTTACTAAATTTATCCAGCATCAAGCATCTAGTATCTAGTATCGCGAAGCCTCGTTGGTTTGAGCGAAGATACGATAGATATTTAGAACCTTGAAAAATTTTTAAAAACATCTTATATCATAATATCTGTTTTGTGACTAGATTTAACTGAAAGGGAAGAGGTTTTTTGACATTATGAATAATAATGAAATTGATTTTTTGAAAGGGAAAGGGATTCCCTATCGACATGTTTATCACTTGTTGTGTGGAACCAGGGAATCAAAGGATCATTATTTACACGATGAGAATTTAACAGGGTATGGTTGGAGTAGCTCGGATAAGGAGGTTAAAGAGATTAATGAGATGGAATTACAGTTGGGTGATTTAACTCCCGAAATACTTGATCTTAGAACCATGATAGATTTCTGTTGCATCTGGAGATATGACTATCCAGAGCGTGTCCACCTCATCTGCAAAGCAATTGGTGGAAGCGGGGATACTGCCAGCAGATGCCATTACCAGGTTGGAACGGATAAGCGTGATGAGCTTACAGCATATGCACTTGCACTGAAGAAGTGGCTTGGGGAAAGTGGGGATAAAGGGGAGGTTTCATTAAAGGATAGTAAAATAGGAGAAGAGATTGAGGCTAAGGTATTCAATATGTTGGGGGAAAAGGAAGAGATTAAGGAATTGCTGGTTGAACGAACTCTTCTGGGACTGGTAAGCCGTCATATTGACTGTTCATTTTTTGGATCAGACAAGGATGGGAAGCCTGTCAGCATTTACCCCGATCATGCATTAAACCTTCCGAATGACTGGAGTTCAAGGATGAGGATGCTGGAGAAAGAAATAGACAAGATATCAGGATTTAAGGCATATGATTTTCTTTGTGAGGTTGGCGGAGCAGAACCACCCTGTCACTTTAAATTTATTCGGAGACTTGAAATATTAATCGGGAGTATTGGGTGTCTCAAATGGAGAGGATGCCTTCCGCCTAAAGATAGCAAGGTGAGTGGAAGGAGACAATTAACCAGTAAATATCTTTCTCTGCTTCTTTCTTATTGGAAAGATAGTCCAATAGAAGATGAGTTTAACGGTGATAATTCCTGCCAGACATTAAGAAAAGAGCTGTTTGATGTTTTAGGAGAAAGCAAAACTTATAAGAGATGGCTTGTTGCTTCTCTCTGGAAGAATATTAAGAATCAAACACAGTATCAGGCTTTTACTATGAAGCGCTGGGTTGAGTTTGTGCAGATTACACGCAGTCATGTGAACTCTATTTAGGGTGAGATTTTATAAATGAAGAAATTAATGGATTTTACAGAGATGGAGAGAAGATACAGTGCTGGTGAAGATTCTCTGGAGTTAACTGTTGAAAAATGGAATCGCATTTATGAGTTTTTAGAATCGGCTTTTGATTTGGCACATTTTAATGAAGCACTGCAGGCTGCAGTAGTGCCTCTTTTTTTATGTGTTGAATATAGAGACCGATGTGAGTACTGTCCTTTGTTCAGAATCTGTGAAAGGGGAAAATCAGAGGAATTTGCAAGGGTAATGAGAGTGATACAGGCATACATTATTGCAGGTGATGTATTACCAAGAGAACCTCTTTTGGGAGTAGTGGGAAACTTTTTGGAAGAACTAAAAAAATGCAAAAATGATGCAAGTGGAAGAGCGCATTAGTACTGGATGATCTTGATAAATAAATGTTGCAAAAAGTTTTTATTTGTGGCAGAAAACAGATCATTATGGTAGCAATTTAAAAAGAGCCACAAGGTTGAGCCACGGATTTGCGCAGATTATCGCAGGATTTTTTTAAACAATTCAGTGTTTTTCATGTAGTTCAGTGGCTGAATTAAATTCAAACAATTAAAAAGAAAGGATGGTAGAAAGGTGAGTAGAAAATTGATGCTTATAGGTATTGTGGTTGTTTTCATTCTGAGCTGCACGAAAGTAAAGGTTACAGATCTGGAGGGAAAGACAGCACCATCACTAGATGAAGCAATTTCAGTTGATATTACAGGAATGACTCCTGATCAGCAAAAGACAACAAAAAGTATGGTGGAAGAGATTGTTCCCCTCATTCGTGCGGGGAAAACTGAGAGTGAAATAATAAAGATACTTCAGGACAAAGAGGCAAAAAAGATTACCAGGTATCGGGTTGAGGTCGGTGATTCACCGTTCAGGGGTCCTGAGAATGCAAAGGTCACCATCATAGAATTCAGCGACTATCAATGCCCTTTCTCTAAAAAGGTAAAACCTACCATAGAAAAAATTCTGAAGAAGTATCCTAATGATGTAAGGCATGTTTTCAAACAACACCCTCTTGCATTTCATAAGGATGCCCCACTAGCTTCCGAAGCTTCATTGGCTGCTGGAGAACAGGGTATGTTCTGGGAGATGCACGGTATCATTTTTGAAAACCAGAGGAAACTAAAGGAAGATGATTTATTGGAATATGCTAAAGGGCTGGGTCTCGATGAAAAACAGTTTAAAGCCAGCTTAGGTGATCATAGATATAAACCGCAGGTGGATAGAGAGGTCCAACAGGCAGTTAAGCTTGGTGCTACGGGCACCCCTGCCTTTTTTGTTAATGGTAGATATTTAAGTGGAGCCAAGCCTTTAGATAGTTTTGTTAAAGTAATAGATGAGGAATTGAGCGGGAAGGAAATTTCCTCCAAATGGGGGAAAAATGTGAAAGAAGGGAAGAAGAAAAAGAAGAGAAGAGAAGAGGATCCCAATAAAATATATAATATACCGGTTGGAGATGCACCCTTTAAGGGACCAAAAGATGCGCCCATAACTGTAGTTGTGTTCCAAGATTTTCAATGCCCTTTCTCCAAACGTTCACAATCAACTACAAAACAACTCATGGATGCATATCCCAATCAGGTAAAGTTGGCATTTAAGAATTTTCCACTTGGTTTTCATAAGCAGGCCGTAATAGCTGCAGAAGCTGCTATGGCAGCTGGTGCTCAGGGTAAGTTCTGGGAGATGCATGATAAGATTTTTGCTAATCAAAAGCAGATAGGTATTGATAACTTAAAAGGATATGCTCAAGAGCTAAACCTTGATATGAAAAAATTTAATGAGGATTTAGAGACTCATAAGTTTAAAAAGGTAGTAGATGGAGATATGAAGCTAGCCAGAGGAGCTGGAGTCAGAGGGACACCTACCTTTTTTATCAATGGTAAAAAACTGGTCGGTGCAAAACCGTTAACTGCTTTTCAAAAAATAATTGATGGACTCTTGAAGAAGAAGAAATAAGAACCAAGGGGCTTCGCCCCAATTGGAATACTGGAATAATGGAAGTATGGAATGACGGGCTTAATGAAATTTCCGTGTTACGGGTTGCGGGTTCCAACACGTCTGATTGTTTCATGCTTGGGAAAAAAGAGTAGGAGTTGCAAGATACAAATTTATAAAGACTCTTGACCAGTTTTGGTTAGGGGTCTTTTTTATTTGAGGGAGAACGAGAGGGCGTCTTCTGGGCAGGATTTAATACAATGACCACTGGGAAAGCATCGGGATTTGCAAAACGGTTGTGGATAAAGTCAGGAAACTGATAAAGGACACAAAAACCCGACTTCTGCCTCCTGCGAACTATTTGATCCTGTTGAAAAACAGTATTTCGTCAAGATTAAGGCGTGAGGTTTGGGGGTTACTCTCCTCACTGGGATATCCCAAAGCGAGAAGTGAAATTATCTTCCAGCCTTTTGGTATATGAAGTATCTTTCTTATTTTTTTCTCTTTAAACCATCCGATCCAGCAAGTGCCCAAACCCATCTCTGTTGCACGAAGTACTATATGTTCCATCGCGATGCCCAGATCAATCTGGTGATAGTGGATACCCTTAACCGCTTCACCGATGCGATGGGTCAGGAGATTTAATACAGCACATCCTACGATAATCACAGGTGCTGATGTTGCCCACTTATTGGGAACCACTCCCCCCAGTCCATTATCGACAATGTCTTTAACCAGAGATTTATCAGTAACAGCAATGAATCTCCAGGGCTGTGCATTGCATGCAGAAGGTGAAAGCCTTGCAGCTTCAGCGATAGAGAGAATGATTTCCTTATCAACAGGCTTATCTATAAAGCTTCTTACGCTGTGCCTTTTTTGAATAATTTCAATGAGGTTTGACATAAGGAAGTTGATTAGAGATTTATATTTTGGCAAAGATCTAGTTACTATGAGATGGACGATTAATACGATATGATACTGGATGCTGGATGCTTGATTCTTGATACTGGATTAAACGAATGCGGAATTTGTATTGTGGAATTAAAATCCAAAATCATATATCTCACATCACACATTCCTCAATTCCTCAATTCCTCAATTCCTCAATTCCTCAATTCCTCAATTCCTCAATTCCTCAATTCCTCAATTCCTCAATTCCTCAATTCCTCAATTCCTCAATTCCTCCATTCCTCTATTACTCAATTCATCGATTCCTCAATTCCTCAATTTTATTTCCTTATAACATTTAAAATGGTTTCTTTAAAGAAAAATGTGAGGTTTAAATGAAGTTTTGAAATGAGATTCAAGGTTAATGTAGTAGTTGCATTTAGAGAATATTTCATTTATTATGTATTTTTTAAATTCTTCGTGAGCTTTGTGGTTATACTAATTTAGGAAGGAGTTTATTATGGCAAAAGTTTATGATCTGGTAGTTGTTGGTGGTGGACCTGCTGGATTAATGGCTGCAAAAACAGCAGGAGAGAACGGGCTTAAGGTGGCCTTATTGGAAAGAAAGGAGCATATTACAGATGTTAACAGGGCCTGCACCATGATGGTGCTTGTGCTCAATGAATATATCTTTGGAGAACGAATAACTTTTAATCAGAAAGATGGGAGGCTTTGTTTCCCGGTAAATGGTTTTTCCATAAGGTATGATGGACCTCATAAAAATTTATACGGCTGGCAGTTCTACTCTCCAGGAGGAAAACGCATTCCTTTTGGGAACTACCAGGAGAGAGAAGCCCAAGGAGATGAAGGAAGGGTTTCAGTGGTTCATGACAAATCGTCTTTATTAAGGTGTTTGCTTGAGGATGGCGAAAAGCATGGAGTCGAGGTATTTCCTAACACTAACATAGTTGATATAGAAAAAGAGGGTGAAAAAGTATGTGTTAAAAGTAAAGAGGGGGAAACTTTCTGTGGCAGGTTTGTCATTGCAGCAGACGGCACTAATTCTCGAATTGCCAGTAAGCTGGGATTTAATGAGCAAAGAGAATTCTTTGCTACACTTATCGGATTTGGGTGGGACTTAATAGGCAGCGAGATGGAAGAGCCGCTGTCTCTTAAAACATGGGTAGGAAAGGAAAAACCTTCTATTACCTTCTTTTCAATCCCCAGGGCATATAGTGATGAATTCTTTGTTTTTGGGGGAGGTTTTGACCCCAATATTGATTATATATCACAGACAGACCGATTTCTCTCTGAAGGGGTTTTTGCACCCTGGTTCAAAAAAGCAGAGAAAGTAAGGAGACTGGGCTTTTGTGAGAATGTTTACTCTCCTATCCGTGAACCATACCGTGATAACACTATTTTGGTTGGGGATGCAGCCTGGTGTCAGGAAATTGAGATTACAGGTGCTATCCTCTGCGGATGGAATGCAGCAAACGCAATTACGGTTGCTCTGGCCGACAATAAAATAAACAGGGAAGGAATTGAAAGCTATATTGAGTGGTGGAAAAGAACGATTGTAGATGAACATGATTTTACAGATTATCTGAGACCTTTTACTATGCCGGTTGTATTGAATGATGATGATATTGACTTCCTTTTCAGCTCTATAGAAGGACCTTTGAGGGCATCGCTTCATGCCTTTACCGGAGGTGAAATATTAACAGCAGCGATTCAAGAATTGATTCCTATGATTCAGAAAAAAAGACCAGAGCTAGTTGAGAAGATTGTAAAATTTGGCACCACCCCGCTAAAAAATCTATTTGAAGAGGGGATTAGAACAGGATATCCAAACAGGTAGTGAGCCTGAAGCGTTTGCTATAAAAACACAAAAAGGTTAGATGGTAATCATACTTTGTGTTTTTTGTATTCTGAAGCAGAGCTTTTTAATATATCATGACAGCACTTTCTAAAATATCAATTGTACTGGTAAGCACAGAAATACCAGAGAATATAGGTTCAGTTGCACGTGTGATGAAAAATATGGGGTTAAAGGAGCTCATACTGATTAATCCTGTTCCATACAAGAGACTGGAAGCCTATGCCCTTGCCCATAAATCAGAGGATATAATTGATAAGGCATTGGTATATGATGATTTAAAAGAGGCCTTAAGCCCATTTAAATTTATAGTAGGAACCACTCAAAGAGTTAGAGGGCGTCATTACCCGCTACATACACCTGAAGAAATAGCGAATGAAGTAAAAAGGATTGGTAAAAACAAAAAAATCGCATTTGTTTTTGGCAGGGAATCTAAAGGACTTACTAATGAAGAGTTGAGGTCATGCCACATGGTATCAACTATTCCGATAGCAGTAAAACAGCCTGCGGTAAACCTTGCTCAGGCGGTAATGATTTATTGTTATGAGTTATATCAGAACATTGTAGGTGAAGGGAAGGTAGAGGTTTTTAAGTGGGATTTGGCAGAAAACAAAGAGATAGAGTATATGTATAAGCATTTGGAGTCTTGTCTACACACTATAAAATTCCATCCAAGAGTTGATATTAAAGACTTTATAGACCGTTTTAGAAGAGTTTTAGGGAGAATAAAACTGGAAAGAAGGGATGTAAAATTATTCCATAAATTATTCTCAGAAGTTGAAAGAGCAATTGATGGTGTTAATAAAAAGTGTAAGGATCTGTGAATCGTTGCTTATACTGGATATTTTCAATTATTGCTGAGAAGTATAAAATAGTTTATGCGTCATTGCAAGGAACGGGATTCCTCGACTTCGCTCGGAACAGGCTCCGCAATCTCATCAAAAGGGCTTGAAACAAGCTTTGCAATCTTCCATATGATGTAAAATGAGATTGCTTCGCTATCGCTCGCAATGACAAAACATTAAATTACTATCATAAGGAGATGGGAAATGGAAAAGGTTGTTAAAACATTTTGTAGTGTTTGTGAAAGGACTTGCGGTATGCAGGCAACTGTAGAAGACAATGAAGTTAAGAAAGTAGAAGGATTGAAAGAACATCTAAGAAGCAAGGGTGATTTATGCGTAAAGGGTAAAGCTGCTCTGGACATTATGTATGCCCCTGATCGTTTGAGACATCCCATGAAAAAAGAGAATGGAGGATGGAAGCAAATCAATTGGGATGAGGCACTTGATTTGATGGCTCATAAACTGGATGAATTGAAGGAAAGATATGGTGCTAGCAGCCTTGCTGTCTATCATGGGCAGACTTATGTAAAGAACTGCATTGCGATGTTTTGCATGAAACGTTTTCTTAACGCTTATGGATCGGTGAACCTCTGCTCTGCTGCCAGTGAGTGTTTTATTCCTCATTTATTAAATGGGATAGCTACTTTTGGTAATTTAGCTTTTGCAGATGTAGAAAATAGCAAGTGTATCATCATTTGGGGCTCAAACCCCTTTGCCAGCGGCAGCTTTGTTGGTTGTAGTATGCCCCGCACAATAAAAATATTTACAGGACTGAAAGAAAAAGGTGTGAAATTTATCATTATCGACCCAAGAACTCCAACTATCGCAAAGCTTGCAGATGTTCACCTTAAGGTTAGACCGGGAACAGATGGTGCCCTGGCGTTGGGGATGATGAGTGTGATTATTGAAAAAGGACTTTATGATAAGGAATATGTAGAGAAATACACTTCAGGTTTTGAAGAGTTGCAAGAGATGGTTAGGGAGTATGATTTAGAAAAAGTTGAAAAAATTACCTTGGTCCCTCGAGATGAAATTGAAAAAGCAGCCCGTATGTTTGCTACTACTAAACCAGCAGGTATCATACCAGGTGTTGGTGTTGAACATCAAACCAATACTGTTCAAACACTAAGAGCAATCTCTATTTTACTTGCCATTACTGGAAACATCGATGTTAAAGGTGGAAACACTTTCCTTTCCTCGACTGTTTTAGCACCTGCAAGCATTGACGACATCCCCAAACCTTCAGTTGATCCTATCGGGATGGAAGAACATCCCATGTTTGTGAGTATGATAAATCAAGCTCAGGCGTTAGTGGTAATAGAAAAGATTTTAGAAAATGAGGAGAGTCCAATAAAAGCGTTAATCGTTGCAGGTGGTTCACCAATACCTCAGTTGGCTAATACAAATGGTGTACGAGACGCCCTTAAAAAAATGGAATTTATTACAGTCATAGATCTGTTTATGACTGAAACGACTCAATATGCGGATTTAGTGCTTCCAGCTGCCTTCTTTTTGGAGCGGGAGGAAGTTGCAAGTATACCTTTAAATTTGCAGAATAAAGCTGTTGATGGTAGGGATTGTATGGCTGACTGGAAGTTCTGGTGTGAACTGGCAAAAAAGATGGGATATGGGAAATACTTTCCATGGCAGAGCTTTGAAGAGCTTGTGGACTTTGTTGTAGAGCCTACTGGAACAAACTATGAAGAACTCAAAAAACACCCTGAGGGTATTATGGGAAAAATACCGCCAGGCAAATTCCTCAAAGACGGTTTCTATACCTATTCGGGAAAGATAGAGATCCATTCAAAATCTATAGAATCGAATGGATATGATCCCCTGCCTGTTTTTAAAGAGCCTATGGAAAGTGTATTAAGCACACCAGAGCTTGCTCAAGAATATCCACTAACACTGATTACCGGCGGCAGACAGCCCATGTTTCTTCACTCACAACATCGTAATATACCAAGTTTGAGGAAGCTTAATCCAGAGCCTTATCTTGAGATGCATCCTGATGATGCGAAGGATTGCGGAGTGGAGGATGGTGATTATGTGATGGTAGAATCGGAAAGGGGTAAGCTTAAAATCAGAGCAAAATTGACAGAGGGTATTATGCCCAAGGTTATCCATATACCTCATGGCTGGGTTGAGGCAGATTGTAATCTTTTAACTAACCATAAGAAAAGAGATCCAATCTCAGGTTTTCCAGGGCTGAAATCTTCCTTGTGTCGAGTAAGGAAGATACAATCCTGAATATAATTAAACGTCTCGGAAATTTTACAACTTATTGAAGTCAAAGGTGTTTTTGGGAGTTATTTATTCTTGCCACACTCACTGATAAACTCATGATTCAGACTCACCCGTTTCAACTTCCGCTAAAGTTTTTCTTGTTAATGACGATACCCTGTGTTAATTGAAATCAGTTTAAACAGAATGAATTCATATAATTTATCAACAATAATAGTAGGGGAGGAGAAATTGTGAGATTACCAAGAAGTGGTTTAATGGGAATTGTTTTTATATATATCATCTGTCTTGCTTTATGCAGTGGTTCTTATACAACTGTAGCGGGATGGGAAATTGAGGCGCTGCAGAAAG
>SDBT01014167.1_pt1 | contig 12727 bp, 33 predicted proteins | sample 2277101 | NCBI WGS metagenome assembly SDBT01 (sample SAMN10404973, study PRJNA504765) | marine sediment metagenome | isolation source: marine sediment core GS10_PC15, 103 cmbsf | place: Arctic Ocean: Southern Knipovich Ridge | collected 2010 | reverse complement strand
CTGACAACGCTTCTCATATCTTAACTCTCTGTTCTGAGCAAGAACCTCTGTTTTCTTATCCTTATATATCTCTGCCTCATTTCCAAAACTTACTTTTAATTCTTTATGCAAAAAACTAATGATTTTGCCATTTCTGTCAAGTTTCTCATCAACAGCATCATAGTTCTCATTAATAACATCATCATTGTCATAAACACATTGCTCAGCAGCATCAGGAATAGTTAGAACCCCCACAGGAGGGTCAAAAGTAAGACCGGAAGCTATAGCCATCTTTTTTGCAAATTCAAAATGTGAAGTTTTACCCAACTGAGCAGATTGCTTCTTCATCTCTGCATCAATATCAGCAGGTAGTTGAGTAAAATGAATATGCAACTTATCCATATCAAGATCAGGTTGGTTAGTGTACTGAGGGGTTTTTGCTTCTTCTGTTTTTGATTTTTTAAAAATATTAAACATTGCGTTGCTCCATAAAAGGTTAAATAAGTGAGCGACTATGAATCCATAGTCTTAATTGCATAATTATAAATGCTATTATATATGTAGGGAAAATTAAAAGCCATATCAGCCCTAATGCACTTGAATTTGTTTTTATCGTGTAAGCAATCAGCCATATCCAAAATAATATGAATACTCCAAAAATAGAACATATCCAATATACTTCAAACATCATTATTACTCTCTTAGCTTCAATATGTTATTCCATACTCTAGCAGCTATATCAAAAGCATCCTCAATAGGAGGCTCATACAGTACATTCTCAGTACCATTATGAATATTTGCATCATAATGAGTAGCACACCATGTCGATAAAAAATTCGCGACAAAAGTAGAAATAAATTGCTTCTTAGTCAGTCCAATTTGTGCTTCACCAGGATCACAGTCCTTGCAATAGGCAAAATGATTACGTTCTACAGTTGCCCACTTCAGGCATCTTTTTCCATCTTTAGTAGGTGCTTCACACTGGTCCTGCTCTCCAGGATCATGTTCCGTACAAAAAGACCCACGCCAGTGAGTTATTGTTGCAGAATTGAGACATATGCCTTTTTCTAATTGTGCTTCACATCGTTCTTCCATTATATTTTCTCCTTAGGCATTTTTTGTGGTTCTATTGTAGTCTCAAATCCAAATGGTATAGTGTCAACTTGCATACTTGACTCCAATGCCATGAAAATGTTAGCAATCTCTCTCAATTTCATATTCTTGCCACTAAAAAACATATCAACTTGTTTCTCACTCTTACCAAGGCGTTTAGCTAATTCCTTGTTACTGACACCCTGTTTCTCCATCAGTTTTAAGATATGACACTCAACCTGCAATACTAACCACTCTTCAGCAGCTATAATTTGCTCTTTGTCATCTTCTGTTAGTTTTGTTAAATTCATTTTGTCTCCTCCACATTTCTCTTATTGTAGGTGTGTCTATTAAAATAAGATTTGCTCTGTCATAAAATTTAATAGCTTTATTTTTATCTTTAAATACTCTCCTGACGTTACAAGGTTTTCTTAAATTATTCCAGTAAGAAACAGAATATTCTCTCTCATCTGTTTTGAAGTCTTTAATCTCTACTCCCATATCTAATACTCTATTGTGTCTAACACTACGTGCCTCTCTTAATCTTTCAAAAGAGAATTGAGGAAAACCTATATCCCCATTACATAAATTATTTAAAATCGATTTATTCATTATTTTTTCCTCATTTCATTATATTTCCTACTATCTCTAGACGCATAATAAATAATAAAACAACAAAACCCCAAGAAAAATGCAAATAACAAAGCACATATGATCATAACTGCATTCTGACCAAATGTCTTGGGAACTCCATAATTTTTATAATCTTCATATACGGTTCCTGCCATAAATCCTAATCCACTCAAGAACCATAGGAGAGGAATCCATAATTCGGTTTCTGTCATAATATGATTTTTTGCCTCACATCATTATCATTAATAATATAAAAATTTTTACCATTACCTGAAAATTCAACAGCTAATGCCAATAATGCGATAGCTCTACGGATGACTTCTGCTTTAGATTTAGCTCCTATCTTTATTTTCAAATAAGCTAAAAGATCCATAGTGTTTTCATCAAATGAAAATGCTGTCCATATATGTCTCATTATTTACCTCTTAGTTTCTCAAAATGGTCATCTAATAATTTATCAGTTTCTTTTTCATTATATTCTTCGATTGTATCAGGTTGATCTGATTCATTTTGAAATCTGTCTAATATCCCAAATAGTTCTTTCAGATGTTTTTCACAACCTATCATACCAACATTGGCTTTGCCCCATCGGTAATAAGCTATTTTACCTTCTGCTTCAAATTTGTCACATTCTTTACAACTCATTTTAATTCTACCTTTTTGATTGTTATATTGTACCTTTTCTTATGCTTTAAAGGGAAGAACACGGCAGCGAATTTTTGAGAGCATATAAGTCCGTAATATGACCATCTCCATGGACTTTCTATATGAACCATGAGCGGGCCATCAGGGTTGTCGTTCTTAAACACTCTATATCTACCCCTTTTTGATTCCTCAATATCAACTTCATAAAATCCATCAGTATATTTAAAAAAACTTCTTCTGATAGTATTTGTGAGATACCCGACACGTCTTCCGTTAGTATAAGCATAATCCCCTTTTATTTCTATTGTTCTTTTCATAGTTTATTTTTCTGTTTTTTAATAAGACATATATGCTTTTGTTCACCATCATCATTTGATATATGTATTACTCCTGATTCTCCTGCAAATCTCAACATAATAGCAAAATAAGCAATAGACTGTTTCACCACCTCAGTGTGATCATCACATCCTGTTTTAGTCACTAATTCATCAAGAACTTTTGAAACTACTTTGTCAGAGGCAAAAGATAGTGGAACTTCTTTCATAATAAGATCTTTCATAATATCTCCAATAATATAAAATCTATTATTTTTCAGTCAAAAATTTCCCGGATTGCAAAACCCAGAATAGGGGAGGTAGCTACATTTGTAGGAGTCCCTATTGGTCGAGTAGGCACGGGTGGACCTAGCGTTATTAACATTTTTCCTACCCACACCATCGGGTTGTCTTATAAAATTTTCTTTATACTCTATTTTCATTGTCAGCATTATAACATTTTTCATTTTCACTGTCAAGAAAAAAATATAGTCAAGCCATTGGATTGAGCCGGTTGAGTCAATGGCTATCAACCCCATTAACTACATGGCATGAGTCAATGGCTTGACTACAGGTGAGCCATTGGCTACATTACAATGGCTCACCTTAACAACTAACTCTTATTAGTATTTTATGTTATAGTTTACACCCTTGAGTGAAACATTTTCGATTGTTTCCCAACGTGGGGAACGGATAATATAAGGTTTTGCCAAACCTTGTTTCCCTCCGTCTTTTTTGACAGGGAAAAATGTTTTCATTTCAGCAATTTTATCATCGGTCATAAGGTCGCCCGATTCTTTCCACCTGTAAACAGGATCGGCAGAGTGCATGACAGCCACTTGAATATAAAATCCCTTAGAATAGGCGAATACTCCCGATTTTGGGGTATGCTCAATGATACACTTGCTATCATCGACATAAGCACCCCAGGGCAAACCATCACTTTCAAATCGTTCTGCATTTTCAGCAATATCAGATTTTGCACCCGTGAAAAACAGGTCAATTTTATCGGTCGGCACACCGGCATTTTCCATTGCAATCCGTAAAGTTTGCATTGCTTCTTTGCTGCGGGCATTGTTGACCATGTTCTGATAATTGTAGTTAGTGACGCAGTTGAGACAGTTGGTTTTTGTTACTTCTCCATAAAAAAGATTGCCTGTTTTGTTCATTTTTGGCTCTGTTACTTGCCAAAGCTGAATAAAGGTAGTTGACGTTAAATCAAGAAAACGACTGACTACACTTTCAATATCGGTATTGATAATGATTTTGGTTTTTGTCTTAATTTGTTCTGCTGTTTTTTTAGTTGCTGTTTGTGTCATTTTTTTGCCCTTCCAAGCAAGAGTTTTTGTTGTTAGTAGCATTGTCTTACACCTATAGATATAGGAATTTTTCTATCTAGTTTTAGATATTTGTTTGTTCAGAATGTTTTCTATCTTTTGACTTTAGCAGAAATTTTCCAGCCTTTACCTTTTAACTGCTGCCAATAGTCAATAGCTCCATCAGCTTGTTTTCGATTATCAGCATCATCTAATACTTCTTTGTGCCCTTTATAACAGCCAATAATTTCTATAGTCATCTATTTTACTCCAAAAAGAAAATTATGGGGATAGGTTTTTATACCTACCCCCTTAGTTAATTACTATCCCCGCTGTTGACGTTGGACTTCAATCATCGTTTCAGCCATCGCCATATCCTCGGCCTCATGGATTTGGGCTTGACTCATATTCGGATTACGTTGAGCATTACGGGCATTCAGAATGGCCTGCATTGCAGGGGTAATACGATTTGGATCTATTTGAGCCAGTTTTCTATCCAGTTCGGTCTGGTGTACTACAATCGGTTGAGCAACATGATTTATTGCTGTTATGGCATTGTCTTCAACCACTACGATTTGATTTTGTTCATTATTTTTTGGCATTGTTTTTCCCTTTCAGAGAAAATAGTAAAATTGTTTGTGACATTGTTATCACACTTATAGATATAGAAATTTAATTGTCTAGAATTATGACAGTTCTTGCTCTAAAAAAGCAATAGAATTGTCAATGGCTTGTTCTATCTTAATTATATCATAAGTACATATTCCACAATTTGCTAATCTTGTATCAACATATTCTTTATAGTGCAGACCATAAACTTTCCATATCATTGAATCAATAGTCATATTGGTACTGCTGCTATATGATTCTAACATCTTTTGAATGTTTGTTTTGCCTTCACAAGGTGTTGATGGATTTTTGAGTTTCATTAAACGATTGAGTTTCGATGCTTTATCTATTAGTGATAGCATTTTTTATTCTCCAGTTCGGTTTAATATTTTATTATCACACTTATAGATGTGAAAATTTAATTGTCTAGCTTTATGAGACCTGTAATTTTTCTTCTCTCTTTTTATTGTAGTTCTTTATTGCTGCAATTAAATCATCAGAACAATATATATCGTTTATATGGCATATCTGAATTTCTTTGTTGTTATCCATTGATTGATAAGACCAATTGCAACCAGCGACGATATAGCCTGAACAGGTTAGAAATAGCTCATTTTCACCTAATGACATTTTTTTATCATTCCACTTTTTTCTGCATTTTCTATCGCGTCAGCAACCATAAATTGAATATCTTCATCAATTTTTGTCGAGAATATTCCATTTCCTCCAGAAGATAAGCATCCTGGTCTATTAGTATTCTTTCCTGGAAGAATACAAGTTATGCGATAGTTGCAATCTAAACATTGATTATCGGGGTAAATTTCCATTTTTTATTCTCCAGTTCGGTTTAATATTTTATTATCACACTTATAGATGTGAAAATTTAATTGTCTAGAAAATATGCTTGTAATTAGTAATCCCTTTTACAAACTAGGTGCTGTTTTTTTATCTCTGGTGCCCATTCTCTCGGAATTTTAAAAACAGCCATCATAAATGGCTCACCTGCTAAGTGCATTATAGTATGAGCGACTTCTAGTCCTTCAGAATTTAAAAAATGCAATATGCCACCGTATGTTTCAACTTGACTAAATATATTTTGACTAAATATATTACGTTTTCCTAGCTTAATTTTTGCTGATTCGGTAACACCAAGAGTTTTAAGTATTTCTTGTTCTTCTACTCTTGTGTCATATTCAATAACTGCTGACATAACATCACTATTATTGATTGGTATTTTTTTAATCATAGTTATTCCTATTTGGTTCAGTTGTTATCACACTTATAGAAGTGCATTTTTATTTTTCTGGGAATTATGAATACATTGCCATTCTTATTTGTTGATGTTTGTATCTGAATCTTTTTATTATTTTTAGGTCATAACCTACAGCTCTTTGCAACTCATCTTCTAGCACTGCATACTCATCAGGCGTTGCCAGTTTTGTTTTGCTGATAACTATCTGCGGACTTGCTGCTCCGTGTTGGCCAACGTGCATATAAGATTGACAATTGTAACCAAGAGTATCACAAGCTATTTCAGGGAATAGAGCAATCACATCACCATCACTAAATATCCTAAATATAACAAGTTCTTTTTTTGCTTTGCCATTTTTCATTATTTTACTTCCTGTATTATAGTAGCATTATTACTACACCTATAGAAGTAAAAATTTAATTGTCTAGAAAATATGTCCTGCTGTCCCAAGTGAAATGAAAGTACCCAACACACTTTACTATACACTGCTGGGAGGGACAACAGGACTTCGATTACCGGCTTTTTAACTATGCCTTAGCCGGTCTTATAATAACAGCGGCGTTTTAGCCCTCGCCGGTGTTATATCTTCAATTGTATCATCAAAATATTTTCTTAATTCTTGAACATATTCAAGTCTTTTCTGTGGGTCGGGGATTGCCTTCCTGATTTTCATATCCATATAGGCAAGTTCTTGACCTTCTTTACCTATTCTGCAAGCTCTTTTACGTTTCGGTCCTCTGTTTGGTTTTTTCTTTGCCATTATTATATTGTTTGCCATTTTTTGCAATTATCAAAAGCATAAGAATAATCTTTATATGTTTTTGGTTTTGGACAAGGTTCTTTAGGTTTCCCCCCAACTATAGTATGGTCATAATATACAGGCTCTATATCATAACCTAGTTCACAACGTCTATGAGTGATTCCTATACAGCCATTACAAGTTCTTTTTTGTGATATTCTCATTTTTTATCTCTGTTCGGTGTTATGTTTTGTAACACCTATAGAAGTCGTTTTTTATTTTTCTGGATTTATTGTTCAACAATGTTTTTCAATGTTGAACATTTCTTGCTCTACTTCATTAAGATTTTGGCATACGAGAGTTCCGCATTCGGTGTGAATATTAGAAGATAGTTCATATTCTCCCATTGAGCCACAACCACGTTCAAGTATAAAATCTTTTGCTTCTGCTCGTTTTTCAAGTTTTTTGAACCTTGAATTTTTTTGTGGCTTTATTCTTTTCGCGGGAATAGAGAAAAAAGGTTTTAATAAATTTCTATCAACTGCCATTGTTTTATTCTCCAGTTCGGTGTTATTTGTTCTCATTACATCTATAGAAGTAGTTTTTTATTTGTCTAGAAATTAGTATTGTACTTCACAACGACTCAACATACTATTACTAATTTCCTTGAATCGTCTTTGTTTTCTGCTAAATCTGCCAAGTGTTTGAGGACAACAAAAACCTGTATCATCTTTAATAATATAATCAGTCCAAAAATCAATATTTATACTATCCTGAGCACAACAGGGCATTTTACTACTATCACCCGTTACCCCAGTTGCTCCACTAATAGGATAATAAACATCTGATACATCTATCCATACTTCTGTAACAAGTTCTGTTCTGCAAACAGTTTTTAACTCATCATGTAATTGCTGTATCAATGTTTTAGCAATCTCTTCTTTATGTTTAAGCACAATAACTTTTGCTATTTTCCTCTCTCTGTCATCTGTCTTATCCTCAAAGTAGAAATAAAAGATAACATCATCAATCATGCAATTCGTTATTTTATCTTTTTCATATCTATCAATCATATTTTTATTTCCGGTTCGGTGTTATAATTTCTCATTACACTAATAGAAGTAATTTTTTAATTGTCTAGTTTTATGAGTTTCTACTACACTGGCTTAATGGTTTTGGTGTGAAGTATAAATCACGTTCAACACCTAACCCCATCGGCCCTTTAATCTCTGTTAGCTGTTCAAGTGTTACATATCCTAGTTCACCTTCGGGACAAAGATGAGAATAGCATTTTGTGAAGAATACCCAGGTGTCATCTTTTGCTGAACCTTCAAGTACTAACCAAGTGAATGAACTGGTCGGTGTGAAGAATTTACAAACAACTTCAGGATCTGCATCATCTTCTTGACTATACAATGCTGGAAGTTTCTTTTCAATTGCTTTAGTTAACAGTTTCATTGTTTTATTCTCTTTTATTCGGTGTTATGTTTTCGTCACACCTATAGAAGTAGTTTTTTAGTTGTCTAGAAATTATAAATAAAAGAAAACCCCACTACAATTAAGTAGTGGGGTAATCCTAACACGAACAGAGGCAAAAACGAAAAATGTACTAACTCTCTCCATCCTTTTTATATTATTTAGTGTTGAAAACAAGTGGGGTTTTTAACGAGACCCCAAACTCAATCTAAAATTATATCTGTAAATAGTTTAATAGATGGGTTTTCGCCTCAGATTGCTCATGTTACACTTCCTTTCAGACGGGTTTTGTCCAAAAATGTTTTTGACTTTATGGTTGACATTATATTGACATTCTCAAAGGGTTTTATTATGGTTGACCCCTAACCTTATCTCAATATTTTGTTTTTAAAGTAGCTAAGTCCATGTCATTGTATTAGGTTCCTTCCTTAATTATTCATACAAAGGTGAAAAGCTCTTTTTGTTTGACGATAGAGTTACGACTACTTCATAATACACACTCCTTTCAAACGAGTTATATTCGATTTTATTTGACTTGTCATCATATTTATAGATTTAGTTTTTTACTTGTCTAGAATTCAATAACTTTTCTACCGCTTCTCCAAGTAGTTAGTATAGTTCTTTAAAAATTTAGTCAAGAGTAAACGTCATCCAATTGTTCAGAATATTACCAAAGTATATTGGTTTTCATTCACTCTTGACTCTGTATTAGTTTATATCTATTAACAAAGGTTTTCTGTATCTCATCGGGACATTATTTTTCAACCATCCCTTTAGCTTGTAAAGGTGTCTTTTAACCTGCTCTGAGATAGCTGCCAGTCGGTTTTCTTCATCTGTTTTCACTATCCAGTCAACAATACCTTCTGCTTCCTCCATAGCATCATCAATACTGTAATAACCCCAACAACTATCATCATTATCAACGATATAACCAAACACTTCACCACGAACAAACTTATCCATTTCCTCAACTTCCATTTTAGCCCAGTCGAGTGCTTTTGCTTTTAATGCTTTTGTGAAGATTTTTTTGCCAAATTCTTTTATCATAGTCTTTTTAGGGACTTGGATAAAACCGCATTGTCCACTATCCCAGCAACAACCGAATTCACCAAGGGAAATAGTAATACCTCCATGTTCGTACATATAAAGGGGTAGGACAATATCTCCATCTGCTATTGCTTGTTTTTGTGCTTCCATAATACTGTCAATATCATTGTAATTTTCATCACCAAAGGCATATCGAGAATGTCCAATATGGAATACACAAATATTGTCATTCTCACGAGGACTTGGGGGATTTTCATCATATTCGATGACGATATTATGCCCTTTGTATTCTTTCGTTTCTGCTTTCATCGTATTGTCTCCTGATTCGGTGTTAGTGTTTTGTCATTACACTCATAGAAGTAGGTTTTTATTTTTCTGGATTTTATCTACGTATAACCTTTAATTTCAAAATCATAATCTCTATCTTCTCCCTCGTCAAAACCAGAAGAAAAACCATCACGAACTTTTTTTACCACTTCCTCCAATCCAACAACCAAATCTTCAGAGTCTAAACCCGAAGCATTAACCGTTAATAATAACCCCTCAATTTCTTCTTTTTCTTTGGGGAGATTATTGTTGTGATTATTAACAATCTCTTTTGTCATTTTTTCTTGTTCTGTTTTTGATAAACAAGCAGAAACAAAAGCAATCTGCTGACCGTTGCAAAAAATTAGATTTTTGGAATAATCTTGCCCTGGCATGTGATTAACTCTAATTTCCCACGGTAAATTATTAACATTACTTGACATTGTTTTGTTCTCCTGTTCGGTGTTAGTGTTTAGTACACCTATAGAAGTAGAAATTTAATTGTCTAGAAATTTTACACTTCTACTTTTCACTTAGATTTGTCGAGTATTCTAAGAATATCGTGAACGTCCTTCAACAGGATTAATTCGGTAGAGTTATCACCGACTACATAACCCCTTCTCCTGCCGATGATGTGTATCTTTTTTTGCAACTGTTTGGCTTGAAGCAATAATAATGCTTCTAGTTTATTAACATCTGATTCTGTAATTTCAATTTTCATCGTTTTGCCTCCAGTTAGGTATTATATTTTGTTCTTACACCTATAGAAGTAGATTATTAGTTGTCTAGAATTTACCCTACTTACTACCTCTCCTCCCCCAAGAGTGTCTGGCAAAGAGTGTTGTGTTTTTTTAGTTTTACACTATTTTTTACCAAGTTCAATTGCTTATCTATATTTACCTGTATTTTTTGTTGTGTTTTATATTCATAATAATCGTGTATAGTAACTTTTACATTTCCTACCATAACAACAGCAAATAATATTATTAAACCTTTTATAATTGATGATTCAATTGTTTTTACTTTATCCATTATTATTTTTCCAAAAATTATAACATATATCATGGTGAGCTTTTATGAGATAAGCTCTTCTTTTTGACATTGGTTGAAGCTCAGACAAAGGAACTTTTGATGTTCTTTTATTTCCATGAAACTGAACAACAGCCATTTGATTTCCATTATATATAGCAATATGCTTTACATTACGAATAAACTCTCCATGTTTCATTCGTTGGGTTCTACTCTTGCTATTAAGATGATGAGTATATTCCCAGCTTATTAAATCTCCATTTTTCATCATATTTGCTCCATTCGGTGTTAGTTATTACACTCTGCATAGTAAGTTCCCTTACCATCTTTAGGCCATCGAGGATCGGACTCATGTACTTTTGCGTGCATATCAAAGAGTTTTCCATCTTCATAGCCAATAAGCAATCCACACCCCTGACAATCACAAATAAATGATTTATCAGGTATCTTATCTGCTATAATAGCAACTCGATATTTGCAGTTAGGACAAGTTCCTATATCTATTGTATTATCTTCTGTTTCTGTTTCCATTTTTATGGCTCCATTCGGTGTTAGTGTTTTGTAACTACCCATAGAAGTAGATTATTAGTTGTCTAGAAGTTATCTATTTCTTCAGAAATTCTTCTTTAGATTTTGTAAGTGTATATTTAATACAATTATGAGGCATGAACATTGAGCCTCTCTCATGCTTTGCTGTTGCCACACCCTTACTGACTAAAGCATTTAAAGTAGCAAGACTACAATCTAACTGATAAACAGTGCTACTTATTTGGTGTGACATTTTTGCCACTACTTCTATTTGTGTTGGTGATAATTTCATATTATTTCCTCTATATGACACTATATAATGTGCAAAAAGAATTTTGATCTAATAAACTATACCCTTTTCTTTTGACTGCCCTGTTTTTGCCAGCACAAAATTTAATACAAAGGTGCCCGTTATGATGATCGCCCTTGATAGTATGAATAGCTATATCATCCATAGTTAATTCAGGAAAATCTTTTCTTGCTTCTTCAAATAACTTATGAATATATGCAAGAGTAAAACTATAACTATGAGTAAAAACAACATATATATCTTTACCTTTTAGTTTTGCTTTAATAAATTCCATTTTATTTCTCCATTCGGTGTTAGTGTTACACTCTACCAAACTATAATATCAATCGCCTGGAAAATAGTCCTTTCCACCATGGGAATTTCTTAATCATCTTTGGACGTTCTGCCATGCGAAAAGCATAAGTAAGTCCTACGTCAGGGTCTTTTATAATAAAACCAACAGTACTTACATCATATATAATTTCACCTGTATATGTGTTGATTTCACCACCTCTATTTTCATATAATCTTACTTTGATTATATCTCCAAGACGGAGTGTTCCAAATCTTGTTGGTATCTTCATGCCTTTTTTCATAATGATCTCTTTAAGAGTAAGAGGTGAATTTTTTCTTTGCCAAATAAATATTAGTTGACTTAAAAACTGTTGTCCAGTTCTGACTTAATCTCCTGCCTACTTGCCTAAATCTCCTTACTTCATAATATTTACTAAAAAAATGAATTTTAGTTTTATCGGTTAACTCATATATTTTATATACTGTTCTGCCTATTGTTTTTGTGTTTAACAATGTCATATTCATTTCTCCATTCGGTGTTAGTATCTTACAATCTATCTAATTAAGAAACTAAACGCATGGAAGTTTCTGTTTCAACATATATTCTCCCAGCCTACAATTTGTATTACCTTGTTCTACTTGTCCATGTTGAAAACAAGGTGTTTCTTTATACCAAGGATAATCATGTAGTTTACAAGAAAATTCTCCTGGCTTATCACCTTTAAGATGTTGACAAGATGTTCCACCATCTTGTGCTTTGAAGTTATCTTCAACTATCCCTTTTTCAGGGTCATCAACAATAACTACCATATATGCTTTACAACAATATCCGCATCTAAGACAAATCATTTTTATTTTTCCCAGCTACTACTATTATTATTATAGCTAAGATGAGAAGAAACCCACCTATAATAAAACATAAAATGGTATTAACGACTAACTCTACATCTTTACAAAATCAATCGCATGGATATTTGTCTTGTAATTTTTTTAATTGTTTTTTTTCTTGTTCTACTTTTTTTCTTTCTGTCTCTTCATCTCTTCTCTTAATCTGTTCAGTAAATTCCCTTATGTCCTTATCTCTTTTCTCCATATAATCTGCCATACCTTTAGCAGTTATTATATCAATAGGCACTTCTTCAAGGTTATAGTCATCACTACAACAACCACAACTAGAAG
>SDBT01014166.1_pt1 | contig 12727 bp, 15 predicted proteins | sample 2277101 | NCBI WGS metagenome assembly SDBT01 (sample SAMN10404973, study PRJNA504765) | marine sediment metagenome | isolation source: marine sediment core GS10_PC15, 103 cmbsf | place: Arctic Ocean: Southern Knipovich Ridge | collected 2010 | reverse complement strand
GACACGCTGTATGAAACGGTGCTGCGAGGCAGGTTCTCGCTTGCCGGACTTCACGCTCGGACCGAGGAGAAAAACGGCAAGATGGTCAAGATCGGCGGCGTAACGGTTAGCCCCGAGTTGTCGGTCATGCCTGAAGTCCCGGGCATGCGTATGACTATCGACGCCAAGGAGTCGACGGCAAGGATTTTTGATCCGCTAGAAGACGACCCTGAGCTGCTGGATGACATCAATCGCGTTCAGTCGAATATTACGTCCCTGGGGGGGAAGATTACGTTCGTCAAGTCCGTGGTGCGCAGGCTGGACGAACCGACGCTCAAGACACTTCTACGCGAGATGTGCAGGCTGGTGGAAGCGAAAAGCGCCACGGTCGTTGAAGGCTCACTGCCGAAGCTCAAGCAGATCGAGAAGTTACCGGGCCGATTCCTTTACGATCCGGCATTCAAATCACAGATCAAGCCGCGCTACGAAGGGGATCCGATTCCATACGCCGGCGGAGTGCCAGCGGGCGCCACCTAACGGACATTCATATTCTGTCACCCTTACCAGGTGACCAGACGGCCGGATGGCTGGCACGCCCGGCCGTCCGGTTTTTCGTAAGTGCCTATGGCACTCGGGTATGACCGATCGTAGCGCGACAGCAACTATCAGCCTGTCGCTTACCAGCACCGAGAAGAACACCGAAGCCGACGGCACGGTGTCTACGCTTGCGCAAAGCAAGCAACTGGTCAACGATTCGTTGGCGAGTGGTGACGGTGCGAATCAGCTCAACCGCGCTTGGGAGCGGACTTCTTGGACGCTGAGTTCTGGCCAGACGGAGTCGATCAATCTATTCGACTTTGGCGATATCGACATTGGCGGTGGGCTGGGCCGCGACGTGCTTGGCCAACTCATATTCTCGTCCAATCTGGTGACGATCGTAATCAAACACGAATCGGGCGACGGCCAGCTAGAGGTCGAGCCGGACGGCAGTGACGGCTGGACTCCAATCGGCTCGCATACTGTTGCCAATGGCGGCGCGATCAAAGCGGGTGGATTCATTGCCAAGCATGCGCCTGACGCTGCGGGATTCACGATCACCAACGGGTCGAATCAGCGGATCCGCTTCACGGCTAATGGCGGCGACGTGACGTACACCGTTCGCATTGCGTTGCGGGCCACAGAGTTTTTGCCGCCGACACTCGCTGGCCTGGATCTCTGGCTGCGCGGAGACATGGCGGTTTCGACTGGCGGGGCGAGGCAGTTTACGGCTGCCAACAGCGAAGAATTGACCAGGGCGAGCGACGATACGGAACTCAGTACGGGTGATATCGACTTCACGATCTCTGCTTGGGTCTATCTGGATTCGACGCCTGCGAACGTTATGCCGATCGTTAGCAAGTGGGCGGCGGCAGGCCAGCGAGAATACGTCCTGCAATACGACAACGTGACCGGGCAGCTTCAATTTGCGGTCTCGAACGACGGTACCGCTCAGGTCGACGTCGAGATTGGCGCATTGCCAGTGGTGGCAACTGGTCAGTGGCACCACGTTATTGCTTGGCACGACTCGACGGCAAATCAATTGCGGATTCGAGTAGACGACAGCGTGACGGCTAGCACGGCGCACGCAACTGGAGTCTTCGATTCAACCTCGACGTTCCATATCGGTGGGCAGGCAGCCGGGGTGCAGTTCTTCGACGGCCGGATTGCAAAAGTCAGTTTCTGGAAACGTACACTTACCGCCGCCGAGCGCACTTATCTCTACCAGGCCGGACTCGGTCGCTATCACGACGATCTTGGTCAAGCGGGTAGCGACGGCGAAGACTTGCTGACGAGCTTGATCGCCTACTGGAACCTCACCGAGCCGAGCGGCAATGCAATCGATTCACACACCAACTCGTTGGATCTGACCGACAATGCCACGGTCACAGCCGCCGCCGGCCCAACGACTCGCGGCCGAGAATTCGCCGGGGTAACGGACTACTTCAGCGCTGCGGATAACGACGCTCTGGACATGGGGACGGGCAGCTTCTCCGCACAGTTCTGGGTGCGTAAAGACGTTGGTTCGCAGGTCACGATTTGTTCCAAAGGCAATAGCGGCGGACTGGCAGGTTATCTGCTAGAAGTCCGGGCAGGTGGCGAGTTACGAATCACATTAGACGACGGGACGACGGCTCGGACTTCCGACGCAACCGCAGGCGTGCCAGATCTCGCTGAGTGGCACTTCGTCGCCGTTGTGGTCGATCGTGCGCTGCACCGGGCAGATTGGTACGTCGACGGTGTCTTCTCACAGCAAGTCACCTGGGGCACGCTGACGGCCACGATTGATAACGCCGACGCATTTGAGATTGGGCGCGACGGGCCGGCAGTCGCTGGAGCCAATGGCCGTATCGCGGCGGTAGGAATTTGGAAAGACCGTGAGCTAACCGCTGCGGAGATTCTGGCGCTCTACGGCGCTGGGAAGATGCGACACCACGCCGATCTGACAACTGCCGAAAAAGTGAGCTTATCCGCCTGGTACAACCTAAATGAAGTCTCTGGAAATGCAGTTGAAGCAGTAGGGTCGCTTGACGGCACCGACAACGGCTCGGTGGCCAGCGGTGAAGGTCCAGGCGACTCATTCGGCGAAGCCCAAGACGGCGACCCGGTCGCACAGTGGACTGATCGTAGCGGCAACGAGAAAGCCTTCACGCAAGCCACGGTTATCAAGCGGCCGACCTACCAAGCCAGCGCAATCAACTCGTTGCCTGCGATTCGATTCGACGGTACGGACGATTTGTTGGTGTTGGCGGAGGATTACCTGACCAGCAGCGAGGGCACGGTAATTGCCGTGGTGCAATTCACTGCGGCTCTACAAAACGGACAGGACATACTTTCTAGCGGTGACGAGGCTAGCGGCGTTCGATCGGTTGAAGCCAGAGGCTTCCGTTCAACGGCCAGCCCAGAAATGGTGTGGAATCAGAACAACGACGACACTCCTGACGCACTACGTGGAAGTACGACTCTCGTTGCAGGCACCGCGTACATTCAGGTGTGGTCCAGCGACGGATCGGTTTACGGGATGCGGCTTAACGGGCGCGATCAATCCCTGACAATACTCACTGGATCGGACAGTGGTGACTGGTTCGCCGATACTTCGGCAAAAGACAACGTGGCAATCGGCGCGTTGAAAACATTTTCCGAGTCGCTGTTCCTCAAAGCCGACCTAGCCGAGCTGATCGTCTACGACCGCAATCTTCCCGCCAGTGAAATGACAATCATAGAATCCTACCTGGCGACGCGCTACGGCGTAACTCTAGCCACTTAACGAAGAAGAGAATCATGCAACTCACGGCGGAACAAGAAGTTGAAGTCAGTCGGCTGCGCGACCGCGCCATGCGAAGCCAAAGAGGTGCTGGGCAATGTGGGAGCTGTCACGGCACCGGTCAATGTCGACCAGTGAACAGCAAAACAAAACGTACGTGCTTCCACTGCCGGGGCACCGGCATGCGTAGCGGTTACGCGACTAAGTAACGGAGTGAAGCAATGGCCTGGACAGCAGCGTCATTCATTCAAGATACCGAAACGGACGGCGTGGGCACCGGCTCGGCTACGTTTACGTATCCGGACAGCACGACGTTCACCTATTCTCAACGAGTGAATGTGAGCACTGGCCAGGCGGCATTTATTACCAACGCGAAAGCGGCCGAGACAGCGTTTGGGTCGTCCAAGACAACTCGGGAAAGCCGTGAAGCGGCGATACTTGCGGGGCTTAATGCGTAATGGTCAACCGAATCCAAGCCGAACATGACGCCTCGACCGCCCTAGTGATTACGCTGGTGAGCCTGGCGTCGTCCACGGTTGGCGTGGGCAGGCAATCGACGCTTATCGGCAACGTCGACGATGCGCAGCTTGTCCATGTGTTCTTCAAGGTCACGACCGGCACGACTCCAACCGCTGATCGGACGATTTCGTTCTACCTAATCAAGGGTGACGATCCGGCGGCGTCGAATATCCGCACCGACGGTGCTGGAGCGAGCGACGCGGGGCTTACGGTCGAGACGGCTGATTTGGTCTACGCGGTGGCAACTGACGCGACAAGCGACAAGTCATACCAAGGTTCATTCCTGTTGGTGAATCCTGGGCCTGAATGGGGGATCGCGGTGGTTCATGACACGGTGGCCGTGCTCAACGCGACGGGCAGCAACCAAGAACTTCGCTTCGTCGACGAGAATCAGGAAGTCCAGTAGGGGCAAAAACAAGATAGGAAGCCGGCCCGCGTTTGCGTCCAAGACGTGACGCGGGTTTTTTATTAGGGGCGAGACGTGGCAATTGATTGGAAACTCTACTACGACCGTAAGAGGCAACCGTTTTCGAGCGAAGACGGTACGCCCGCCGAGGCGCCAGCCTGGGGTGTACAGATTGCCGCTCAGCGCAACGCAGACGTCGGCGTGGCGCGAGAGTCCCGCTACGACTACTATCTCTACCGCGACGGTGAGTGGCTGGGTGTTGATCTTATCGGACTGATCGACCACTTGGCGGACATGGGGATTGTCAAAGTGGGTCGCAAGATACCTCGCGCCGAGTGGAAGGAAATCAAAGACATAGCAATTGCGGACCCCGACTTCCCGCGTAAATCAGCACGCCTAGAGGGAGAGAGATAGCCCTATGGGTATGCCTGCTGTTTTTGCTCAAGCTGCTTTTCGCGGTCGCGAGGACGACGGCAACGAGACGACTGCCAGTTGGATCGCGGCAATCAATATCGACTGGACGCAAGTCGTCGATGAGAATTTCCGCGTCCGTTTCTTGGTGCAAGAGACGGCGTCTCAGGATGAGGCTGATATCGTTTTTCAGCTTCAGTCCAACATTGGCGGCGCTGGATGGAATGACGTTACCGGCGCGTCAAGCGTAGTCCGTTCGTTCGCCAGCAGTAACTTCGTTGAAGGCGACGTAACGACTGAGCAATTGGCTGGCTCTGGAACGTTCTTTGCCGGCGAGATGGACGAGGTTGACGGGCAGGCTGGTGACGTCAACAGCAATATCGATTTCTCCGGCTCTGACGATACGGAGGTTGAGTATTGCGTCCAGATTCGATCGGCCGATGTTTCGCAGGGCAACACGATCCAGTTGCGGCTGACTGAAGGCGGGGGCACGCTAACCTACACGAACACGCCGACGATTACGGTGGACATGGACGATTCGTCGTCGTCCTCATCGTCGCTCAACAGCTCCAGTTCGTCGATATCGTCGCAGAGCAGTAGCTCCTCGGAAATTGCTAATGCGCCACGCAAATCGCTCGCCGGCTACCATCCGACTTTCAACCAGCCGTATGCCCGAAATCGTAGCGAGGCTCTCTACCCAGAACAGTGGGACGGACTTCTCGGCATGTGGCGCCCGTCAATGGGTAAGCAAGGAATGCAGCTTTTTGATTTCTCGGGCAACAAAAGACACGGAACGCTCTCGGCAGCTATGACTACGGCTGATTGGGTACCGGGACGCGCGGGTTACGCCTTGGATTTTGACGGCACGGATGACTTCGTGAATCTCGACGCGCACGCGGTAGAGCTTGAGGGACTGAATGTCGGTACGGTGATGGCATGGTTCAAAACGTCTGCGACGACGGAGCAAGTCATTTTTTCGCTTGGCGACGGCACGAATGCGGAAGAGTTTATGTATCTGTCAGTTGGGCCAAGTACGCCATCGTTTCCTGACGAAAGCTCAACGTTTCGTGTCAGGCGCAGTGATGTGAACCGGCTATTTATGGTGACCAGGGACGGCCACGAAGCGTACCTCGACGGAAGATGGCACCACGTGGCCGTCGTGGTGGCCGGGCATGACAGCCTGAACAAGATATACATCGACGGGAGATCGCGGACACTAGGATTTAGCGATGGCAATGCGTCGACAGCGGAATTCACAAATACCGACGTTCCGGACAATGCGAGGATTGGATCGCGATTGGCGACTGGCACGAATATCGACCAGTTTAGCGGGCAACTCGACGACATCCGGATTTTCGACCGCGCGCTCTCCGCCCAGGAAGTTCTGCAAATCTACGCCGGTCGCTCCCCGCTGATCCCCAAGAGAATCCCTCGCGGCTTCGTAACAGGTGACGACAACTCATCGAGCAGCAGCCAGTCAAGTTCATCCTCGCTCAATAGTTCCAGTAGCTCAGTTTCGTCGTCTAGCAGCAAGTCAAGCAGCTCCAGCCTCAACAGTTCGAGTTCGTCAAATTCGTCCAGTTCGAGTAAGTCGTCGTCGTCGTCTCTGAATAGCAGCAGCTCCTCTCAGTCTTCCAGCAGCAGCAAGTCGAGTTCCTCATCCCTCAACAGCAGTTCATCGAGCCAATCCTCGTCGAGCAGTAAATCCTCTAGTTCGAGCCTGAATAGCAGCAGCTCAAGCCAATCGTCTTCTAGCAGCAAGTCGTCGTCGTCCAGCCTCAACTCCAGCAGCAGCTCCGAATCCTCCAGTTCGAGCCAATCTTCCTCGTCGTCCCAATCGAGTTCGAGCAGCTTTGAAGCCAACTTTGTCGGGCGTTCCCATGCTCGGTACCACCCCACGTTCAACCAACCCTATGCTCGAAACGTTGCCGACGCACGTTACCCGCAGCTTTGGAAGGGACTCACCGGACTCTGGCGCCCCTCAATGGGAAAACAGGGCCAGCTACTCTTGGATCTATCGGGCAACCGGGTTCACGGCACGCTCGTTAGTATGCCGTCTACCGCTTGGGTGCCTGGACGTTCGGGCTACGCTCTCGCGTTTGACGGCACGGCCGATTACGTCGATCTGAATAACGATACGTTTTTCAACACGGCGCAGCGCTCGGTCTCGTTCTGGTATCGAATCGACAGTATTCACACCGGCGTCATGTTCGCTGGCGGAAACGGGGCGAGCGATCGCTGGGAAATGAAACAGTCTGGTGGCAATGCCGTGTTTCGTATCGGCGATAGCTCCGAGACAACGGTCGCTGCTTCACCGCGTGGCGAGTGGCACCATTTTGTCGTGACATGGGACGGCACAACGGCGCGAGCGTTTCTCAACAGCCAATTCAAGACGTCGCTCACACCAACGCTCTCGGGCGCCGCTGGAGTGAATCTCGGTTCGTTCAACAAAGGAGCGAGCGACTTCTTCGACGGCAAGATTGACGACGTACGGATCTATGACCGAGCGATCACGCAATCGGAAATTCTGCAAGCATACGCCGGTGCTTCGCCGCTCTACGCCAAGTCGCGAGCCAAGAGCATCCCGGCGATCGACAATTCGAGTAGCAGTTCGAGCAGCAGCCTATCGAGCAGTTCGAGCCTAAATAGCTCAAGCTCTTCGGTATCGAGCAGCAGCAGCCAGAGCAGCTCTTCGAGTCTGAATAGTTCGTCCAGCAGCCAATCCTCCAGTTCGTCCCAGAGCGACGCATCGAGTCAATCGAGTTCGAGCGTCAATAGCTCTAGCAGCTCGGTATCCTCCAGCAGTAGCGTATCGAGTTCGTCCTCGCATTCTAGTAGCTCGCAATCTTCATCGAGCAGCGTTAGCAGTTCGAGCAGCATTAGCAGCTCCAGCCAATCGAGTAGTTCATCGGTCAGTAGCTCTAGCTCTGAAAGCAGCTCCAGCCAATCGTCCTCAAGCAGCGTGAGTAGCTCTTCGATTTCTTCTTCGTCGTCGCAATCCTCGTCGTCGTCGGAGAGTAGTTCGAGCCAAAGTAGTTCATCGAGCGTTTCATCGAGCAGCCAGTCGAGTAGTTCTTCGGTAAGCAGTTCATCGAGTGAATCGTCGAGCATCTCTTCGGTGTCGTCTCAGAGTTCATCGAGTAGCAGCCAATCCGACCTGAGTAGCTCTAGCCAATCTAGCGGAGTGATAACGGACCTGGACATCGCATCGGTTACAATGACCAAGGACGGGTTTGCCAGCTCTACGGCAGCCAAAGACGGTAGCTTCTCGGGTGTGTCAGTGACCAGAGTAATCGACTTTGCTGGCGCGTCGATCGTGCCTGCCGAAATCACCGTCGGATAGGAGAAGAGAATGGCCATTTTTCTAACCGCCCACAAGAATCGTACCTGCGATTTGACGCTGACGCTTACTGACTCGGCAGGTGTCAACAGCGTACTGAGCGTCGGCGACGTGGTACGACTGAAACTCGGTCGATCCAATGCGATACCGATTCTCGACCTGGACTCGGCGGTGGCAAGCGTCAACGGCTCAACCGTCGGTAGCTCGAATCCCGTGGCGGTCCATTTGGATCAGGCAGACACGAATCTATTTGGCGTGGGCGTCTATGATCTAGAAGTCGCGGTGGTCGACGCTTCAGCAGGCAACAAAATCAAGCACGTTGAAAAAGGCGTGATTTCCATTCTCGGTGTACCGCTCGGAGGCATAGATGAAACATGATAGCTACCGAATCAGAAATCCGCATTGCATTGGGATTGGGCAGCACGATTTCTCAGCTAGAAGAGACGATCGTGACAATGGCTCACCGTAAGGCAGAAGCCGCGGTGCGTAACTTTTTGCAATACAACCCCGAGCAATTCACGCACGTCGGAGTGTTGCACCCCAGCGGTAACGCCACGCCGGTTGCCGCGCCGTTTCGCTACACGAGCAATGCGACTCATGCAATCCGTGAAGACTTCGGTCAGCCAGGCGCCGAAGTGCTCCAGCTCCAACACCTACCGGTACGATCGGTCACAACACTTTGGGAAGACTCGAATGCACGAGCCGGATCCGCAGCAGGTGCGTTTGCCGACGCTACGAAGCTGGTGGCGGGGACAGATTATTACGTCGACTTCGATAGCGCGGGGATTTCCCGTAGCGGACAACTCATTCGGGTCGTCGGTAGTTGGTCGGGAGTCGCCCGGTCGATCAAGATCGATTATGTCGGCGGCTATTCGGCGGAAGAGTTAAACGGGGATCCGCCGGATTCAGGTGATCCGTTTGTCGACGCCAGCGGGATTCGGGACGCCGTGGTGCTAACCGCCGTTAAGGCAATGATGACGCTCATGGGTAGTCAGAAGAACGCGGCGGCCGGTTTTACGGGTCCGCTCAGCAGCGAGCGGTTGGGTGATTATGGATACGTGCGGGGTCAGGCACTTGCCCAGCGTCTCTCTGGCCAGAAGTTTAGTATCACGGGTGAAGCAGCCGACGATCTGCAACCGTTTGCGCACTACGGACTTGCGCTTATCTAGCGGGCCGTCGATTCGGCGGGGGAGATCGGGTAGAATTGCGGGGTATGCAGGACGATGAACAAAAAGACCCCAACGAACTCGACCCCAAGCTCGTTGGCAAGAAGCGCGCCGGTGGTGTCTTTGTTTCGATTGGCGTGACTATCGACGAGTCGCTGTGGAAGTTTCAGGCAGCGCGTCGGCACCTACGCAGAATACGGACAATCTTCAGCCGCGTGCGTCAATTCGACGGCGAGAAGATTCTGAAGCTGACGCCAGACGTGGTCGAGGATCTCAACGAAGCGGATCGTCACTTAGAAGACATTGCAGGCGCTCAAGGAATGGGCGACGATTTGGATCTGCCCGAAGAAATGGAAACGAGTGAGTCGTAAATGAGCCTACTCGCCAACCTGCCGCACACAGTCGAGATTCAGGCACTCACGTCGGCCGTGGGCCCGATGATAGGCGACGACGACGATTACCCCACCAAGCAAGCGGGAGTCTCTGCGTGGGTGCAGACGGCGTCTCAGGCGGAGATCGATTTGTTTGAGCGACGCGGATTCAGAGTCACGCACAAGATCTACTTCGCTACCGAGCCAGCGACTGTCGAATCGGACCAGATTATCCACGACGGCAAGACCTACGAGTTTCGCAGCTTCGCGGACGCGAGCGCGGGGCTGAGCGTTTTGTTCAAAGCTATGTTCGAGCAGGTGTCGCAGAAGCAATGAACCGATTTAGGGCGGAGGCGGGACGATGGACGAAAACGACCAAGCAGTACGTCTGTATGGCCGCGACTTTTACCAGGTTACTGTTTTCGGCGCGTCCGGCGGCGGAATCGGAAAGTGCGAATCATATAGGCTATCGGTAACGGCGTGGCGCGAACCGTGTGATGCAGAGAAATACACGGAATGCGAAGGCTCGGGCGAGCTTGTGATAGAAGACGCTGAACTTGGTGAAGTAGGCTCTGCCGTCGTGGAGCCAGGCATGTTGCCCACCGTTCGGCTAGAGGATTTCAACCTGAGCGAGTACGTCCCGGGGATTGCGGAATGTGAGGCAATTGCGATACACGGTAAGCTGCGAAACGGTGTGGCCACGATTGGATTTGTTACGAATGGCCCAATCCGTCTCGGGCAAGATTATGCGGATCGAGACGACGTAGAGGTTGGGGACCGGGGTGCGTTTCGGTGTTTCTTTCTGGAGCGCGTCGAGCAATGATCGATTCGCCAAAACCAGAAACCAGCTTGACTGTCCAGGGGCAAGTTTTCGCGGGCGAAGCCGAGCTAACCGAAGGCCCTGGCGTAGATACCGTTATCGAGGTGCCGCTGCGTAACACCGGTTTTGACGACAACTCGATTCTTGCAATTGGGCTGTGCCCGGAATTTGAATTCCCTGAATCGGAATCGCCGCAATGATTTGCCTGCCGAAACCAGAAACTAGGACCGGGACAGGCGGGGCAATGCATGTAGCGGGGAGGGACGGCGAGAAGCCACTTTGTCAGATCGCTGACTGGATCGTTACCGGCGAGCTACTTCCATTCCCGGTGCCTTTCGGGGATTCGATTGAGCGGATCGAGAAACGTCACGGCAAAAAAGTGTCTGAGTTTGAGTTATCTGAAGACGGCAGGTGCTTCACGCTCACTTTCGACGACGGGTCTCGCCACAGAACCACGATTACACCTGGATTCCCGCCGACACTCCAAGAAGAGTGGATCGAATGATCGTCAACCACAACACACTCGACGACTTTCAGGCCGAGATCGGAAGCACTTCCGAGAGGCTCCACAGCAGAACCGTCCGGGCGGCAATTGACCGTACACCGCTTCAGGTAGAGGCGATCACTTTTGGCGTCACATTCACAGCCACCGCAATGGTGGTAGACGACGAAGAAGGCTGCTATCTGACACGATTCTCGCAAGTTACAGGCAGAGACGACAGCGATACCCAAGACGGCACGACCGCTGCCGAGTCTCTCAGGAAAACGCTGGAGGATTTTTGCGACAATTGTGGCCTGGTCGTCCTGCCCGGCGAGATAGAATTGTAGAAATTCCCCCTCCCCCTTAGAATAAAGGCGTTCGTAAACATAGTTCGGGCACCTCCGGATCGACTCCCACGGGGCCTGGATGCACCGACAGCTTAACCGCTGCCGGAGTGTCCGGGCCCTTTTTTATTTGGCATGGCCACAGCAGCACAACAAGCCGCCGGTTTGTCGCGACGCTCAGCACGGTTCAAGCAACGGATCGAGTGGTTCGACAAGAAAGTCGCCAGCCAGATCCACCTAACGCTTGTGCAGCGAGTTGGTCTGGCCGGTCAGTTGGTACGAGACAAGACGGTTATCAACCTGAGCACACCGGTCCGCAAGATCAAGCGAAAGCTGACTCGCGGGCCAAACAAGGGCAAGACACGCACGCGGGTCGATCCGGACAGCCGGTCGAAACCAGGTGAGTTTCCCCGAGCCGATACGACTCGGTTAATGAAGAGTGTTTCGTTTTCGCAAGTGGGGACCGAAGCACGAATCGGCACGAATCTGGAATATGGACTTTTGCTGGAGACGGAACTGAACAGGTCGTTTCTGGTCCGCACGCTCAATGAGTTGCGGTCAACGATCAAGAAGATTTTGACCAAGAGGATTGTAGCGAAGTGACGGCAATTAGCGGAGACGTTGTCGAGGCGATTCTTTCGCACTGGACCGCAAAGGCTCTGGACCAAGAGTTTCGCGCCTTGCGGGCAAATAGCGATACGGCCATTCGCGTGATTTTTGACAGCGAGGCAAAACCAGACACACCGCTACCCTACTGTGTTTTCGAGCAAGCACCGGGAACCGTCGACTCACGAATGTCCGGTCTAGTATCGGACCAACGGCAACGAATTAACGAAGTGATTTATCAGTTTCGCGTCCATGCCGTCGTGAAGGAAGAGGCGGCCGAGCTAGCTAGAAAAGTGAAAGAAGCATTCGAGGACGCGCAGTACGTGATTCCCAACGCGGACCACGTGAATACGCAATTTGAAACGGACTTCGGGGTACGCGACGACGAGCGAGGACAGTGGAGGTGGGTAATTCGCTACCGCACGCTCTACGACGAGGCAGTAATCAGCGCTTAGGAACAGGCAATGTCCGATCGATCGGCCACCGGCAATTTATCGTTGCGGGTGGATTCAACTACCAAGAATACGCCTGCCAATCATGCCATTGGTAGCTCGCGCCAAGACTCGGCGATTCTGACCGCCGTGCTGGCCGACGGTGCGTCCACCAACCAAGTCGATCGGGCCTGGGAACGACCCAGCAGAACGTTGGCGGCGGGCGCGTCCGAAGAGATCGACCTGTTTGACTTCGACGGCATTGACGTTGGCTTCGAGGCAGGCAATGACCGCGTGGGCCAACCGCTGATCTGCGAAGAAGTGGTCTCGGTTGTTGTTAAACAGGAATCAGGCGCCGGGCGACTGGAGATCGAGCCGTCTGGTGTCAATGGCTGGACGCCGATTGGAATCCACACCGTTGCCAATGGCGGAGCGCTGAGCACTCCAGGTTTTCTTGCCAAGCACCTTCCCCATGCCGACGCATTTCCAATTACGAATCTATCGAGCCAGCGAGTCAAATTCACGGCCAATGGCGGAGCAGTTGTCTACTCC
>SDBT01014164.1_pt1 | contig 12728 bp, 9 predicted proteins | sample 2277101 | NCBI WGS metagenome assembly SDBT01 (sample SAMN10404973, study PRJNA504765) | marine sediment metagenome | isolation source: marine sediment core GS10_PC15, 103 cmbsf | place: Arctic Ocean: Southern Knipovich Ridge | collected 2010 | reverse complement strand
CTGACCCCTTTGCTTACCCGTAGCGATACAACCCGATTAAAAATGCGGTCACTACCATTATCCAAACAAAAATAACCCAGGCGTTCAAATTGATAGGCTTGCTCAGCTTTTGCGTCAGCTAAACTGGGTTCAATATATGCTTGCTTGATAATTTGTAATGAATTTGGATTAATGCGCGCAATAAAGTCTTCAAACTTACCGGGGTTCTCATCAGTAAATAAGCGGTCATATAAACGCACTTCTGCTGTTTTAGCGTGTTCGGCAGATAGCCAATGAATGACGCCTTTGACTTTGCGACCTTCAGGTTTTTTGCCTAAAGTGTCCGGGTCATAACTGCAGCGTAACTCAACAACCTCACCATTAGCATCTTTAATGACATCTTCACATTTAATCACATAGGCAGAACGTAATCGTACTTCTTTGCCTGGCGCTAAACGAAAGAATTTCTTCTCAGGCTCTTCCATAAAATCATCACGTTCAATATAAAGCTCACGGGCGAATGGTAATTCACGTCTGCCATAACTTTCATCTTGTGGGTGATTTGCAACACTTAGCGTTTCTACTTTGTCTTCAGGATAGTTTTCGATCACAATTTTAATCGGATTTAATACTGCCATAGCGCGTGGTGCATGTTGATTTAATTCATTGCGCACACATTCTTCTAAGACGCTCATCTCAATCACGGAATCACTTTTTGTCACGCCGACCATATCAATAAATTTGCGTATGGACACAGCGGGGTAACCTCGCCGGCGCATGCCACATAATGTTGCCATGCGTGGATCATCCCATCCGGATACGGTTTTTTCATCAACCAATTTTTTTAACTTGCGCTTGCTAGTAATACAATGAGACACGTTTAAACGGGCAAATTCGATTTGTTGTGGTTGGTGGGGTGATTTGCAGTTTTCGACAAACCAATCATACAGTGGGCGATGATCTTGAAATTCTAAGGTGCATAAAGAATGCGTGATCCCTTCGATTGCATCCGATAAACTGTGTGCAAAATCATACATTGGATAAATACACCAAGCATCGCCTGTGCGTGGGTGGGTTGTATGACGAATACGAAAAATAATCGGATCACGTAAATTTAAATTACCCGAATTCATATCAATTTTAGCGCGTAAAACATATTTGCCATCTTCAAATTCACCGGCTTTCATGCGAGTAAATAAATCTAGATTTTCATCTGTAGGGCGGTCGCGGTTTGGGCTTTCAATGCCTGGTGCTGTTAAGGTACCGCGATATTCACGCATTTGTTCAAGGCTTAAATCATCGATATACGCTTTATTTTGTTTAATCAGTTCGACTGCAAATTGATAGAGTTGTTCATAATAATCAGAGGTGTAAAAAAGATTTTCACCCCAGTCATAACCAAGCCATTGCACATCGCGTTTAATGGCTTCAGCAAATTCATGCTCTTCTTTAATCGGGTTAGTGTCATCAAAGCGCAAATGGCAGGTGCCATTGTAGGTGGCCGCCATCTCAAAGTTCAAACAAATGGACTTGGCATGGCCAATATGTAGATAACCATTTGGCTCGGGTGGAAAGCGGGTGATGACTCTACCGCCATGGTTGCCATTTTTTTGGTCTTCTTCAATAATTTGGCTAATAAAATGGCGTGGTTTTTCGGTTGTTTCTAGCATGAATTAGATTCCTTACAAGGTTAGTCCATGCTAATGCGATATGCCTAAGGCGTCAAGCGTCAGCTGATCATCGGGGTGTTGGTACTTTTAAGGCAGATTCAATTCGGGCCGATATGTTAAAGCTCAGGGTGCAAACCCTGGGTTTGGATATTGAAATTAAATTGAGGTCTGTAAGGACGGCATAAAATAATATGTTGACCTTACAAGGCCTCAAAATTCCTGCGACGGTTATCGTCATTCCTGCGACGGTTATCGGTCATTCCTGCGAAGGCAGGAATCCAGAGCCACATACCATTTAATGGCTTATTTTAAAGAGTTTAAATGCTCTGGATACCTGCCTTCGCAGGTATGACGATAACCTTCGCAGGTATGACGATAACCTTCGCAGGTATGACGCTAACCGTCGCAGGTATGACGATAACCTTCGCAGGTATGACGATAACCTTCGCAGGTATGACGATATGCTGGCGCCGTAGTAATTTCTCTTTAAGTTAGCGCTTATGGGGTTTGAACCCTGGCTTTAACATATCGGCCCGACGGGCCTTTTAAAACTGAATTTTACTTTCACTACCTGATTTTAAACGCTCAATATTATCTTTATGCTTCCAGATGATGAGGCCAGCAATAATCAGCATCGGCAAGAGGAGCGAAAAGCCCATCAGTACAAACACATATAGAATGCTGAGTATTGCAGTAACCAATGACGCTAAGGATGCATAGCGGAAAATAGCTGCGACGATCGCCCAAGTAATTAGTGCGACAAGCCCGATAACGAATGAAAAGCCGAGCAGAGCGCCCAACATGGTGGCAACACCTTTACCGCCTTTGAATTGGAAGAAACAGGGATAAATATGCCCGACAACAACAGCAACTGCAGTAAGGCCTAGCATTAAGCCATGTACGCCAAACATTTTGGCAATCCAGATTGCGATCACACCTTTGAGCACGTCGCCGATGATGACATAGATCCCCGCTTGTTTGCCGCCCATACGCATGACGTTGGTTGCGCCCGCATTTTTTGAGCCTTCTGTTCGTGGGTCTGGCAGTTTCATGATCTTGCAGACCAGAATTGCGCTGGATACAGAACCTAATAAATAGCCGATAATGATGGAAATGATGCCTGCCATGGTCGAGTTGCTCCTTGATTTGCGGTTAGTGGGCAAATAGTAGGATAATTAGCGACAAATTTCCACTTAAATAGGTTGTGAATATGTCAAATACCTTATCAACTATTGATGCACCAAGCATCGGTGAGATTGCCATGGCTCGCGAAAAGATTGCTGACTTTGTCGCTACTACGCCAATTTGGCAGGCACAGACGATGCGTTTGCGCGAGCTATTTGGCAAAGGCACTGAACTTATCTTTAAATTGGAATTGTTACAACGTACCGGTACGTTTAAGCCACGTGGCGCGCTGTTAAATGTGATGGCGCTGGATAATGCGGCCAAAGCTCGTGGGATTGTTGCTGCAAGTGCTGGCAATCATGCTATCGCGGCTTCTTACGCAGCGCAGCAGCTCGGCACCACGGCGAAAGTTGTGATGCCAAAAAGTGCGATACCCATGCGGGTTGAGCGCTGCAAATATTTTGGTGGTCAGGTTGTATTGGTCGATGACATTACTGAGGTATTTGCAACCATGGAGCAAATTGCCGAAGAGGAAGGGCGCAGCATCATTCATCCCTATGAAGGCGTAAATGTTGCCAAAGGCACCGGTGGAGTGGGTTTGGAGTTTTATCAGCAAGCTGGAGCGCTCGATGCGGTGATTATCCCAATCGGCGGTGGTGGATTATGTGCCGGCATAGCCTGTGCGATCAAACAGCTTATGCCGCAATGTCAGGTGTTTGGTGTCGAACCTACTGGTGCCGATAGTATGCATCGCAGTTTTGCTGCTGGCCATCCGGTTAGCATAGATAAGGTGGACACAATTGCCGATAGCCTGGGCGCGCCACGCGCGGAGCCTTATAGTTTTGCTTTATGTCAGCACTTTGTCGACGAGTTGGTCATGGTGGATGATGATGAATTGCTTAACGGCATGCAAATATTATTTCAAGAGATGAAGTTTGCGGTTGAGCCAGCTGCTGCAGCAGGGATTGCGGCATTAATGGGCCCATTGAAATCACGTTTGAGTGGTAAGCGAATTGGGATAATTTTATGTGGAACAAATATCGATATTAAAACGTTTGCGAGATTAACAAGTTCATTATCCTAAAATCCGAAGTCCTTGCACCGAATGAATAAAGCTGCTGGGAATAGTGATATGATCTTGACCCAATGTGATGGGCGTAATGACTGTGCGGCCGAGTACGGCGCGACCTTCATGACCAAAAAAGCTTTCCGTGTGAAGACCCCAAACATCTTGATAAACGAACAGCTGCCCATCTTTTTCGCCTAAATAAAGCATAATATGGCCTTTTAGCCAGATGAGGGTGCGAAATGGTTTGGCATACAGTTTGATCATTTTTAATTTATCGGTATCTGAATAATTGGCTAAATTAATTAAGTTATTGTCGGCATGGGCTTGATCAGCAGAATTTCTTGGCAGCCAAATACCTAGGCTGGCAAATAAATTCATCGTGGTTTGTGAGCAGTCGCGATAAGTATTCATACCACCCCAACCATAAGGTTGCCCAATGGTTGCATTGGCTAGCTTTGCAATATTATTTTCCGTGGCTTCCATTGGAAAGGGTGTGCCATGTGTTTTATGCAAATATGCAGGGATAATCTTTGCATAACCCTGATCATTAGTAACGGCAAGTTGAACCTCATAATTTTCGTTTCCCATTTTTGTCATGGGTAATAATGAGCCAATGCGTGTATCAAATCGGAAATGATCTTGATCATCATACATGGCAAGACGATCAGTTGTTGGCACAACATATTGGCCTGTTTGCCAGTGTTTTATGAAGTTTTTGGAGACAAATGCTACATCTTGACTACGTACCCAGCCATAGACAACGGGGCTAATAATTAAATACCAGCGGCCATTTTTACTGGTGCCTAACACATAAACAGGCGTGTTAGGATTGATTGTGGATTCTTCGATATTATCAAATGGGTAGCCTTGCCCGGGTTTATCCCATTTTTCAAATGAATTATCCGATGTGGGAATTGCTCTCACATCAGCTAAACGGAGCGTAATGCCACGCATATTTAAATTGGGCATTTTTGCAAGATTCATATTCGTGGCAATCGTTTTAACCCACTCCTGTGTGTGCTTTTGACGACCTTGGCTGTAGCCGGGTCTTTTAGCAAAGCTATCGATCATCTCTTGTTCTTGCTGTTTAATAAAGCTAAAGCTTTGTAATAGAAAGGGCTTGTGCCATGGTGCAAAATAGCGAGTTAAATATTGATGGCTTAGTTTTTGTTGTTGCTCAGAGGTGATTAGAGGCTGATTAGCGATCTTGGGGTTTGTATAGGTCAATGCATTTTGTGAGACGTTGGCAATTTCTTTATTAAGATTGACTTCGGCAAAACTTGAAAGGCTGAGTAGGCTACAGGCGATAATAATCAAAAGTTGAGACGGCTTATGCATGTTTTTTCACATCGTTATGGCTACAAGAAACTTTTCGAGTCTACAATAAATATAATTTCTTTTCAATTGCTTTCGTTTAAATTTTTGTTATTTAGCGGATTTGCTTCTAAAGCTAGTTGAGTTACAATGTGCAGATCAATAATAAAAAACTAGGACTGCCACGTATGAAACCTGATGCAAATAATCTTGTTTGGCTAGATATGGAAATGACCGGCTTGAAGCCAGACTCGGATGTCATTATTGAAATTGCCACTGTGATAACTGACACCCATCTGAATGTACTTGCCGAAGGTCCAGTATTGGCAATCCATCAGTCAGAAGAGCGTCTTAATGGTATGGACAGTTGGAATAAAAAACATCATGGTCAATCAGGTCTAATCGAGCGAGTTGCGGCCAGTGATATTAATGAAAGCCATGCTGAAGAAGAAACCTTGGAATTTATGATGCAATATGTGCCTCAAGGTAAATCGCCGATGTGTGGTAATAGTATTTGCCAAGATCGCCGATTTATGGCGCGTTTTATGCCAACACTCGAAAAATATTTTCATTACCGTAATTTAGATGTCAGTACAATTAAAATTCTACTGCAACGTTGGGCGCCTAAATTATCCAAAGCCGTAAAAAAGAAATCAACCCATCAGGCATTGCAAGATATTCATGACTCGATAGAAGAAATGCGTTTCTATCGTGATCATATTTTTAAATTGTTGGATTAGTTGATATTTTATAAGTTATTTACATTTATAATTTTATGCCGGCCTTACAGGCCTCAAATTAACGTCAATATCCCAAACCCAGGGTTTGCACCCTGGGCTTTAACATATCGGCCCGTTGGGCCTTAACAATATCAACACCATTCAAGCAGGCCCAGGGGGCCAAGAGATTAAAGCCTAGGCCGTAAGGCCGACCTAATATAATTTTATACCGGCCTTACATAACAATGTTTTAAGGTTTGCAGGATTTTTTACTTACTTGTTCGAATAAATCCGTTCCTGTGTGTCTTTATCAAACATATGCAAACTGTTGGGTTTAACCGTTACAGTTACCGCATTGCTGCCATCAGCCTGCCATTTTCCAGGTAATCTTGCCGTTAACATATGCGTTGAATTGGGTAAATGTCCGTAAACGAGTGTGTCTGAACCGATTGCCTCGATCATGGTAATCATTAATTCAAATCGCAGAGTATGGTGTTCTTTCGGCAACACAATATTTTCTGGGCGAATGCCTAAGGTGATATTTTTTCCGTAATAAATAGGTGGTACATCAATGGTAATTGGAAAGCTGATATTTTTATCTAGATAGACTTGTTCGCCATCGTCACTGATTCTCGCGTCAACGAAATTCATGGCAGGAGATCCGATAAAGCCTGCAACAAATAGGGTGCTCGGTTTGTGATAAAGATCTAATGGTGTGCCGATTTGTTCGATTTGACCGTGATTCATAACCACGATTCGGTCGGCCAATGTCATCGCTTCCATTTGATCATGAGTGACATAAATGATGGTGTTTTTTAAGTCATTATGTAATTTGCGGATTTCAAGGCGCATTTGCACGCGCAATTTAGCATCCAAATTCGATAAAGGTTCGTCAAATAAAAACACATCAGGTTTTCTTACCATGGCGCGCCCCATGGCAACTCGCTGTCGTTGGCCGCCAGATAATTGTGACGGTTTACGATCTAATACTTCCGTTAAATGCAAAATATCCGCAACTTTTAATACGCGTTCTTTAATTTCTGCTTTAGATATTTTTTTTCGAATCCGTAAACCATAAGCCATATTGGCAAATACTTTCATATGCGGGTAGAGCGCATAGTTTTGAAATACCATAGCAATGCGTCGATCTTTGGGTTCCATATTATTGACTAAGCGCTCGCCGATATAAATATCGCCAGAAGTCATTTCTTCAAGGCCTGCAATCATGCGTAGCAGTGTTGATTTGCCGCAACCGGATGGCCCGACAATAACAATAAACTCACCTTCAGCAATCGATAAATCTGCACCGTGTATAACAGCTTTGTCGACATAGGTTTTTTTTACTTGCTTTAAAGTCACGCTGGTCATTATTTATCACTCTCCACTAAGCCTTTTACAAATAAGCGTTGCATCACGATAACCACAACAACAGGTGGCAAGAGCGCTAAGATTGCGGTTGCCATAATAAGATTCCATTGAGGTATTTGATCAGCCACATTGGCCAGGCGTTGCATACCCATCACAATGGTGTCCATATGTGAGCGTGTGGTGACAACTAATGGCCACAAGTATTGATTCCAGCCATAAATAAACATAATGATAAATAAGGCAGCAATATTAGTTTTTGATAGCGGTAAAATAATATCAATAAAAAAGCGGAAAGGGCCTGCGCCATCAATTTTCGCCGCATCTGCTAGCTCGTCAGGGAAAGTCATGTAAAATTGACGGAATAAAAAAGTCGCAGTTGCCGATGCAATTAAGGGTAAAATCAAGCCAGAATAACTATTTAATAAATCTAAACGTGCAGCAACTTCAAAGGTTGGTAAAATTCTTACTTGCACCGGCAGCATTAAAGTTAAAAAGATCATCCAGAAGAAAAATATACGGAGTGGAAAACGAAAATAGACAATGGCATACGCGGATATGATTGAAATCGTAATTTTGCCGATGGCAATGCCAAGCGCCATGATTAAGCTATTTAAGATCATTGGTGCAATGCCCTGCCCGCCGGTGCCGGCTAAACCTTGCGTTAATACTTCTTTATAATTATGTAAAAACAAATGACCAGGCCAGATGGGAATGGGTGATTTTAATAAATCAGTGACTGAATGAGTGGAGGCAACAAACGCGATGTAAATTGGAAAGCACACCACAATGATGCCTAAAATAAGCAGCACATGTGTGATAAATGTTAATCCTGGGCGACGCTCTACCATTAGTAATGTACCTTGCGTTCAATATAGCGGAATTGGATCACGGTTAAAATAATCACAATGGACATCAGTACAACAGATTGAGCTGACGAGCCGCCAAGATTTAATCCGACAAATCCATCATTATAGACTTTATAAACCAAAATATTGGTTGCGTTAGCGGGGCCGCCATTAGTGATCACTTGAATGATACCAAACGTGCTGAAAAAGGCATAAATAATATTCATCACCATTAAGAAAAATGTGGTTGGCGATAATAAAGGTAAGATTATGCTGTAGAAGCGTCGTAATGGTCCGGCGCCATCAATTGCAGCGGCTTCAATCAATGAGTTTGGAATAGCCTGAAGGCCTGCTAAAAAGAAAATAAAGTTATAGCTAAATTGTTGCCAGGCGGCGGCAATAACCACTAAGAACATGGCTTGATTAGGATTGATCATGTAGTCCCAATGATAACCCATTTTATCAAGCGCATAAGCGATAATGCCTATCGCAGGATTAAATAAAAAGCGTAAAATAATACCAGCAACTGCAGGGGCAACGGCATATGGCCAAATTAGGAATGTTCTGTAAAATCCACGCCCACGAATGACGCGGTTGGCTAAAACCGACATGAGTAATGCGCTGAATAGTGCAGTTACGGCCAGTAATAGACTAAAAACAATGGTTACCCATAGCGAGTGTAGGTATTGTCCATCTTTAAATATGTTGATGTAATTGCTGAACCAGGCAAATTTCTCATGGATGCCGAAGGCATCACCATGAAAGAAGGATTGTCTGATTGCAGACAGTGCCGGCCAAATAAAAAATACGAGGGTGATGATTACCTGAGGGCCAATAAATAAATAGGGCCAAACGGGGTGTTTAAAGTGTGAGCGTTTATGCTTCATTTACCCACACTCACATTGGTTTGAAACTGACGCAATAGATTATCACCTTGCTGAACAGCATTATCGATCGCTTGTTTGGATGTGAGCATGCCTGACCAGGCTGCTTCTAGCGCTTGATTATTAATTTGTCTGATGCGCATATAATTGCCTAAGCGAAAACCGCGCGAATAGGGTGTTGGTGATTTATGTAACAGCTCTTTAACGGCGATATCAGCACCCTGATTTCTCTTGTAATAACCGGATTTGATGCTAAGTTGATAGGCCGAACGAGTGATGGGCACATAACCCGTTTTAGCTTGCCAAAACATTTGAATTTTCGGCCGCATTAAAAAGGCAAAAAATTCAGCGATGCCTTTATAAATCTTTGGGGTATGTCCAGTCAGTGCCCATAATGCCGCGCCACCGATCACGGTGTTTTGTGGTGCACCCTGTATATTCGGCCAATAGGGCAGTGGTGCAACGCCAACGGGGAATGGTGTTGCAGCTAAAATGCTGCCGCGAGAGCCTGAAGATTCCATCAACATAGCACAGTCACCACTACCGAATAAAGCGCGCGCATCATCTTGGCGGCCGCCGTATTGGAATATTTTTTGTTTTTGCCATTTGGCAAAAGATGCGACTTGGTGTATCACCTCTGGGTTGTTGAAAATGAGTGTGCTATCTAAGCTATTAAATCCATTTCCGTCAGTTGCAAAAGGTAAATTATGCCAAGCGCTAAACGTTTCTAATTGGATCCAAGATGGCCAGGCAGTGGTGAAGCCGCACTTATATCCTGCAGCCAGAATTTTCTTGCTATCTTGGGCCATTTGCGGCCATGTTTTTGGTGGTTTCTTAATGCCAGCTTTCTTGTAAGCCGCTTTATTGTAATAAAGTACAGCTGAGGAGCTATTAAAAGGCATGGCTAATAAATTGCCTTGTCGGTTTGCATAATAGTATCGAATTGCTGGAATAATATCTTGCTGATCAAATGGAATATTGGCATCTTTCATTAATTTATAGACGGGCACGATAATGCCTTTCGGATTTATCATTGTGGCTGTGCCAATTTCAAATACTTGTACAATGTCTGGCTGTTTCCCGGCGCGAAAAGCAGCTACGGTTGCTGTGAGCGTTTGTGGATAATTTCCTTTGTATATCGCTTGAATATGGTATTGATTTTGAGAGTGGTTGAATTTGTCGACTATCTCGTCCACAGCCTGGCCCGCACTGCCCGCCATCGCATGCCAGAAGGTAATATTAGTAACAGCGAGTGCGCTATTGATGTTGAACAGGCTAATCACTGTGTATATCAACATAAAGCTAACAATTTTATTCATGATATTTTTTGTGCTGCTTTGATAAATGTTTGTTTTAAGTCAACCAGTTTGGGTTCTAATGTCACCTGGTAATTATCACGGCTATTTTTCATGAATCGTTGTGTTTGATTGATGCAGTCGTGCCGGGTATCGTCAATGCTGGGCATTGTATAAATCAATTCGCCTTCGCGAAATATAGGCACTAATAAATCTTCGCACTGATCCGCTTCTGCGGGTAGCTTTTCATCGATGCCAAGTTTCGTATGGTAAATAACATCAAATAAAATCTGTTGTTGCTTGGTGTAGCGACGTACTTGCATGATGCCTGGCGTTGTAGTTTTTATCGGTGAATCTGAAAACTTCATTTTATATTGCCATTGTTTATTTTTGTCTTTTAATGCGGCAAGTTTATACACGACATCAAGTGCAGGATGATCAAATGAAGTTGACAGTTGTGTGCCCACGCCCCAGATATCGATGGGGACATTTTGTTTTTTTAATTCGGCAATCATGTGTTCATCTAGGTCATTACTCGCAATAATTTTAGTCTTATTAAAACCTGCGTCATCAAGTGATTTGCGTGTTCTGCGACTTAGATCAACCATATCACCTGAATCCAATCGCACTGCACGTAAGTCTTTGCCAGCTTTACGTAGTTCCTTACCGACTCGAATTGCATTTTGTACGCCTTCAATGCTGTCGTACGTATCAATTAATAAAGTGGCATTATTTTGCATCACGCTGGCAAATCCTTGGAACGCAGATAGCTCATCGTCGAATGCCATAATCCAGCTATGTGCTTGAGTGCCTATGACCGGTATTCCATACATTTTGCCGGCTAATACATTGGAGGTGCCCATACAGCCGCCGATAAAAGCGGCGCGACTGGCAGTTAAGCCGCCATCTGGGCCTTGCGCACGGCGTAGACCAAATTCAATAATATCATCACCCCGCGCAGCATAATAAATACGAGCGGCTTTTGTGGCGACTAAGCTGGGGAAATTCAAAAAATTAAGACATGCGGTTTCGAGGAGTTGGCATTGTAATAAAGGACCTTGAATGCGCAACATGGGTTCATTAGGAAAAACCAAGGTGCCCTCAGGGATTGCATCAATACTGCAGCTAAAAGTCAATTTGCTTAAATAATCCAGAAAGTCAGTCTCAAATAGTTTGCTGTTATCGGGTGCTTTTAAGTTATCAAGATATTGAATGTCGGTATCGGAAAAATGAAATTGTTGCAAAAAGTGAATGACGTGCTCCAGTCCGCAGGCAACAGTAAAGTCACCATTAAATGGATTGTGTCGATAGTAGAGATGAAAAACGGATTCTTGATCGGCTTTGTCTAATTTCCAATAGCCATAGGCCATAACAAGCTGATACTGATCGGTAAGTAGTGGCGAGTAGCTGATCATGGTAGGCATACCTATTGTTCCCTCGCGCGCAAGGATAAGGAATTGTCTTGCCAACGTCAATACAGTATTTGTTTTTCTAGCGCCCAGCGCACATGTTCTCGAACTAGATCGGAGGGGTCGTCGCTGCGAGCATTAAGTGCGCTTATAATTTCAGCAGAACTCGGTGCATTGCCGAGAGCCACGGCAACATTGCGTAGCCAGCCTTCATAACCCGCTCTGCGTATCGCGGAGCCTTGTGTTTTTGCTAAAAATTCTTCTTCTGTCCAATTAAAAGCGTCAATTAAGCCAATACTGTCGAGCTGGTGACGTGGTTGAAAGTCATCTTCATTGGTCCGTGTTGCGTATTTATTCCAGGGGCAGATTAACTGGCAATCATCGCAACCGTAAATGCGATTACCCATTAATGGGCGTAACTCAAGGGGTATTGATTGCTTGTTTTCGATGGTAAGGTATGAAATACAGCGCCGAGCATCAAGTTGATAAGGGCCAACGATGGCATTGGTTGGGCAAATATCAATACAGGCACTGCAGCTGCCGCAGTGATTGCTGACGGGTTGGTCTATGGGTAGAGGTAGACTGATAAAAAGGCTGCCAAGAAAAAACCAAGATCCAGCTTCACGATTTAAAATAAGCGTATTTTTCCCCTGCCAACCAATACCCGCTTTCGCAGCCAATGGTTTTTCCATTACCGGTGCACTGTCAGCAAAGGGTCGCCAGCTAAAATCGCCGACGAATTCTGTGATTTTGTCTGCGAGCTTGCCTAAACGCTTGCGAATTAATTTATGATAATCACGACCCAAGGCATAGCGTGAAATATAAGCGCGGTTGCTGTCTTGCAAATTTTTATGGCTATCTTGTGCATCGGGTAAATAGTTGAGACGTACAATAATAATGCGCTGGGTGTTGGGCACAAGTTGTTCAGGATGCAGGCGCTTGTCGATATTTTGCGCCATATAATTCATGCTGCCATGGTAGTTTTTTGCAAGCCACGCTTTGAGCTCGGGTTCTACATGGCTAAGATCCGTGTCGGTAATGGCAACTTGTT
>SDBT01014163.1_pt1 | contig 12728 bp, 16 predicted proteins | sample 2277101 | NCBI WGS metagenome assembly SDBT01 (sample SAMN10404973, study PRJNA504765) | marine sediment metagenome | isolation source: marine sediment core GS10_PC15, 103 cmbsf | place: Arctic Ocean: Southern Knipovich Ridge | collected 2010 | reverse complement strand
TACTAAAGTCACCGATGGTTCGGCGTTAGGTGGTGTCCACACACTCGATCTCAGTCATACTAAAGTCACTGATGTCTCGGCGTTAGGTGGTGTCCACAATCTATCTTTCAATGTATGAAGAATAAGTCTGTTGAATCAAAATCTTTTTACCTTGACTACAATCAAAAAGGGTAAAAAGAATCACTTCAACATGTTGTATAGTACTTTCGAGACTAGATAACAAGGGTTCTCTTTTAGAGCTGCATCTATCCTCTTGCAGTCAGGGAACTCTGGATGTTTGGCTCGCAGCGTTGAGTTATTCTGTTTAGCATAACGAATGAACTCGCATGCCTGTGGAGAGGATTTCTCCACCAAGACTCCCGGGCGAAAGACAAAGGTAGCTTCTGAGCAGAGAGGCCCTTTCTTATCCCCAAGACAGCAGTGCCTTGTGGCGACCCCATCGTAGCCATACTTATCGACGGCGAACTCCGCAGCGTCAAAGAGATGGTCTCTGTCGGTAACCACCTGGCACTCGGCAGAGAGAATATTCTTGTTAGAGTCACAGCGAAGAGGGAACCCTTCTCGACGTAGACGTTCCTTATTATGCGGTTCATTTAAGAGAAGAAGTTTGGCTTCTACTGGCTCCACATTGACACCCTCCCCTCGGTCATACAACCCTTGGGGAATAAGAGTTTCTCCTGTCCTCTCGAAAAAGAACTGAACATAGGGAGAGATGCTGATTACATACCATCCTTTGTCATCCATGTATTTCTTGGCACAAATAAACCAGGAAAATTGTTTATCCTCTTCGGGAACAAGGTCTCCGATATTGTTTCGCCAGTTATTGGGATAGATAAGTTTTGCAATTTCAAAGGCCATTCTTACTGTGAATAAAGATTATTAGATACTAACATATATAATATCTTTTGATACATCAAAAGATATTTCACGTTAGATACTAACATATAATTAAGAAGATATCTTCCAATAATTCAACGATGGCTGAAGAATATAATAACTTTCTCTTCGAAGACCTCGAAATAGCCGAATCTCAAAAAAGTTCATTGAGACGGAGAGCTGATTCTGTAAAAGAAAAAAGATGCCGATATTTATTAGCCGTTTTAGAATATCCAGGAAATTTTAGCAATGTTGGAGCTGTTATTCGTAATATCGATGGACTTGGAATATCCAAACTCTATATAGTTGGTCATTCCCCTAATGGAAAAAAACATCGAAGATGGATTCAAGATTCGTCTGTCGGAGCAGCTAAACATGTTTACGTTCGCTATTTTGACACGACCGAAAAGTGTTTAGAACATTTACATAAGAGGGGTTATAAATCATTGGTCACATCCCCTCATCAAAAAGGAAAAAAGAACATTCCATTGAGAGAAGGACGTTATACAAAATATGGTAAACTGGCTGTTTGGTTTGGAAACGAGTCCAGCGGAATTAGCCATAAAGCCATCAATGGAAGTGATGGATGTATAAACATTGATATGTGCGGGATAGTCGAATCGTTAAATCTTGCAGTCTCTACCGGGTTAGTCATGCATCATATCGCCTCTCAGAAGAGAGAGTATTGGCAAGCCAAGAAAAACAAAAGGATTTCTGATGTACATTAGAAAATATTATATAAAGTATATGATCGATATATACTGATTATCTATAGGAAATGGACAGTCTCGAGCCACTAATCCTTATACGACCTTTTGATCATAATTAAAAATATTTAAAGAATATACCCTCAAATATTATCGATTTGAAGACCTAATGTCGGGGGACCTGTTAGGTAAAGTTAGTGCTAGACTAGATATTGATATTGACGTTTACCTCAAAAAGCCATTCTTAGGGAACAATTTTGTTAAATCCGAAAGTAAAATAAGAAGCATACAATGGCGTCAATATAAAAATGGAAAATGTTTCCATCTATGGACGGGGAGTAAACTAATTATTATCGAAGATAACGTGTTAGATAAAATCTGTTATGACAAAAGTCAGATAACCATTAAATCAAATAATGTCAGCAAGACCTTCCAACAAAATCCTGGATTCACTATGAGACAACTATTAAATGCAGTATTAGAGATCGAAAAAATATCTCGTTCTCAAACCGAATGGTTTGAGGGTGTTGATGCACATCATGTTTGGTTTGAAGGATTGTTTGAGAATAATGGTGTTTATGAAGTATTTTGGGGTAGTTAACATGCGTGTATGTTATTTTGTATCTTTGGAAGATATAAATCAACATAAAGTGCCTGGTTTCAATATACAATAAGTTTAAAAGTATGACAGAAATTGGACCAAAAGTCAATATAGAAAATATCCGTCAAGTGTCAAAAGATGCTCAGGGAAGACTCAACCGAGAGGAACAAGAAAATACAGACAAACTTCTCAAAAAAGTTTTAGACCATATTTCCATCAAAGCGAGGTCTGGTTCTTCATCACATATTTCCGTTGGATTGCATGATATCCATCATAAGGAAATCTATCCTCTTGCCGATCGAGAAGAAGTGCTCAAAATCCTAAAAGATAGAGGGTTTGAGGCGTCTATCGGGAGAGCGCACCCGGCATTTCCCGATTGTGATTGTCGTGGAGAGCCATGTATGGACTGGCTAAGAGTCGAAAATACCTGGAGCTGTTGTGACTGACTTCTGGCAGCCAGGTATCTTGACTAATACATTCAAGATACATCTAAGACATTATCATGTGAATAAAAATAAGATATTTATTCAGCTTGTTCGTTTTCATATGAAAACGAATACAAAGAATGGCCGACATTAAAGAAATCAATATTGAAAATATCTGCCGGAGATCGAAGATCGCTCGACAAACGAAAAAGATATTAGATACAAATGCTCTATCTAATAAAGTGTTGGAAGCCATTTCCAAAAATGCCGATGATGGTTCGCCATCGGCAGTCATCGTCTGGCTCCAGGATATTACGGGTATAGAAAATTTCCCTTTTGCAGATTATACAGAAGTTATCGATGTTTTGAAAAATAGAGGTTTTGATGCGTTTATCGAAAATAAGCCGGATACTGAGTGTCAGTATGTAAAAGTCAAAAATACTTGGAGTTCTTTTAAATCGGAAGAACTCCAGTCGGGTACACCGGAAGAGAGTGCCGACAATGACAGTCAGACTGGCTCAGAGGAAGAGAGTGCCGACAATGACAGTCAGACTGGCTCAGAGGAAGAGAGTGCCGACAATGACAGTCAGTCGGGTGCACCGGAAAAGAGTGCCGACAATGACAGTCAGTCGGATGCGCACGCACCGGAAGAAAATGCTCATCCTTCAGTAAGGTATTTCAAATTATCCAGTATCAAATCCGAGCACGATTCTCTTTTAATATTTGAGGGTAAATATGCTGGAAAAACTTCCATGCAAGCTGCTAAGAAAATTTTCTGTAGGATCTACAGTGGAAGTGATGACTGTACGTATGTATTTTCTATTCAAGAAGTGACGAAAAATTCTGAGAATACTGGTACAATTTACCAGTATCGAGGAGTTCGGTCCAAAGTGGATAAACCTACAATAATAAAGATTGGGGAAACAGAACACGTAATCAAGTATGAAAATATGGTTTGCGCTTATCGTGGCGAGGAGGAATCCAACAATCTGTCAGACGACTCGGAGTTGAGCAACTAAACCAATTTCTTGACTGTTTCTTGACTGAACTAGTCAAGAAACTTAAAAATGATATTAATTCTTAGCAATAATATTTTATTGCTCACAAATGAGTACGTCCAAGAGGTGTTTCCGACTTTGTTCCATCAACCCTATAGGAGATTCTCCTCCTATAATCCAAAAGTATTTACCCATGGGTATTTACTCCGGAAAGTCTCCAGAAACAGCAGCTAGCAAGATTTTTTTTGCTATTTTTGCCTACATCAATAGCGATTACGATCTATCGAGTGACTGGGAGTATGATTTTCAGATCAAAGAAGTCACCAGGAAGTCAAATAAGGATATCTTTTATTTTCGTGGGTTAATATTGGAATCAAATCGTGGGGGACTTAAGGTGTTTAAATCGCGATCTGAACAAACAAATGGGTCAAGTATTAAATCGGTCAGAAGATAACAGCTAAACCATGGATTTCTTGACCGATTTTGGTCAAGAAATATAAAAATGATATTTTATTTTTACAAATCAGAATAATCATTGTTAGTATATTCCTGTGAAATCACCTAAATCAACCATGATGATTAAATTCGCAGTCATAGTCATCTGGATTTTTATCCTCAAGCAAGAATCACATTGTGAAAGTGTTGAGAATGATGGAGACCCATTTAAAATCTTATTCGCTTTTACAGAGGAACATGAAGCGGCCCGATATCTCGAATACGCACATCAGAAGATGGTAAAGTCCGATTTCTCCCCCAAAATGATCGACGAATTAAAAAATCATCCTAATCCAGTTGTTCAAAAGTATGCCCAGTATATGGATGCGTTTAATAGGGGGAGGGGGTTTGCGTAATTTATAGGGTATATGGTCCATACCTAAATGATATATTAAGAGGAAATATGTTTTTTCTTCTCGAAAGAAGAAAAACAAGATCTGAAAGTTTAGTGAAATGGTCAATCTCATAGAATCGATTTTTTAAACGAAGATGTAAACTTTAACAAGATAATTAACTCTTAAGTATAATTTTAATTCTCAAAATTTAAAAAAATGATATTTATTTTTAACAAATCTCATTTAGAGCGCTTGTGTCGTTAATACAAAATGGCAGATAATTCACAAAACTTAGAAAAGTATACATGTCCAATTACACATGAGGTTATGAAGGATCCAGTGATGGATCACTGCGGCCATCGTTTCGAAAGGGACGCGATCCAAGATTGGTTGAATAAACATTCAACCTGCCCCTGTTCGAGAAGACTCATGTCACAAGGAGATTTGAAGGACGATCCTATTATGAAGAAAGAGATTGAGAGTTATTTAAAGAAGAACAGGATTTCTTCTCTTCTCAATCGGACAGTGACCATCTCCCCCGGTGGTTCAAAGGAACACAGAATCGAAGTGGAAGGGTCATACACGCGAGTGTGTATGACTCCTTTCCCTTTCCCCAAAACTGGGGATATGGGGAATACGGATGATTATTTCATGCACTTGAAGATTTCGACTTCTGAGACGACCGACTCCAGAATTCCTGTCGACGTGTGTTGTGTGGTGGATGTCAGTGGTTCCATGATTATCAATGCGACCGTGCAAGATGTCAATGGGAAAAAGATCGAAGATACAAATTTGTCTATATTGGACGTGGTTAAGCATGCAGTTCGAACCATTATCAATGGTCTCAAACCAACTGATCGCCTCTGTATTGTCTCCTTTTGCAATTATACAACTGATGTTCTCCAACTTACTTACATGGACGATTCAGGAAAGAGAAGAGCAGAAACTGCCGTCAATAGTATGGAGACTGGAGGTACTACTCATCTCTGGGATGGTCTGCAGGCCGGTATGAACATGTTAAGAAATGACACTATGAATGGGAGATTTTCTTCTTGCTTCCTTCTTACCGATGGACGACCGAATAAAGATCCTCCTATGGGACATCTCAAAGCTATTCAAAAATATCGAAGGAGTTACCATTCTCTCCCTTGCACCATTAATACGTTCGGCTTCGGGTATGATATCGATTCGGATCTGTTGACCATGTTGGCAAAGGAGGGAAAAGGAAACTATACGTTCATTCCCGATGGAGGATTTGTGGGAACCGCTTTTGTGAATGCTCTCTCAAATCTTTTGTCCACTTTCTCCAATCGCGTGGACATTCTCCTTGATCCTCTTTCGGATGATGTCCGCTTGATGAAAACGGGGGTTGATGTCGTTTTTGGAAATTTACCCATGAAGCGCTGTCCATCTTCTTCCGCTATGGTTCTAGGGCTTTCTTCTTTGAGATTTGGCCAATCACGAGATGTAGTAGTTCCCGTGCAGATTCGCAGGGGAGCAGCAGTCTCCATCGAGAAATGTGTCGGGATTGTGGTGAGATACGACACTCCTTCTGAGGAAAAGGGAAAGGCGTGCTTCGACGGTGAATTGGTGTTGAATGACGTTAGTGTTCAACACCAACTCGCTCGTCTACATGCATCCGACATGCTGACGATGTGTTCCACGACGGGAAGTTATGATCTAGGTTCTGCTCGAAATATACTCACAGACTGCATCAATGTTATCGTTAGTTCTTCCTCTTCTTCTCAAAAACCAATTCAAGGATTGTTGAAAGATTTGAACAAACAGGCTACCCAAGCTCTCTGCAAGAAAGATTGGTTCGATAAATGGGGACAGTATTATCTCCCTTCTCTCGCCATGGCCCACTCTGAACAGATTTGCACCAATTTCAAGGATCCGGGACTCCAGTTTTATGGTGGTTCTCTTTTCTTGACCATTCAAGACGAACTTGATTCTATTTTCTTGTCTCTTCCTGCTCCTGCTCCTGCTCCTACACCAAAGGAGGAGGTATATACTCCTAATTATGGAGGTAATAGTTATCAGTACAATGCTCCTGCTTATGGTGGTATGTCCAAGTCTCATGCTCCTGTTTATACTCCACCAGCGAGACAATTGAGTATGTCTGATTACCACTGTGCTAGGAGTGGCTGTTTCGCCGACAGCTGTTCTGTGTTGATGGGAGATGAATCACAGAAGAAAGTCTCTGATGTTCAGAGAGGAGACGAGATAAGCACTGGAACTGGGAAGAATGCGAAGGTTGTTTGTGTTGTCAAAACACTTGTTAACCGATGTTCTGTAAAGTTGGTGAAATTTCCTGATGGTCTTGTCATCACTGAATATCACCCAGTGAGAATTGACGATGTGTGGAGCTTTCCAATCGACTTAGCCCCTGTTTCTGAAGTTATTGATGTCACCTTTGTATGTTCTCTTGTGTTGGATCAAGGACACGTTTGTATAATTAATGGAGTGGAATGTGTATGTCTGGGACATAATTTTACAGAGGAGGTTGTTTCTCATCCTTTCTTTGGTTCCGAGAAGGTGATAGATAATCTGAAGATGATGAAAGGATGGAGGAACGGGATGGTTATACTGAGAGAAGATGCTTTTATGAAAGACGATCAAGATAGTTTGATCGACGGTATTGACCTTTCCAAAGAGATTGATAATTATTAAAAACTCCAAGAAAGTTGGCGTTATCGAGAAATTTAAGGATCGTAATTAAGAGTGAGATTACTTTTTCGTCAGCAAAAAAGTAAAGTTTCTTGACCAATTTGGTCAAGAAATATTAGTTCTGAGAAAAATGATGTCTGGTCTTAGCATTCCTTTATTCAATCATTGTTCACAGAGAATCTCTCTTACAATCATTCACAAAACAATGTCAAAAGTAGAACAAAGTGATCCTGTCGATAAAGAATTGCAATTCATGAACCCAATTTTTGCTGCAGCAAAAATTGGGAATATCCAAGAATTAACAGATATATTAAAAGCAAAAAAAGTAAATCCAAATATTCGGAACTCGTTCGCCTTTGGCTGGACACCACTTATGTACGCAGCAGATAATAATCAACCAGAGGCTTGCAAGATTTTGCTTGAATATCATGCAGATCCACATAGCATTTGTGGGGGACTTTCCAATACAGCTTTAGGTTTTGCTGCACGTGCTGGTAATTTGGAGTGTGTTGAGATACTCCATTCTTACGGTGCATCAATTAATGGAAATTGTACATCCCCTCTTGTCTATGCATTGAAAAACAATAAAATTTCTATGGTTGAACTATTATTAAAATTAGGAGCAGATCCAAACAAAAATACCGTTGATTCTCCAGTTTTGGTTGCGGCAAAACTGAATTCTGTCGAAGCATTAGAACTTTTGCGTGTTTATGGTGCCAATCTTTATTACAGAGGTATAAACGGTAACTCCGCGCTAGATATTGCCTTTAGAGAGGGTTCCAGCGAAGCTTTCGCATATCTTGGGGATACAAAAATGTAAATTCGAGAAGTACTTATTTTGATAACTCTTATCCGTTCAGGATAAGAGTTAAGGATGTACGACTCGTGACAAATGTCAGCGTCATACAGACACTCTCTACGAACGAATCTGAATAGCTAAACGGGCGTCCTAAACGGACGCCCGTTTAGCTATCTCTTTCCTCAAGGCATTTACCAACTCCTCCCTATCCTCTGTCCCCTCTTTACAGACCACTCCGCTATACAACCTTGAAATATTCTTTCTCTCCCAGTTTACTTGATCCCATTCCATAGATTCGTGGGGAGTATCTTTGTATTTTTCATAGACTTTTGTCTTATAATCTTCCATTGGTTCGATAAATCGGTCCAACATATTATTGAGATATCTCCCACCCTTATCTGATTTCCACTTCCGGCTTTCAAGAAGTCGATGAAAGGAATTTCTGGACACATCCGTACAAACGTAATTCCTCTCGATGATACCATCGTCATTCTCATGGGTGATGAGCTCGCATATGACATCTAACATCCCGGAGTAACCTTTGGCGGATTTTTCGTAAGTCAAAATTCCGTCACTCACTTTTTGCTCCACCATTTCGTGAGTTAACGCTTGGATGTTGGATATAGGAAGATTGATCAGTTTGGGGTGAATGTAAGCATTGTAAGTCTTCCCCGGTGCTTTCTGCATGCCGGAAACTACACCCTTCTGTTCGGAGAGCTCATCTTTCAACTCCTCGTTCGTTTCCTTAAGTTTAGCGTTATTTTCCTTGAGGTTATTGTTCTTTTTCTTAAGTTCTCCGTTCTTTTTCTTAAGCTTTCTATTTTTATCTTTTTCCTTACAAAGTAAAATTTTGTGTTTACCTTTAAGATCTGCTATCTGTTTCAAAAAACATATATCCAAATGTTTATCTAGACTGGCCTTTCTGGTAAATGTTTTTTTACAATATTCGCATTTTAGAGAATCAGTTACTTTTTTATAGTGAGAACATTTCAGGGAGGACTTCACGTGCCTTTTATAGTTTGACGGATTAGAAAAAGTATGCTCACAAAATTTGCATGTAGTATCCATCGATCCACTTTTATTATGGACTTTTCCACTTTTATAATGGATCTTCCACCTTTTAAATGGTTCTTCCACTTTTCAGATGGATCAAAAAAGTGATTTTTCTTAATTTTCTGTCTCTTAATATCTCAAAAACCTCATAGTATGGTACTACTCTCAAAAATTTTTGATTTGAATACTGGAAATAAAAATTTCCACACACACAGGGTTTGAGTGTGTGTGTGGAAGAAAAAAGTTGAGAGTTCTCAAACAAAAATCTCGAAAGTCTTGAGAAGTAAACATTTATACTTTCAAAGTACTCAGAATAAATATCAAAATTATTTTTTTTGTAGAGTAATGTTAAAACATAACTTCCATTTGAGATTCTAAAAGTATTTTTATATAAACTCAATAATCCAAGATGCATTGCATTTGGATAGAGATGCATTGCATCTCATTGCATTTTATTAGAGATGCAATGCATTGCATCCAAAAAAGATGCATCCAAAACAGCGATTTTTGGGATTTTTCTCGATTCTATTGAACAGAATCATCATAGTGGCCAGTAGGCTCTCAAAACTTTTTGATTTGAATACTGGAAATCAAAATTTCCACACACACAGGGTTTGGGTGTGTGTGTGGAAGAAAAAAGTTGAGAACTCCAAGAAGAAATCTCTTAAACTCTTGAGAATGTAAGACTTTGAGAAAAAATATATATCTATAAAAAATATAAAATAAAATCCTGTAGAAATATATCTTCCAACATAACTTTCATTCTCATCAAACATATTGAAAACTAGCCTAAAAGGATAATTCTTATTAAGCAAATAATTTATCATGTCAGACGGATTTCCTCCTCTTTTAAAAAAGGGAGAAATCCGAACTCCCGAATTATGCGCTGAAGCTGTAAATCAAGATGGTCGCGCTTTACAAGCTGTTCCCAAAGATTTACACACATTAGACATGTGTATGAAATCTGTCAGGCAATTTGGGTGGATACTCAAATTTGTGAGAGAAGATCTGTTGGAAAATGAAGATTTATGCGTTGCTGCTGTAGAACAGTATGGTTTGGCTCTTTTTGATGTTCCCGAGTCTCTCCGCACAAGAAAAATATGTTGTGCCGCATTCGAGTCTTATCATAATGTTATCTCGGGAATACCCACAGAATACATAACTCCTGGTATGTATGAACGAGCAGTTCAAAAATGCGGAATGTGTTTAGAGTGCGTTCCAGAAGAATATAAAACAAAATTTTTATGTGAAGATGCGATCGCATCTACTGGGAATGCTTTAAAATATGTTCCCGAATCTCTCAAAACATATCAACTTTGTTTCGACGCGATCAAAGACTTTCTCTCCACTATTCAATATGTTCCATCCGATATATTAGAAAAACACCCGGATCTTTTACAGTATGTTAGAGAAAATATCGATAAAGTTCCCGACTGGGATCGCGGTGGTTGGATAGATGAATATAATACTTTGTCTATAAAGAGAGCGATTAACTGATGTTTGAACTTTCAATGTTAGACTTTGAAACAAAGTCATAAAGTGTACGAAAAATGAGATAAATCTCTAGAAAATATCGAATAATTGACCAATGGCCAATCCCACAGATGAACCCTCTTCTGAAGAAATTCAGAAATCGTCAGACATTTTTGATGATAAACTTGAAGAAATTCTCAAGTTAGCAGACGATATCGATGATACTATAAAGTTTCTTCAAGATGTTGGAGATGAAAAAACTCGAGCAAAAGTTCAAGAGTTATTAGACTGTACCAATAAAAATTTGGAACTCATTCTTGAGAAGTACTCGGAGGACATGGAGAAATTGCTCACACATTCTTAAAATTGATATCTATCTTCGTCTTTCTATATAATTGCGCAATCATGGATACCAATCCTGTTGTAAAGGTGTTTGTTCATTGGGATGGTTGGAAAATGACGATAAGTGAGGAAAAGTGGGAAAAAATAAAAACATGGTCAATGTTTTTTGAGATTAAGACTCCATATGGAGTCTTGAAGTGTAATATTCCTGGGTGTGAAAGGAATACACTTGACCAGTGGAGAAACTTTATATCGGGGGATGAGTGGATGATCGATGACATGAGCTGTTTGACTATGAGAGTTAATTTAAGAAGATGTGTTGGGACTTTTGAATTTTTTGCGGGGTATACGGCTAGCTCGAATAATCCCGGATATATATTTGAGATCGAGGACAAGTACATCACATCGCCGTTATCAACGGCGATTGATGAAGCTATTGAAAAGGGTTTATTCGGCGAGGAAGCGAGAGATGCGGCGAAAGGTCTCTGCACAAAGAGAGCGAAGTCTCCTACGTAAGGGAGGATTAAATAAAGTCTTGTGACTCAAAAAGTCATAAAACAACCAGAAATCTAATTCTTCGATCGACAATCTGAGAGGAAATTCAAGATTTATTTCCAATTGTTCTCGATAATTATATGAGGACCTTTCTTTTCATGAGAACAATCATCCATGGGATGACAGTCGCAATCATAATAAACCCGGTCGTCGACAGAAGCACAGAATCCTCTATCATTTAAAACTTTTAGTATATTATCAAGATTTACATGCGGATATATTGGTTTGGTTGCACGTATCACTACAGCATACGGGTCGCATTTTTTTGCAGATTTCATTATTTTTTTTAAAATATTCTCGAGTAGTTTTTCGGATTCTCTTTCTTCTTCTATTTTATTTTCTTCTTGAAAGATCTTTCTGATCTTATTTATATCAAGACCTGGGGGAATATCCATTACTATTAATAAAATTAGTATTTATCTTAAAAACTTAGGTAAATGTAGGGTTAAAATTGTTGATCTAATTTCCTATCCAAATGTCCATCTTAGACGGAAGAAAAGTGGCCGGCGAGATTCAGAAATCTCTCTCCGAGAGAGTCAAAAAATATGTCGAAGATAAACGGAGACCTCCCGGATTATGCATTATTTCTGCGGGGGAAAACCACAGCTCCAGAGTGTACATACCTGGTGTCGCTCTCGAGAAAATCGGCCACGTAAAATCCGAGTGGATAAAAGAAAGGTCTGTCGTCGTAGATGTGGGTATTAACTACGATGTCAATGGAAAGTTATGCGGTGATGTAGAGTTTGACACTGCCAAAGAACGATCATCTTACATTACCTCGGTTCCTGGAGGGGGTCGGACCGATGACGGTGATCAGTTTAATGAAAAACGTGATGGAATTGTATGAAAAATGATATTTAGGACTAATTTAAATGAAATAGACGTCGTCATGGATATGTTTCCACTCGATGATTTACCGGATGATATTTTGGAGGTAATTTTTGATTGCCTCCAAGAAAGCTCCTTGGTACTCAGGGAGGTAAGTATCCGATGGAAACTTTTAGTAACGAAATATAAAACACCAAGGTGTATAAAATTTCCTAGCCGTCGTTATGATACTATCATTCGATTATTTCCACGAAGTCAATTAAACATTTACATTCAAAAACAAGAAGATATAAAACAGATATCAGTCGCAAATGTCCACTCACTCAGTCTCAGTGGTACTAAAGTCTCTGATGTCTCGGCGTTAGGTGGTGTCTACACACTCAATCTCCGTTATACTCGAGTCACTGATGTTTCGGCGTTAGGTGGTGTCCAAACACTCGATCTTTGGAATACTAAAGTCACTGATGTTTCGATGTTAGGTGGTGTCCATACACTCAAACTCGAGTATACTAAAGTCACTGATGTTTCGATGTTAGGTGGTGTCCACACACTCAATCTCCGTTATACTAAA
>SDBT01014161.1_pt1 | contig 12729 bp, 12 predicted proteins | sample 2277101 | NCBI WGS metagenome assembly SDBT01 (sample SAMN10404973, study PRJNA504765) | marine sediment metagenome | isolation source: marine sediment core GS10_PC15, 103 cmbsf | place: Arctic Ocean: Southern Knipovich Ridge | collected 2010 | reverse complement strand
GGGTTTCTTGTCAGCATGTCTCCTGATACTGATCTCCCCAGGTTAATTCGTCGTTTAGCATTAAATATCCATAGAACGATTTTGGGAGAAAATCCCAAAGATTTACCCGTTTTGGTATCAGAGAGAAACCAATTGACGATAAATATGAAAACAGTGAGTTTGCTTGGGTTTTCACCGCCTTGGAATCTTTTGCATACTGCTGTCTTAATGAATTGCGTAACTCTTGATAAAGATATATCTTTGTCATTATATGATACCGTTTGTTTGGGCTTGGAGAAAAATCTAGATTTAGCAGTAGTTAGAAAAACTTTAGATATTGGAAAAATGGAAATAAAAAAGGCATATTCGGCTCTATTTCCTCAAGTTGGCATAGCAGGCACATATAGTAGGATTGATAAGGATCGAGCAAGAGGAAGCTTTGGAGTTTACCCGGAGCATGCTCTTTGGGGGCAGGCCCAGCTTTCACAAGTTTTGTACTCGGCAGAAGTTTTTGGCGATATATCGGTAGAAAAAGAGCTTCAAAGAGCCAGAGAAAAAGAGTATAACATATCCAAACGAGATATTGTATTAGCTGTTTCGCAAAGCTACTTAAATTTACTTCAATCGCAAACGGTCGAAAACATTCATAGAAAAAACCTAGAAAAAACCCGTTCGCACTTAAAGCTAGCCGAGGAGAGAGTTAAGGTCGGAGAAGCTAGAAAAAGTGAAGTTTACCGCTGGGAGAGTCAATACGCCAATGATTTAAGCAAGGTTGTGGAATCAGGTTATATAACAAAATCATCAGAGACATGTTTAAAGCGTTTGTTAAATTTGCCGCAAGATAGAAAACTGCGTGTTGAAAACGTGGAACTTGATGAGTCTTATTGGAAAATAAAAAGGAAATGGCTAGAAAACAATGTCATCGATGATAAGAGTTTGGAGCTTTTTATTGATTATTCAGTATATGAGGGGCTATGCCGGTCCGATGAAATAAAAAAAATACAAAAAGAGATAAATGCGCAAAATGAAATATTGGGAATTGCTAAAAAATCTCTTTGGACACCGGATGTCTACTTGGAAGCCTCGGTCAGAGACAGAAACAGAGAATGGGGCGCAGGAAGAAGTTTGCCGGCTATATACAATCGCACCGACTGGTCTTATACTCTGAATGTTTCTTTTCCACTTTTTACCGGCGGCTATAAATTGGCAAATAAAAAACAAGCCATGATGCGTTTAAAAAGCTTGCAACTAGAGCTTGATTCTCAAATTGAAAAAGAGAAAGAAAAAATTAGAATATCTATTTATGAAGCGGTCGGATCATACGTTTTGATCGGCCTTGCCAATAGTTCTTGGGATAATGCTAAAAAGAATTTTGAACTTGTTCAAGAAGCGTATGCAAAAGGAACCTTGCCAATTGTCGATTTGTTGGACGCGCAAAATCAAGACCTTGTGGCAGATCTGATCGCTGCGGATTCGATTTATAATTTTTTATCGGATTTAATGTTATATCAAAGAAACATCAATCGCTTTGATTTTTTTGTTGATGATTATGAATCCGAAAAATGGGTTAATCAAATTAATGAGTATTTTAAGAGAAGCCAAGGGAGTGTAAAATGAGATTATCTGGAATGGCGATTTTAGCCCTTGTTTTTTTACTTTTTTCATGTGAAAAAACAGATGAAAGCTCCGAGGTTTTAAGAAAAGTTATTTATCAAAAGCCAATAGCGGCGGCAGATGAGATAACAAGAGCATTTGCCGGCCTGGCAAGAGCTAAGTTTGCCGCAAAATTGAGTTTTAAGGTCCCGGGAAATTTAGAATATATTGATTTGAATGTCGGAGACCGAGTCAAAAAAGGAGATATCTTAGCAAAATTGGATTCGATCGATTATAGTTTGCACGTTCAGGAAAGTGAAGCGACTTTATCACAAACAAAAGCTGAAAGCAGGCACGCTGATGCTAATTATGCCCGCATAAGAGAGCTTTATGAAACCCATAGCACATCTTTAAATGAACTGGATGCTACAAGAGCTACTTCAGAATCGGCTAAAGCAAAAGTTGAGGCAATGCAAAAAAAATTAGCCCTTGTTCAAAGCCGGATGAATTACACTGTTTTAACCGCTCCTAATGAGGGGCAAATTGCGGCAATTTTTGTTGAAAAAAATGAAAATGTTCAAAATGGGCAGCCGATAATTACCCTAAATTCTATATCAAATTTAGAAGTTCGGGTTTTTATTCCCGAAAACTTAATTTCTAATGTTTCATATGGCGATAAGGTGGAAGTTTCTTTTGATGCTCTTTTGGAAAAAAACTTAGAAGGCGTAGTTACAGAAACCGGTGTTATTAGCACTGCCGGCAATGCTTTTTCGGTCACTGTGGAATTAGCGGATATTTCACAAGATGTTTTACCGGGAATGAGCGCAGAGGTTGTTTTTAAGTTTAAAAACATGGTAGATGCTAACTCCATTTTTGTTCCTTCTAGCGCGGTAATTAGTAAAGGCCAAGTTCATAGCGTTTTTGTAGTTATTCCGATAGATCTAGAAACAGCGATTGTAGAAAAGAGAACAGTTACAATAGGCAACTTGACAACTGATGGTTTTGAAATCAAATCAGGTCTCGCAAAAAATGATTTTATAGTTATTGCAGGTGCAAATTCATTAGTTGATGGACAGAGGGTTAAATTATAATGCTGACAAAGTTTGCGATTGAAAAAAAACGAATCATGCTGATGATATTGATAATGATTTTTTCTCTTGGAGTTGTATCTTTTTTTAGACTTCCCAAAGCTGAAGACCCCGGATTTATTGTAAGGAAAGCCCGTGTTGTTACCTATTTTCCGGGAGCAAGCCCTGAGAGAATTGAGCAGCTTGTTTCTGACAAAATAGAAGAAGTCATTCAACAGATGCCGGAGCTTGAGTTTGTGATAAGTGAATCTAGAACAGGTATTTCTATTATCACTGTAAAAATGCGGGACAGCTATAAAAATATGCGCCCCATTTGGGATACTTTACGGCGAAAAGTGGAAAAAACCAAGCAATCTCTTCCACAGGGCGTGATCGGTCCGTTTGTAAATGATGAGTTTGGCGATGTTTTTGGCACCATAGTTGCTATATCAGGAGAAGGATATACATACAAACAATTAAATGATATGGCCAAAGAGGTTAGAGACGAGCTTCTCTTTATAGACGAAATTGCGAAAGTTGAAGTTTACGGAGAGCAAGAGGAGAGAATATTTATTGAATATGATGACTCTCGCCTTTCTGAATTTGGCCTGTCTAGCATGCATGTGAAAGAATTTTTAGAGAATAGAAATATCGTTATTCCGGGCGGTTCGATTGCGGTTGGAAACGAGAGAATAATACTAGAACCTTCCGGAAATTTTGAATCCATTGAAGATTTGAAAAATACAGTTGTGAAGATTCCAGGAAAAGAAGAGCTCATATATATAAAAGATCTTTCCGATGTTAAAAGAGGCTACATTGATCCTCCAACAAATATTATGCATTTTTCCGGAAAACCCTGTATCGCTCTTGGAATTTCTTTAAGAGAGGGCGGTAACATTACAAAGCTTGGAGAGGACGTTAAGAATATAATTTCAAAGTTGGAAAAAAGATACCCCGTCGGGATAAATTTTGACTTTGTAGTTTTTGAATCGGAAGAGGTAACCAAAAGAGTCGATACCTTTGTAAAGAACCTATTGCAAAGTATAACAATAGTTTTGGCGATCATGTTGGCAAGTCTTGGAGTAAGAACCGGTTTTATAGTAGCCGGATTAATTCCTATGACTATTTTATCAACATTTGTCCTAATGTCATTTTTTAATATCGGCATCGATCAAACATCGCTCGCTTCCTTAATTATCGCTCTTGGCATGCTTGTTGATAACTCTATTGTTATTTGTGAAGCGATTGTTTCTGAAGTTAGCGGAGGAAAAGATGTTAAAACAGCCGCTATTGAGGCCACATCAGAGTTAAAGTTTTCTCTTCTTACATCATCCTTAACAACATCTTTTGCCTTTTTACCGATTTTTTTAGCTGAGTCTATGGCCGGTGAATATACGGTATCCATTTTTAAGGTTGTGACTATCGCTCTTTTGTGTTCGTGGATCTTAGCGATAACAATGATACCGATGCTTTGCTGCCTTTTTTTAAAATTTACAAAAAGAAAAGTAAATACCAGTAAAGGTTTCTATATTTGGTATAGAGTGGTTTTAAACGCAGCTTTGAAAACCCCCGGAAAGTATCTTTGTTTTTTTGTAATTGGTTTTGGTATCTCCCTTTTAGGTTTTTTAATTATTCCGAAGTCCTTCTTTCCGCCTTCCAATAGACCGATGTTTACTATTAAGTATGAACTTCCGGTAGGAACAAGGATAGAGTACACCCAGGAAGTTGTAAAAAAAATTGAGAACTATTTTCAAGATGATCTGGTAGGCGATAATGGTGGAATAATAAATTGGACAAGCTTTATCGGCGGGGTTACTCCTCGCTATGTTTTAAATCACAATCCTATCCAGCTTGATCCGGAAGAAGCGTTTATGATAGTAAACGTGAAGGATGTTTATAACATTCCTGAATTAATGACGAAGATTGAAAAATATGCTCATGATAATTTTCCTGATCTTCGCATAAGCTTGGAACTGATAAAATATGGGCCGCCTGTCAGTGCTCCTGTAGCGATAAGGATATCCGGCATTGACCAGGAAAAGCTGTTTACTTATGTCGATAGAGTAAAAGAGATAGTTAAAGAGAGTAAGGGAACAAAAAATATTAGAGATAATTGGGGGGAAGATTCAAAAAAGATCGTGGTTCAAATAAATCAGCCAAGAGCTCTTAGAGCAGGTGTTTCAAACAAAGATATCGCCATATCTTTGCAAACTAAGTTTAGCGGTCTTGTTACTACTCAATATCGAGAAAACAATGATGTTATACCGATTACCTTTAGAACGCAAAGTTCCGATAGAGAGAATTTGAATAAGCTAGAGTCTCTGCATGTTTATTCTCTAGCTAAGGGCACCTCTGTTCCATTAAAACAGGTAGCAGATTTTGATCTGATATTTCAACCAAATAATATTATTCGAAGAAACCGCATAAGGACGGTTACGGTTATGGCTGATACGGATTTGGGCTATAATCCTCAAAAGATTGCAAATGGTATGAAATCTCAATTAAATGAAGAAAAAAAGAGTTGGGATGAAAGCTTTTTTTATGAATTTGGCGGCGAAAAGGAAAGCTCTGAAATTTCCAGAAAGTCGATAATGGAGCAGATTCCAATAGCCTTTCTTTTAATTTTGCTTTTGCTGATAATTCAATTTAATTCTTTTAGACAATCTTTTATTATTCTTACAACAATACCCATGGGTATTGTCGGAGTGATTTTTGGACTTATTGTTACCAATTCCTATTTTGGTTTTATGACCCTTTTGGGTGTAGTGTCTCTTTCCGGAATTGTAATAAATGATGCGATAGTTCTAATTGAAAGAATTAATCTGGAAAGAAGAAATGGGCTCATCCTAACAGATGCTATTGTAGAAGCTTCTTTAAGAAGAGCTCGTCCAATTCTTTTGACCACTTTTACAACTGTTGGCGGAATGATGCCGCTTTGGCTTGGCGGGGGTCAGCTTTTTCAGACAATGGCTATAGCGATAATTTTTGGCTTAATTTTTGCAACGTTTTTAACGCTTGGCTTTGTTCCTTTGATGTATGGGCTTTTTTATAAACGAAGCAAGGAGGTGGTTGATGTCGTTCATATTTGAGCAAATTTTAACCGGCGGCGATAGAAATTTCGCATATCTTGTGGGTTGTAAAAAAAGCGGAGATGCTTGCGTAATAGACCCTTCATATAGTCCCGAAGCTGTTTTTGAAAGAGCGGAAGCGCAAAAATTAAAGATTGAATATATCCTAAATACCCATGGGCATCAGGATCACACAAACGGCAATAATACGATGCAGGAGCTAACAGGCGCTTCCATTTTTGCTCATCCTGAATCTTTTGTAGAGTTTGATGAACCCCTAAAAGATGGACAAGAATTAAAGCTTGGCAATTACACACTGCAAATTCTTTTTACGCCCGGCCACTGCCCGGACCATATCGTGATTTATATTCCGGAGTGTAAAATATTGATTACCGGTGATCATCTTTTTGTCGGCAAAATTGGCGGGACATATTCAAAAGAAGAAGCCATGTTGCAATATGAAAGCTTGAAAAAGTTGTATGACAAATTGCCGATTGAGACTACTATTTGGCCGGGCCACGATGTCGGTTGTAGGCCTGCATCAACTCTTGCAATAGAAAAAATTTCCAACCCTTTTATTATGGCCCCGGATTTTGAAAAATTTTATGAGCTTAAAAGCAATTGGGCTCAATATAAAGCCGATAATGGGCTTCTTTAATTTTCTCCTTTTCTTTTTCTTAAAATTTATGTTATAATGCTAACTTTATAAATCACAAACCATTAAGAATTAACAATAAATGATTACACTAAAAGAAATATCCAAAAGCTTTGGCTCATCTGTTCTTTTTGAGAATGTTTCGATCACCTTTAATCCTGGCAACCGCTATGGTTTGACAGGGCCAAACGGCTGCGGGAAGTCGACCTTGCTTAAAATTATCATGAAATTGGAAGAACCAAATACCGGGTCGGTTACATTGCCCAACCATGTCGGAATGCTGAGACAAAATATTGAAGACTTTAAAAATGAGCAGGTCGTAGATGTTGTGATTATGGGTAACTCTCGATTGTGGAATGCGCTTAAGAAGCGAGATGAGCTATACGAGGTTGAGTTTACTGATGAAATAGGTATGGAGCTTGGAGAGTTAGAGGGAATTATTGCAGAAGAAGAGGGATATGTCGCCGAATCTAAAGCAGAAGTGTTGTTGGCCGGAATGGGCATTCTTCCGGAATACTTTAATCAAAAAATGAGTTCCATTCCTACTGATATGCAGTTTCGAGTTCTGCTTTGCCAAGCATTGTTTGGAGATCCGGAGGCGCTTCTTCTTGACGAGCCAACTAACCACCTTGATCTAAAATCTATCAGCTGGTTGGAAGATTTTTTAGAAAATTACAAAGGCACACTTATTGTTACCAGTCATGACCGTTATTTTCTTAATTCGGTGACTACGCATATCGCTGACATCGATTACGACTCTATTATTATTTATCCGGGAAATTACGATGAGATGGTCGTTTCTAAAACATCAGTTAGACAAAGTGCAGAACAACTAGCAAAATCAAAAGAAAAGAAGATCTCTCAGCTTAGGGAATTCGTCGCTAAATTTAGCGCAGGAACAAGAGCTAGTCAAGTGCAGTCGAGAATTCGAGAGATGAAGCGATTGCAGCCTCAAGAATTGAAAAAATCCAACATACAACGCCCATACATTCGATTTAAGGAAACTGAAAAAAAACCTGGAAAAATTATTTTCAAGGCAGAAGATCTTTGTAAAAGCTATGATGGAAAAGCGGTTATTGAAAAATTTTCTATTGAGATTTCCCGAGGCGATAAGATTGGTGTTATAGGAAATAATGGAACAGGAAAGACGACATTTTTGAAAATGTTAGCAGATATACTTGAACCGGATAAAGGCCTAGTAGAGTCCGGGCATCAAGTTAAAATCGGTTATTTTCCTCAAAATCATGCTGAAATTGTTGACAAAAGCGTTAACATGACGTCATTCGAATGGCTGAAGAAACAACATCCCACTGTTTATGATCAAGATATACGCGGCGTGATGGGGAAAATGCTCTTTGGCGGGGATGATGCTTTTAAAAAGATTGTGGCATTATCCGGAGGAGAAACAGCGCGTCTGATTTTAGCTAATATGATGCTCCTAAATCACAATGTTATTATTCTCGATGAGCCCAATAATCATCTTGATCTAGAAGCTGTTTCTGCCCTGGGGTGGAGTCTTAATGATTATCCAGGAACTGTGATTGTCGTTAGTCACGACCGAGACTTAATCGATACTGTTGCCGACAAAATCATTGCTTTTGAAGCCGATGGAATTCATATCCACAACGGCCCTCTTGAAGAATATCTCGTAACTATACCGAAGTGAACTCAAAAACCAATTGTTGAGTTCACTTCGGTATAACCGATGACGGCGAAACAATTAATTATTAAGGCTTGTAATAATGAATAAATTTGCCTGTTCCTAGGGAAATTTCATCTCTAAATTCTATAACGCAAGCGGAAGCTTTAGAAAGGCCGTCGGGCAGGACGATTTTGCCAACTAGGTCATTGGCCAATCTTCCTAAAGTCGGCTCATGGCCGACTAAAAATATGGTTGTCTCCTTTGGTAGTGCTTGCAGGTGCTTCAATATAATTTCAGTATCAAAATTGTTGCCAAGGGCCGGTTCGCACTCAAATGAGGCGGCATAAATATCGGCAATAATTTTTGCGCTCTCTTCTGCTCGCAGTAGAGGCGATGAAAAGATATTTGTGGGGACAATGTTTACTGCAATTAATTTTTGAGCCGTCTCTTTTACTGTTTCTTTGCCAATATCGGCAAGAGGGCGCAAGGCATCTTCTGCATAACCTTCGGTTAAAGGTTTGCCATGACGAAATAATACAAGAGTTTTACCCATTTTAATTTTCCTATTCTATTTTATGAACTTATCAATATAATATTAAATTATGAATAAAAAAATTGTATTAATTACAGGTAGTGCAAGAGGTATAGGCAAAGAGACCACGATTGCAATAGCCAAGGCCGGCAATATAGTTATCGCTACACAAAGAGACCCTGAAAGTAGTTACAATTTTTCCGATCAAAGTGATGACATCCGGCAAAATATTTTGATTAGGAAACTAGATGTTACCGACAAAAAAACCATAGATGAGACAATTGATGAAGTGGTTGATAAATATGGTAGGCTAGATGTTGTAATTAATAACGCAGGATATGGTTTATTTGCACCTGTTGAGCTTGCGAGCGATGTTGAGATTCAAAAGCAGTTTGATGTAAATGTTTTCGGGGTTATCAGGGTTATTCAAAAAGCGCTCCCCCAAATGAGAAAACAGCGCTCGGGTCATATAATAAATATTAGCAGTATAGCCGGAATTGTCTCAAATGTGGGGCTAGGCATATACTCTGCTACTAAGCATGCCTTAGAGGCCATTTCAGCATCTCTTGCCGCAACAGTGTTCCCCTGGAATATAAAGGTGACCGTAGTGCAGCCGGGGCCAACCCAGACCGAATTTGCCGAAGAGATGCCGGTGGCAGGTAGTCTTCAAAAAGAAAACCCCTACAAACGTCTTTTTGAACTGTATCATGAAAGAATGAAAGGGCTGTTAAAAGAGGGACAGCCGCCGCAAGAGATTGCTGAATTGATTTTAATGATTATAAATGAGAAAAATCCAGACTTCCGCTACCAGACAAGCCCGGCAATAAAAGAGACGGTTGCTCAATTTGTTCAAGACCCATCAGGAAATAAATGGGTTGATGAACAAAAAGAGAAGTTTGCTAACTGGTTTTAACTTTTACTTTTCTTTTCTTTTTCGCTACTGCTGCAATCGCAATAAGCGTGCTTAGCATAAAATAGGTCGATGGCTCCGGTATAACCGCTCCGTTGTTTGCAATCCAGGCGCTATCTTCATTTTCTGATCCTAATCCTTGTATATGCGCTGCGGTATTGAACGTTCCCGCTCCTCCTCCTTCAACACTGATATAATCAAACAATGATACATCCAAAGAGGCTGAGGTGCTTGATATATCATAAATTATGCTTTGTGACGGGCCAAATCTATTCGTCAAAGATGTCTGGAAAGAAAATTCAATGTCAAATTTTCCATCGCCGTCTGCTTGAAAGCTATTTGTTCCGGTCGATATAGCAGGATCTCCAGGCGGAGCTGATCCTACTCTAGAAAATGAGAGATCCGTTACAGTCTTGGTTGGATCGTAGTTAAAATACCATTTGCTAACAAACTCGCCAGTAGCGAGAGTATTGGTTGACATTTGCAACCTAACTGTTCCATCGCCATTATTGTTGAACTCGGCTGTTAGCCAAGGGGTGGGTCCGCTTGGCGTACCAGGTCCACTAAAAACTGTATTGAGCTCATATAGCAAATCAGCTCCTTGAAGACTTATCGAAAGAGTCATGATTATACTAAACATTACCAGTAAACATTTACTAAACTTACTATACATGGTATACCTCCTCTAGGTACTTCCCTCTAATTATTATTTTAGTATTATTAGCATTATTATTACAGAAATAAATGATATTATAGTAATGTTAGTTAAATTAACTATGTAAAAGTGTGGGTGTTAATAGCTTATGATAAAAAGTAATAAAAAAATTCATAAGATGTTGAAAATAAGTACTGTAGGATGTTTTGGGCTGTTTATCAAAATTAGAGAAAACCCCTTCCTTTAGGGAGGGGTATTTTAATTCCGATAAGTTGGGAGAGATTCGAAACCTCTTCCAACTAACACCCCGTCCTTCAGGGCGGGGTTCATTGTAGAATTCCGAGCTCGACAAAACTTAAATGAAGCTCCTTATTCTCCTCTTTTTCAAACGCGCCACTTTTGCTTAGCCAGGCAACATAATCTTGAGGGACATCGGAGAGCGTTTTTCCCTGATGTTTACCAAAGGGCATTTTCTTAATTTTTCTAAAGCTGTTAAGAAGTGAATACACTTTTTCAATATCCAAATCTCCAATCATTTTGTTGAAAACAGAGTGTAATATAATAACATCATCTAAAGCTCTATGAGCATTATTTGCCTGTATTTCATAAATTTCACGAAGATATTGCAGAGAGTGTTTCGGAAGATCCGGTCTATAACGCCTGGCCCATTTTAATGTGTCTAAAAAACGAAATTTAGGATCGGGTATGCTATTTCTTTCAAACTCATTTAATAAGAGCGGCTGATCGAATCTATCGTTGTTATGCGCGATCAAAATACAGTCGCCTGAGCAAAAGTCGACAAATTTTTTACTTACCTTATCAAATCCATCGCTGTTTGCAACCATTTCATCTGTTATATTATGGATAAGGGAAGCTTCCACCGGGATAGAGATTTTAGGATTAACAAGCTCAGAAAATGTTTTATCGTTTACTGGATCAAACGCTGCGATCTCAACGATTTTATCAACATTAACATTTATGCCAGTTGTTTCCGTATCGTAGTATATCGGCCTTGTGGTCATAGTTTAAGGCTTTATAGTAGTTTGATTAGCTTGATTTTCTTTAATTTTACGAAGAATTTCAGAGTATGTCGCCACTCCGGCCGCAACGGCAATTACTGATGAGGATATGGATTCACATATCAACTCAATCGATTTTATGTAAGATTCCAAAAGTTCTTCTTCAATTTTTTTTCCGGGAATGGGCAGCATATATCTATAAAATACAACTTCTTGAGCCTCATCCATACCAAAACCGGGTATGTCTAATTCCTTGTTTAAAAGATGCAGAAGCCTAGCTAAATCGCTATGGGTTCCCGGCTTAATATTTGTCGGCATAAATACCAGAAGCTGCAGTAGGTCGGAATCATCAAAAATTCTTAAAAATAGAGGGAAATCATGACCGGAAATTTTTAAAAGAACTAACACCTGATCGGTTTCTTCCTGTATGCTCGCATCATATTTTTTAGATGATAAATATTTTTGTAAATTGTTTAAACTAATGTTCATGAAATTTTCACCACATCTTCAATTTTTGTATTTTTAATTAATTCAGACCTTAAAATAGGCGTATCTTTGCTAGCCTTTATTCCGATAGAAACTTTATCACCTTGAATTTTTAAAATTTTGATAACCACTTCATTATTTTTTTCGCCGATGATAATTTCTTCTTCCAGTTTTCTTGTCAAAACCAACATTAATAAACCTTGTATTTAAGTACTAAAATCCGGAACCGGGCATCCAACTCGCAGCACCTCGATCATTTCCGATAACGTCAGGATTGTTTGTAGATGGAATCACAGAATATTCACCATCGGCTGGCATTCTGTAACATCCCATAAACAAAATAGAGGCAAAAGCCATGAGTAAAAATAGCGTAACTATTCGTCTTTCCCTATTCATAAAATCACTATCCGTTTATTTTTTGAACCTGCATTTTACATTGCTAAGCATATTCTATCAACGTTTATTCTTATCTTGCATCAATTTGTCGAAGTTTTTTTCAGATTTATAAAGTGAAGTTTCAGAGAGAACCGAAACCCCATTGACTGAATCGGCGATCATTATAATTTTATCATAAATACTCAATACGTAGATGTTTGTTTTTGTAGTCAGCGTTCGGCTATCTAAAATTTTTATTGCGCTTGTTTGATTAAGTTGAGATGTTCTGGCTCCCTGGGCTTTTTTCAAAAACCATACGACAATAAGTAAGAAAATTATGATTAAGCCAAGGTAAAGGAGCATCTTAAAAAACTCTTCATAAAAGCGGCTATCGCTTTCGGTTTCAGTTTTTTCCAGCTCTTTAGCAATATATGAGGGGAATTTTTCTTTTAAAACTTCCTCTGCTTGCTTTGATTCATTATTTTGGATCTCAACTTGTGCAAATACAGATGAGTCGGCAATAGGAGAAAAAATAAGTAGGTAAGTTAATAGAATCTTAAACATTTTGATACCTTGGTTATTTAATAAATATAGCAAATTAACTTAAATTTCAATATCATAAATCGAGAAAGTATAGGAAAAAATCTATGAAGGGAATAATTGCTCTAGATATTGACGGCACAATCACAAATGATATTCATTCAACGCCACCAAAAGTGGTTGATTATCTTCATTCATTGGCAGAAAG
>SDBT01014160.1_pt1 | contig 12729 bp, 11 predicted proteins | sample 2277101 | NCBI WGS metagenome assembly SDBT01 (sample SAMN10404973, study PRJNA504765) | marine sediment metagenome | isolation source: marine sediment core GS10_PC15, 103 cmbsf | place: Arctic Ocean: Southern Knipovich Ridge | collected 2010 | reverse complement strand
AATTTCTTCGTGTAATTCGTGAAATTCGTGGTTCAAATCCCAATGACCCCTTCGACCCCGCCAAAGGCGGGGCTCAGGATTTCGGTTTGTTTCGTGTAATTCGTGAAATTCGTGGTTCAAATCCCAAATCTATAATCCATAATTTAAACTGAAGGTTATATTTTGTTTATACCACTGGAAGAGCCAAAAGATAAAAAACCCCGCCAGATGCGGGGTCTTACGTTATGCAGGCAGCAAGGTTAAATCTTGACAGGGTGACCTTAATTATCTACGACTTTTACGAAATATGAAGCATTTAGGCAAACAAAATAAGACACAAATAGTCCACATTCTCGTCGGCCAGAAACTTCACCGAACCATCTCCGGCAGGGGATAGACTACATCAGCACGTAACGCCTCCGCGGCAAAGGCCAAGGCTGCCTGAACGGACTCCCGTGTCAGCCGAGGGTGGGCTTCAAGGATTTGCTCAACGGTCTCACCAGCAGCGAGCTTCTCAAGGATGAATTCCACAGTAATGCGTGTGCCGGCTATAACTGGCTTACCCATCATAATTGAGGGGTCTGATTGAATGATATCTCTGTACATCTTTTTCACCTCCATAGTTTCAACTCCAAAAATGCCGCTTTTCCCCAGGGAATACCTTAGCCTTCTTCTTTTAGCTCCTCAAGTAATCTCTTAGTCACTTCTACTGAATCGATTCCTTCGGCCTCGGCATGAAAATTGGTGATCAGGCGGTGTTTAAAGACCGGCTTTGCCAGGGCCCGGATATCCTCACAGGTAACGGCGTATCTGCCTTCCAAGATTGCCCGGGCCTTCCCTCCCAGGATAAGATACTGGGAAGCCCGAGGGCCGGCTCCCCAGGCGATCCACTCCTTAATGAACCCGGGGGCACTCCCGTCCTTAGGCCGGGACATTCTTACCAATTTTATGGCATAGGAGACCACATAGTCCGAGACCGGAACCCGTAAGACCAGATCTTGCAGGGCTAAGATCTTCTCGGGGCTTAAGATCTTGGTTAATTGGGGCTGATAGGCCGAGGTGGTGGTCTTGACGATCTCATGTTCCTCGTCTTCCTTGGGATAATCTACATCAATATGGAACATAAACCGGTCCAACTGGGCTTCGGGAAGCGGGTAGGTGCCTTCCTGCTCAATGGGGTTCTGAGTGGCAAACACCAGAAAGGGCAGCTCCAGCGAATAGGTTGTTCCCCCGGCGGTAACTTTATACTCCTGCATTGCCTGAAGCAGGGCCGCCTGGGTCTTGGGTGGTGTCCGGTTGATCTCATCGGCCAAGATGATGTTAGCAAAAATAGGACCCTTGATGAAGCGGAAGAACCTCTTTCCGGTAGTGTGATCCTCCTGAAGGATGTCGGTCCCGGTGATGTCCGAGGGCATCAGGTCAGGGGTAAACTGGATCCGGTTGAAATTCAGGTTCAAGACATCAGCCAGGGTGCTTACCAGCATGGTTTTGGCCAGTCCGGGCACTCCCACGAAAAGGCAGTGTCCCCGGGAAAAAAGGGCGATCAGAAGTTGATCAATAACTTCCTCCTGACCGATAATTGCATTGGCAATCTGTTTTTTAATCTCTTTCTTGCCTGTTGTTATCTCCTGGATTGCCTCCAGGTCCTGATCTTGCTGCTTTGGCTCCGGTTGGGTTTGCATCTGTCCTCCTGATTTAGTCGGTTAGGATCTTAAGATTCCTTCTCTCCCTCTCTGCTTCCTTCTCCCTTCCCTGGGCTTGATAAAGGAATGCCAGAGATTGGTGAATTATAGGATTGAAGGGGTTGATATTATTGGCCTCATTAAAATATGTAATTGCCTTTTCGTAGTCATTCTGGTTTAAGTAGAGCTCTCCTAAATGAACATAGGTGGTCACAAAATTCGGATAGAGCTCTAAAGCTCTCATCAATACATCCAGGGCTTTACTGTACTGTCTGTCCAGTAGATAAGCCAGGGCAAGTTTGTTCATAATTATCGGGGAGTGGGGAAGGCTTTCCTCCGCCTTCTGGTATTCAATAACTGCTGCGGGTAGCCGGTTTCGATTACGCAGCAGATCGCCTAATCGGGTAAACTTCCTTGCCTTCTCCGACTCGATCTCTTTCAACTCCTCCTTCTCTTCCACCGGGGCTTCCGGATCTTTTAGCTTTAGAGCCTGGGCCCGCAGCCCTGGTATCTCCCGGAAGTCTTTCCCTCGGAGAAACTCCTTCCAGCCTTCCTGAAACTCAGAAAATGACACTCCCAGAACTGAACGGATAGCCTGCTTATCGTCTTTGCCCATCTTCATTTGCTCGAAGATCCGGTCCAGGATCGGGAACCCTCCCCGGGACAGAAGATATTCCACCACCGTAACTACCTCGGCAAAGGCCAGTCTGGTCTGTTTAGTCCCCTTCAGCTTGGCAAAGGAAGGATGCATCTGCTCAAAGGTAATCAGTTGATTACTCCTCAAAGCCTCTGCCAGCAGGTTCTCGGAGGCAGGCTTAAGTCCTCCCCAGCTTGGCCTTTTCCAGCGGGCTTCTTCGTATTTAGCCACCCCCTCGTGCAGCCAGATGGGGACGGTATTATCTGATCGCTTCATTATTAAATAGTGAACATATTCGTGAGAAAGGGTAGTGCGCCAGCGGTAGCCCCGGAGCAGGGATCGAGGTGAGGTAATGATCAGGCGGTTGAATTTACACAGGGCGATAGTGCCGCTGGTCTCGATCTCTTCCCGGGTGAGGGTAGAAACGGCAGCCAGGCTCTCCACATCAGGATAGACCTCCACGATGATCTTGTCCGCGGGGAAGTGATTGAAGTCCCGGCCCAGCTCCTGATAGGCACTCTCCAGCCCTTTCAGGGCGTATTCAACTAATACCTCATCCTTTCCTGGTTTATAGCGAAAGATAAAGTGTTCGCTTTCCTTCTTGGTAAAACCCTCGGATGCCTGGTAGGTTCGGGATACCAGGTCAAAAAAATCCTGAGCAGACTTCTCTAACCTCGTTCCTTCTTTCGCTTCCTGGAGGAGTTTTATAGCCTCGCTATAGTTTCCCTGAAAGAACTTAACCCTTCCGGCAAAGAAAATGGCCTGATTGCTATCCCCAGCTTTTTCCAGCAACTCCCGGGCAATGAGCTCGGCCTTTCCAATCTGCCAGTTTCTAAGATACTTCTCTCCCTTGGCAGACAGATCAAGAACCTCTTCAGGGGAAAGGAGGGGCTCTGCCACTGCGGGCAGAAGAAGGCTGCCTAATACTACCAGAAAGGCAAAGATTGTTATTTTCTTTCTCAACATCTTAGTTTTTCCTTTAATGAACCAGCCGCTCGTAATAATCCTGGTTCAATTGCTTATATTTTTTCGGGGTTCTTTCCTTCATTGCCTCGAGGATGTCCTGGCGAAACTCCTTGGGCACCTGATACTCCTCCTCCGAGGGGATCTCCACTCTCCCCTGAGATACGCCCAATCCCCATCTGCCCTGGTCGAATCCTCCTCCCGGAGAGGGGAAGCCGAGGCCAAATGGTAGGGAGGAAGCCCCCTGGGATCCTTCCTGCAGTTGCTGCCGGGCCTGTTCCAGGGAATTCTTTGTGCTTTCAAGATCATGGAGTGCCTGGCGCTGCTGGGGCAGGGCCCCGGGAATATTCATTCCCTGAAGTCCTCCCTGTGCCCTCCCCATATTCTCGCAGGCCTTCCCCAATTTATTCTCTAACTTCGGGGGGAAGAAGGGAATCTCCTGGGATAGCTTCTCTATCTTTTCCTTAAAACCCTCAGTTTTTTCCTTTATGTCTCCCTGCTGATGAGAGAAATCAAGCATCTGCTCCTTGTCTCCTGCTTCCATAATATCTTCGGGTAACTCCATGACTGAGTGGAGGTCATCAACTATTTCCTGGTTGAGTTCGGCCGCAACCTCTACCTCTTTAAATACTTCTTCCCTCTTTTTCTGCTCCTTTTGTTTTTTCTTCTTCAGCTCATTACTGAGAACTCTTTCCACCATCTGTAGCTTTTTCAGGGAATCCTGGGCGAGTTTAAGTGATTCCCCTAAGTCGGAATGCTTAAGCATCTGCTCAAGTAAATCCAGTTTTTGCTTGACCGTCGAAATGGTACCACGAAGCTTCCGAAGAGAAGATGGTTGATCATACTTAGCTAACTTTTCCACTTCTTTCTTCAGGCGGGCAACTTTCTCGAGTTCCTTCTTGATGAATTCAGACACCCCCATTCTCTCCCGCAGTTTCTGCTCTAATCCCTCGGTTTCCTTTAATAATTTCCTCTCCCCGCTTTCCAGGCTCTCTAATTCCTCGATTGAGCGATCCATTGCCTCCAGGGCCTTCTCGTAGTTTTGCATCGCCATCTGGAAGGCTGAATCCTCTAAGGCTGCCATTAGCTGGGAGAGGGTGTTGAGCAGCTCCCCGGCCAGCCTGCGGGCTTCCTCAATGTCTCCCTTTTTTAGACTTTCCCGAATCTTACTGAGGCTATCCATTAAATCCTGTTGCTGAGTATCGCTCATTGCCTCGGGATTCAAAAACTCATCAGGAATTTCCTTGGAGAGTCCAATTAGCTTCTCCATCATCCCTCTGATCGCCTTTTCCAGACGGTCCAGTTCCTGCGATAGCTCTGACATGAGTTCATTGTCCCCGATATTCTGAAGATCCTCCAGGAGCTGGAGAAAGGAATTCTGGGAGTCGACTATGCCATCACCGAGAGCAATAACCTCTTCCATCTTCTGGCGTTGGATCAGTTCCTCTAAGAAGATGATATCGTTTTCCAATTCCTCCACTTCTTCATCCTGAAACCTCTGGAGCGAGGTTAAAAGATCAGAAGGTAGAATAAGTACAGAAAGAGGAATAACTCTTCGTTTAAACGCCTCTTTTTTCTGCAAATTCACCTTTCGCAGTCGGCCGATCATGGGCTCCAGAGCATTATAGGTGCCGGGAGCCGAGTAAGGGTCTTCCTTCATTGAGATCACGATCTCCTCGAGATCCTTCAGCAACTGCTCGATCTTTTCATCAAGCGTCTCCTGCTGAAGCAGGAGGAAATCCCGACTCCCATCCGGCGTGTCCTCGATCCGGTTAACCAGATGGTCGCCGAGCAAATGGATTAACCCTTCCCATACCTGCTCCTGAAGGGCGATAATTTCCTGATGCTTCTTCTGAGAGCTGAATATCTCGAGATAAATAACCTTGGATTTGCTCCTTTTAGGGCCGGAGACCAGGTCGTTATCCTCGGCCTCCAGATAGAAACTTACCCTATGCCCCGGCCGGAGCTCAAGCTCACTTAAACTCCAGCGGTAATCTCCCCGGTAATGCGGGGTACCTTCTTTAAGAAGCTTGATCTCCTTTTCATTTTGTTCCTCCCCGTACTGATATACCAATAATATCCTTTTCAGGCCGAAATCATCGGCAGCCGTATACCTGATCTGCACGGTATCTTTTTCTCTTACCTCCAGATCATCCAGAGGACGGCTGAGTTCCATCTTTGGATATTCATCCTGCACAACTTTGATTCGGTGTTTAATCTGATCGGTAAAGACTCGGCCCCAATTGTCGGTCACCTCAAAATTATAATTACCATCCTCCATTACCGTGATTGGTCCGACTAAGAGTTTCCCTCCCTTTACCTTCATCGGGATTTTTTCCTGATTATTAATTACTAAATTAGCCAGTTTTATCTCCCGGTCACTCCTTACCCTTACTTCCACCTCCGTCCCTCGTAAGGCGGTAATATCCCCACTCGAATTATGGACAGTTTTTGGCTTCAATCCGCTGTAGAGAGGGTAGTTATATTTGAGGGTAATATCTCCCAGGAGAGGGGGGGGACCCCCCGGAACTACTGTTTTTCCCTTTCCTAAAAGATATGAGGGAGAGGTAAACAGGTGGGAGAGAGAGGTGGAAAAAAAGGAAGGGTAATTAATGGCCAGAACTGAGCAAAGGAAGATCAAAAAAAGCAGGAACAGGCCTTTATGTTGCAGGGGCTTTTTTTGGATCAGCTTTGAGCTATCCAGATTAGTAACCCTCTCTGCGGTTTGTTCGATCAGGGAGGAAATAAGCTGGGTGGAAAATAAGGCCCGGGGATGAGGTTCACCCATTTCTCGATAGAGTTGCACGGAGTTGATAAGGGCATTGTTCAGGTAAGGGAATTTTTTTTCAATATAAAAGGCAACGGTATCACAATTACGTAATTTGAACCACGGCATACAGAGGCCGTTGACAAGGAGGTAGAAGAGGAGCAGACCAAAAATAAGAAAAAATGCCCCCCAAAGAAATTCACTCTGCCGGAGAATGTCGGCAAGGAAGAGACCTAAGAGTAAAAAGAGCAAGGCAGTGACCCCCACCTGGCACAGCCCTTCCAGAAGTGCTACCAGATGGAATTGCCTTCTTACTTTTTTGAGCAAGCGTTCAATAATTTGATATTTATCATCCATGCGGCGAGTTCCGGATTCTAACCGATATTGCGAAAAATTTGAATTATGCACGACGCAAGTTTAAGAAGTGATATAACAATGTAGCAAATTCCACAGCCAATGTCAAGGAAGCCTTTGCTTGGGGATTTCTCAAGAATCCTTCAATACGCCACTCTTTCGCCCTCCTTTTAATTGCTTTTTTCTCAACAATGTGATATTATTTCATTTATGGTAGCTTTTCTTTATTGGTTAATATTTCCCCGAATTTTACCATAATTCGGGGCGAGTCAACTTCACTTTTTCAACCAAATCTGGGGTGTTCTAAAGAAGAGGCTACGGAGACTACTTCTGACAAATTTTCACCAAGTGGGTAAAAATTTCATAATTGGGAATGAAAACAGATGATAAAGTAAAATCAGCTATTCTAAAAAACACTGTAATATCAACTTCTTAGCTCCAGATAGATATCTTGGCATAATATTTGCCACTTTTTACTATAGCGGAAAATACGACAGGTGAAAGCACAGAGATCCACGGGCGGTTTTTAGCAGATATAGAAGATGAGTCCAAGGAAAAAAATAGGGGAGTTGTTAATTAATGCCGGGCTTATTGATGCCGTTCAGCTCCAATCTGCTCTGGGACATCAAAAACAGTGGGGAATGAAGCTGGGTACTAGCTTGATCGAAATGGGATTCATTAAGGAAGAGACTCTCGCTGATTTTCTCAGCAACCAGATGAGGGCTCCGGGCATTAGCCTCTCCGAAGTGGAAATATCCGAAGAGGTCTTCACCTATATCCCCAAAGATATTGCCGAGAAATACATGGTTGTTCCGGTAGAGCTAAAAGAGGGTCCAGGCAAAAAGACTCTGGTAGTTGCTATAGCCGACCCAACTAATTTAGGAGTCGTTGATGATCTTCAATTCTCGACCGGCTGCAAAATAGACCCCCGTGTAGCTCCGGAATCAGCCATCCTAAAGGTATTAAAAAATTACGGTAAAAGGAAGGAAAAGGAAGAAAAGGCGATAGAGCTTGGTGAGGAATTCTCCGAGACTGAGGCCTTATCATCTGGCTCCGAAGAAATGGAGATAGTCAGGGATGTGATCGAACAGACTGCTGTTGCGCAACAAGAGCAAATTAAATCTGTCTCAGTGACAGGCGAAACGAAAAGGGTTGAAACCCAGGAGAAACCGGTTGCCCCGGAGATCGCTAAGGAGACGGAGTTAAAAGATGAGGAAGAGCTACCGCTAATTGAACCAGAGGCAGATGACACTGAAGCTTTTGTCGCCGCAATGGCCGAGGTTCAAAAGGAAGTTCAAACAGGAATACAAGAAGAGGTACGAGAAGAAGTTCAAGAAGAAATAGAGGCTATTAGAGAGGAGCCGCCAGAGGAAGCCCCGGCTGAAGAGATAAAGCCGCCCACGGAACAAGAGCAGCCCCCCCAACCCCTTGCCGAAAAGGAGGATCTTCCCGGGCCCGGGGCAATGGAGGAAAAAGTTTCTGCCCCCGAGTTCAGGGCTGCTGATTGGGAATCAATTATAGAAATTATGAAAAAGCTTGATTCTTTGAGGAAAGAGGTTATGAAGACCAAATCGGGTCTTCAGAGCATTCTATCTATTTTAATAAAAAAGGGTCAATTCTCTAAAGAAGAATTCTTGGAGGAGATGAAAAAGAGGAAGACTAATTCCCGCACTAAGGCTGATAAAAATGAAGATTAAATCTATCAGGAGATATTAGCTTGAGTCAAAGAAAAAGATTGGGAGAGATTCTGCTCGAGTCTGGCTTGGTTGATGGCCTTCAGCTCCAGGCAGCTCTGGCCAATCAAAGAACCTGGGGGGGTAGATTAGGTACGGTCCTCATTAAAATGGGGATGATCACCGAGGAGACTATGCTTAAGTCCCTTTCCGGGCAGTTAAATATCCCTACAGTTGATCTCGCAAAGATCCGGATCTCTGATAAGGTCTTAAAGGCCGTCCCCCGGGATGTGGTTGAAAAGTATCATACTATCCCCGTGGGTCTAAAACAGGTGGTCGGGAGGACAACTCTCTATATAGCTTTATCTGACCCCACTAATTTCGAGGCCATTGATGAGATTCAGTTTCTAACCGACCATCCGGTAAAGGTTGTTCTGGCAACCGATAGTGTGATTACTGATGCAATTGCACACTACTACTATGGACAGGAAAGGCCGGTAGAGGCTATCAATTATTCGAACTCGGAGGCTTCCCCGGATGAGCAAATGGTTATTGTTCGGGGAGAAAGTGAGAAGAGTCAGGCTACCGAAGAGAGTCAGGGAACTTCCCCTCCGGTTAAACAAGAAAACACGAGTGGATCCCGGAAGGGACTGATGGCTTTATTAAAGCTGCTGATAAAGAAGAAAGTAATCTCCCAGGAAGAATATTTTCAGGAATTAAAGAACCTGTGATTCCCTACCTAAGCTAACCTTTTATGAGCTTACCGTTAGAGTCCACCCGGAAAACAGGTAATACCCTGATCCGGATAGAAGGTCTCAAAACTGCTTTTTTCACCCACATTGCTGCCATAAGAGCAGTAGATGGAGTTAGCCTTCAGATTCAGGAAGGGCAGACCTTGGGATTAGTTGGAGAATCGGGCTGCGGGAAGACGGTTACTGCCCTCTCCATTATGCGCCTGGTTCCCTCTCCTCCGGGAAAGATAATGGAGGGGAAGATTATTTACAAAGACCGGGATCTTCTTCAACTTTCTCAGGAGGAGATGAGGAAGGTTCGGGGGAATCAGATCTCAATGATCTTCCAGGAGCCAATGAGCTCCCTCAATCCTCTTTTCATAATCGGTGCTCAGATCGGCGAGGCCATTGAAACTCACCAGAAGTTAAGCAAAAGGCAGTCACGGGAAAAGACCATCGGGCTATTGAACCTGGTAGGTATACCCTCTCCCGAGCAAAGGTTTAGAGAATATCCCCATCAATTAAGCGGAGGGATGCGCCAGCGGGTAATGATCGCCATGGCCATATCTTGTGAACCCGAACTGCTTATTGCCGATGAGCCCACCACTGCCCTGGATGTTACCATTCAGGCCCAGATCTTAGAGCTTCTGGAGAACCTCCGCCAACGGCTGAAGATGTCCATCCTGCTTATCACCCACGACCTGGGAATAATTGCCGAAATGGCTGAGATGGTGGCCATAATGTATGGAGGCAAGATCGTTGAATACACTGATGTCGGCAGAATCTTTACCAATCCCCGGCATCCCTATACACTTGGTCTTCTCAATTGCCTTTCCCAGATGGGAACCGGGGAGAAGGGGGGAAAAAGGAGATTGGCTACTATCCCCGGGATTGTTCCCAGCTTTACTGAGCTAACCCCGGGGTGCCGCTTTGCCGAGCGCTGTTCTCAGGCAATGGAGCATTGCTATCAGGAGGAGCCAGCGCTGAAGGAAATAGGGAAATCCCACTGGGTGAGCTGCTGGAAAGTATGAGCCTCGCCGGATAAGTCACAGCTCGTCAGTAATAGCTTCCCGAGCCAGATTCCGAGCGGCGGTGGAGTCCCGGGCATATAAATCAGCTCCGATCTCATCAGCAAACTCCTGGTGGACCGGTGCACCTCCGATCATAATCTTTACTTTATCTCTTATCCCGGCATCCTCGATGGCTTTAATGGTATCCTTCATCGCCAGCATAGTGGTGGTGAGCAGCGCTGATATACCCAGCAGCTCGGCATTGTGCTGCTTAACTGCATCCACGAATTTTTCCGGGGGCACATCCGAGCCCAAGTCAATCACCTCAAAACCGGCTCCTTCCAAGGCCATGGTCACCAAGTTCTTGCCGATATCATGCAAGTCTCCTTTGACTGTGCCAATAACCATCTTTCCCAGCGGTTCAATCCCCTGCTCCACGATGGCCGGTTTAATGATTTCCATTCCCCGATTCATTGCCCGAGCGGCAATCAGCATCTCCGGAACAAAGTACTCTCCTTTCTGGAACAGGTCTCCGACCTCATCCATTGCCCTAATAAGCCCTTTTTTAAGAATGTCTTCAACCTTAGCCCCCTGGGCCGTCAGCTTCTGAACCCTCTGAACGACTTCCTCGGCCTTCCCGGCAATCACCAATCTCTTCAGCTCTTCCATTTCTTCCTCCTCGGGTAGATGGGAAACGAAGTAATTAATCCCAAATAATATGTTAATGTAAGGGCCGATGTCTCTATCGGCCCAAATCCTTCGACCCCGATGCCCATCGGGGCTCAGGATGTGGGAAACTGGGGTCAGGTCTTGCTTTTTGCTATCTTTGAGGCTATTCTACTTACCCGGCCCCTCCTCCCGACCTTTTCCCAAGGGTCGGACCTATTCTTGTTGCTTCTGGAATGATGAGAATATATCAAGAGTCAACCCCATTGTCAAGGAAACCGGGCCCGCACCTTCTATACTGAAGAAGCCTCAGCTTCTCCTGAATGCTCCTTCTATGGATAATCTCCAGGAACTCATCTCCCAGCCGGCTGCTCTCCTTTGCTACCCTATTCCAGTATGATATACGCTCTTTATTGCTACGGCGGAAAAGCTTGAAATCATTCCGGCCGGGTATTTTCCGGTAGGGCAGCTTATCCACGAAGCCCTGCTCCATGATAATGGAGTGTGCCTTCCTGCCAGCAAAGACCCACAAGTTCTCTGCCATAGATTACTCCTCAATGACCTCAATTAGCATGCCACCTTCAAGGCTGCAAAGAGCCAAAACTACCTGACTCTATCTCGGATGGGTCTTCCACATCAATGATATGGACGATATCCTTATACATTCCCTTTTTCAGGGTAGCGATTGCCTCGCGCTGCTTGTTCAACCCCTTGGCAAAAGCAAGGGCCTCATCCATGAGGTCATCCTTATGACACGATTTCATAATGATGTTATGTTCTTCACACTCTTTTGCGGTCAGCCGCTTGCCGGTATATTTCATCTCCTCAAGCTTATACATGGGTATTGCCTTCTTCAATATGGCTGTCATCCCGGGTAAAAAAGGCATGCCGAGGTCCACCTCGGGAAGGCACAAGTAGCCCCGGTCAGAGCGCATAAACCTGAAATCAAAGGAGCAGCACAGTAAAGCGCCACCGGCAAATGCATGGCCACCGATGGCAGCGATCGTAGGCATGGGATATACGAGTATTCTCTTCAAAAGCCTCATCAATGTATAGATGAACTCCTTAGCGGTCTTGACATCTCCCTCCTGGACGATAGGAACTAACCAGTCCAGGTCTATGCCGTTAGAGAAGATCTTCTCATGGGCTGTTCTCACCACCAGGGCATTTGCATCGGTATCATTCTCGATCTCGTCCAGGACACGGAGAAACTCCTTAAGGAATGGAGGGTTGAATCGGTTTTCCCCGCTGTTCATGGTGACAATGGCTATTTTGTCATCAAGGGTATATTCTACTTTAGGCATAACTGACTCCCCCCTCATCGGGGAATATAATTGAATTAAATACAGCTCATTATACATGATAGCAGGGGGCAAACCAAGATAAATAATGCGTTAACGTAGGGGTTCAATGGCGGGTCGGATAAATCCGACCCCTACGAAGATTTATCCATCATTAATGCATAATTGTAGGGGTTCGATTCCTGAACCTGTCAGGAACAGGTTTATCGAACCCGGCTTACCCTCCCGATGGACATCGGGATCCATCGGGGTGAAGGCTTGATGGCTTACTTCGTCCGCCTGAGGCGGAGGAGCGGGACGGATGAATCCGACCCCTACAATCAAGCCCCTACGCCAAACAGGCACAAGCTTGTCCTGAGCCCCGCCTGTGGCGGGATCGAAGGATAAGTTGTTAATATACCAATCCTTCGACAGGCTCAGGACAAAGTAATTATGATATTCACGCATCATTTGGGTTTAATACAGTTCATTATATATGATAGCAGGGGGCAAACCAAGATAAATTTCCATCAGGACTTTCCCCGTTTTTTTAGGTAAAGAGTGGATAGGCTCTGTTGGCCCGAATAGGGGTGGACACTGATCCGTCTGAGGTGGATATCGGCTACCCAGTATAGTCCGCCTATGGCGGATTGAAGGACTTTCGGGGGAGCCCGGATGAAGCTAATTTCGTTGTTAAGAGGGTAAGTATTCATGCGGAGGATAGAGCCCTAAATTAACACAGTTTTTCAAGGTTTGCGGGGTATTGTTTAGGGAAAAGGCAAAAATTCACCCCAGAACAGGGTGGTAAAATCCCCCTGAATCCCCCCCGACCCCCCTTTAACAAAGGGGGGCAAGGGGGGATTGAAAGGGGGACTTTATAATTGGGATTCAATAAACATTCCCCCCTTTAGCAAAGGGGGGCAAGGGGGGATTTGATTAGAAAATAAGTTCTTATTTTTCGTGGTACTCTTAAAGGGCATGAGAATT
>SDBT01014159.1_pt1 | contig 12730 bp, 11 predicted proteins | sample 2277101 | NCBI WGS metagenome assembly SDBT01 (sample SAMN10404973, study PRJNA504765) | marine sediment metagenome | isolation source: marine sediment core GS10_PC15, 103 cmbsf | place: Arctic Ocean: Southern Knipovich Ridge | collected 2010 | reverse complement strand
GGCCGGCTGGACAACGAGATGTACAACCTGGCCACCTTGCTGGCCGAGAAGCTGCAGTAGGCACCGCGATTCGAGGTCGTTCTTCAGGCCCACCGACAAGCCTCGATCGTGCGCCTCATCGGCGATGAACCGGTTGTACTCGAGCTGCTCGGTCGCGTTCAACCCCACGCCGTTGTCGTTGATGTAGGCTGGGAGAAGACTCTACTTCGGAGCTGAAGCCCGGGCCATCTCGATCACCGGCAGAGCGACGCCGAGCAGGATTACCAGGCTGCCTCCGATCTCCGCCGGGCCGGGCCAGGATCCGAAGAACAGGCCGCCCAGGGCGAAGGCGAACACCGGGGCCACGAACAGCACCAGGGTGGACAGGGCGACCGGGACGTGGCGCAGGGCCAGCATCATGCAGATGCGGCTCGTCACCGGGCCGAGCAGGGCCGCGGTAGCGCACAGCAGCCACAGGTTGAGGTCCGCCCGGGCCAGGAGGCCGAGCCGTCCCGGGATGCAGGCCATCAGCAAGACCGCGATCCACAGCCGCAGGCTGTTGACCAGCAAGGGATCGATTCGAAGGATGGTCTTGCGCACGATCACCTGCATCGCGCCGAAGGCCACGGCTGCCAGAAGGGCCCAGAGCATGCCGGCCGCCGGCGCGTCCGCCTCGCCTCCGAGGTGGCGCTGGAGCAGGGCGAAGCCGGCCAGGGCCAGCAGCGCACCGATCCAGAAGCGCGGCGTGACCCGCTCGCCCAGCACCCACCACGCCCCCAGGGCCACGAAGATCACCTGGATGCGCAGCATCACCGAGGCCGGGCCCGGACCGATGCGCGCAAGCGCGTGGGCCATGGCCTCGTTGCCCAGCGCGGACAGGATGCCGAGCAGGGCGGCCACGACGATCGCAGTGCGGTCGAGGCGCGGCTTCCGCCGTACTCCTGCGATGCCGGCCGGGATGGTGTTGAGCACGGCGGCCACCAGCAGCATGGGCAGGACCAGCGCTTCCGCGGGCGCCACGGCGGCGGCCGCCTTGAAGGGGATCAGGTAGGCGGCCGCCCAGAAGGCGCCGACGGCGGACAGCAGGATGCCTCTTTGCATTCACTTCCCGGTGAACTCGGGCTCGCGTTTCTCCAAGAAGGCGGCCACGCCCTCGGCCTTGTCGGCGGTGCCGCAGGACAGGGCGTGCAGGTAGGACTCGTGGGCCAGGCCCTCGGCCAGGGAGCCGTCCTCGTGGCGCAGGACGGCTTCCTTGGCGTACTGGACGGCCAGCCTGGGGCGGGCGGCGATGGTGGCGGCGAGTATTTTAACTTTTTCCATGAGCTGGTCCGGCTCGACCACGCGGTTGACCAGACCGATGCGGTGCGCCTCGGAGGCGGTGATGGGGTCGCCGGTCAGGATCAGCTCCATGGCCCGGCCCATGCCCACCAGCCTGGGCAGGCGCTGGGTGCCGCCGGCGCCCGGGGTGATGCCCAGCTTGACCTCGGGCTGGCCCATCCGGGCCGTGGAGGCGGCAATGCGCATGCTGCAGGCCATGGCCAGCTCGAGCCCGGCGCCCATGGCCCAGCCGTTGATCGCGGCGATGGAGGGGATCGGCAGATCCTCGATCATCCCGAAGACCTGCTGGCGCCGCTTGGTGACCACCCGGCCGAGCACGCTGTCGCGCACCTTGAGCTCGCTGATGTCCGCGCCGGCCACGAAGGCTTTCTCGCCCGCGCCGGTTACGATCAGCACGCGCAGCTCGGGGTCGGCCTCGACCCGCTCGATCGTCTGGGCGATCTCCTCGATCGTGTCGTCGTTCAAAGCGTTGCGCATCTCGGGGCGGTCGACGGTCAGGATCGCCAGCCGGCCCTGTTTTTCGAATGAGATATTCTCGGGCATCGCCAGTCCTCAGCTCTCGTAGTCATGAAAACCCTTGCCGGTCTTCTTGCCCAGGTGGCCCTGCTCGACCAGCCTGTCCACGCAAGGGGGGTGCCGGTAGCGCGGGTCGTCGAGCACCGTCAGCAGGGTCTGCATCTTGGCCCGGTGCACGTCCAGGCCGATCATGTCGACCAGTTGCAGCGGGCCCATGGGGTGGCCGGCGCCCAGCTTCATGGCCTTGTCGATGTCGGCCGGACTGGCCACGCCCGTCTCGACCAGCCAGGTGGCCTCGTTGAGCAGCTGGCCCAGGACCCGCGAGACGATTCCCGCCGGGGCCTCGGCTTCGCAGACCACCGGATCCTTGCCCAGGGCCTTGCCGAACTCCTCGGCCGCGGCCAGGGTCTCTTTCGAGGTCTTCTGGCCGGGCATGATCTCGACCAGCTTCATGATCGTGGGCGGGTTGAAGAAGTGCATCTGGACCACCTTGTCCGGCCGGCCGGTGGCCGAGGCGATGGCCGAGATCGACAGCGAGGTGGTGTTGGTGGCCAGGATCACCCCGGGCCGGGCCAGCTCGTGGAGCTCGGCGAAAACCTTTTTCTTGATTTCGAGGTCCTCGACCACGCTCTCGATCGCGAAGTCGGCCTCGCGGGCCGCGGCGTTGCCCACGGCGAAGGTCATCTTGCCCAGCACCGCGGCCTTGTCGTCGGCCGTGATCTTTCCCTTGGCGACGCGCTTGTCCAGGCCCTTTTCGATCCGGGTCCTGGACTTGTCGATGAGCTCCTGGTCGATATCGGTGACGGTGACCTCGAAGCCCTGCTGGGCGCATAGCTGGCCGACGCCGGCACCCATGGTGCCCGAGCCGACCACGATTACTTTTTTGATTTCCATGAGTTGCTCCCTCAGTTCATGCGCTCGACGACCACGGCCACGCCGTTGCCGCCGCCGATGCAGGCGCTGAACACGCCCAGATTGGCGTCTCGATCCTTCAGGGCGTACAGCAGGCTGGTCAGTATCTTCGAGCCGGTGGCTGCCACCGGGTGGCCCATGGCGATTGCGCCGCCGTTGACGTTGACCTTGCTGCGGTCCAGCTTCAGCTCGCGTTCGCAGGCGATGTACTGGGCGGCGAATGCCTCGTTCAGCTCGATCAGGTCCATGTCGGAAAGATTCAGCCCGGCCATCTTCAGGGCGGCCGGGACGGCCTTGACCGGCGCCATTCCGAAGCGCTTGGGCTCGTAGCCCACGAATGCGTATCCGCGGATCAGCGCCATTGCATTCAGCCCCAGGGCCTTGGCTTTCTCGCGATCCATGAGCACCTGTGCGGCGGCCGCATCGCAAAGCGCGCAGGCGTTGGCGGCGGTGATCGTGCCTTCCTTTGCAAAAACCGGCCTCAACTTCGCAAGGCCCTCGGCCGTGACGCCCTCGCGGAAGATCTCCTCGTCCTTGAAGACGTTGACCTTGCCCTTGCGGCCCGGCACCTCGATGGGCACGATCTCCTCGACGAACTTGCCGGCCTTGACGGCGGCCTCGGTCTTGTTTTGCGACTCGGCGGCGAACTGGTCCTGCTCCTCGCGCGTGATGCCCAGCTCACTCGCCATGGTTTCGGTCAGTTCGCCCATCAGTCCGCCGCCCAGCGGGCAGCGGAAGCCGTCCTTGTGCATCAGGTCGACCAGCTCGCCGGTGCCCATCCGGTAGCCCCAGCGCGCCTTGGGCAGGGCGAAGGGGATCTGGCTGGAGCTCTCGGTTCCGCCCACAAGCACGCAGGCAACGTCCTCGGCCTTGATGGCCTGGGCGCCGAAGATCAGCGCCTGGATGCTCGAGCCGCAGCGGACGTTGATCGAAACCGCCGGGGAATCGACGGGAATACCGCCATTCACGGCCGCGAGCCTGGCGGGATTGGGGCCCACACCCGCCTGCCAGGCGTTGCCGAACACGGTCTGCTCGATGGTGTCGGGCGAGATGCCCGCGCGCTTGATCGTCTCGCGGACGACTTCCGCGCCGAACTCGGCAGCGCTGAGCGGCGCCAGGGAGCCGCCGAACTTGCCGCCCGCCGTGCGGGCAGCACCCAGGATCACGACTTCTTTCATGACGACCTCCAATTAGAAATCATCTGTTGGCCTTGCGGTAGCCCAGCAGATCGTTGGCTATGATCATCTTCTGGATGTTGGTGGTGCCTTCGACGATCTGATAGAGAATGGCGTCGCGGTAGAAGCGGGCCACGGGGTACTCGGTGGAGTAGCCGTATGAGCCCAGGATGCGCATGGCGTACTCGGAGCAACGGGTCACCGCCATGCCGGCCGTGTACTTGGCGTAGCTGGTCTCCATCACGTTGCCGAGCTGGCCCTGGTCCTTCTGCCAGGCCGCGCGGTAGGTCAGCCAGCGGGCGGCCTCCAAGGCGGCGGCCATCTCGGCGATCAGGGCCTGGTTCATCTGGAACTCACCCACCGGCTTGCCGAACTGCTCGCGCTCGTTGCAGTACTGCACGGCCGTGTCCAGGCAGGCCTGGGCCAGGCCCACCCCGCCCGCGGCGCAGCACAGCCGGGTCTGGTTCAGCGAGCCGAACACGATCCTGGCGCCCCAGCCCAGCTCGCCCAGCAGGGCTTCTTTCGGGAGCTTGACGTCCTCGAACGAGATCTCCGAGGTCGGCGAAGAGCGGGTGCCCAGCTTGTCCAGGTCGCTGGTGGAGATGCCGTCCGAGTGCATGTCCACGACAAAGGCGCTCAGTCCCTTGGTCCCGGCCGAGCGGTCGTGGTGGGCGTAGACGATGGCCGCGTCGGCCCGCGAGGCGAAGGAGATCCACGTCTTGGTGCCGTTCAGGATCCAGCCGTCGCCGTCGGGCTTGACGTTGGACTTCATGCTCATCATGTCCGAGCCCGAGTTGGGCTCGGAGATTGCGAAGCAGCCGATCTTCTCGCCGGAGATCAGCGGTGGTATCCACTTCTCCTTCTGCGCCTCGTCGCCGTGGCGCAGGATGGAGAGCGCCGTGCCCAGGCACTGGGTGTTGAAGGCCACCCGGATGGACGACGAGCCGCGGCTGACCTCCTCGCACAGGATGGTCTGGGCCAGGAAGCCCACGTCGGTGCCGCCGTACTGCTCCGGAATGGGGCAGCCGTAGTAGCCCAGCTCGCCCATCTTGCGCACCACGTGAAGCGGGAAGTGGTGCTCCTCGTCCCACCTGTCCGCGTTGGGGATGATCTCCTTGTCGGTGAACGAGCGGGCCGCCTCCTTCATGGCCACGAGTTCTTCGCTGAGTGCGAAATCCATGGTTTTTCAGACCTCCAAAGGGTTTTGCGAAGAGGGGACTCACGTAGGTCGCCCGGTAGAATGCCCCCCGACCACGGGGCTGTCAAGAGGAACTGGAACTGATCCGGGACTTGATCCCATCTTGACATTTCGCTTTGCCGGTGCTCATGTTTGGCTCGTTCGTCTGCGGAGGTCTGACCGATGGTCGACGGGTTGGTCATCATGCTGGTCGGGATGGGGGTGGTGTTCCTGTTCCTGATCGTGCTGATTGGGTACATCCGGCTGATCGGGATACGGGACGCCGAGCCCGGGCCGGCCCGGAAGGCGAGCGAGGACGGCGGGGTCCACCGGGCGGCGGCCATCGCGGTGGCCATCGAGCTATCGCGCGCCGGCCCGCCGCGGCCGGCCCTGGAGCCCGCGGGCGCGGCGGACCGGAACGCCTGGCGGAACAGCGGCCGCAGCCAGCTGCACCAGGGGCCCGGGATCGTGGAGGCGAATCGAGCCGGACGGCGAGGCGCACGGTGAACCCCCGGCAGGCCATGGTCGAGTTCGGCCGGTCCACCGGTTTCGCGAACATGGGCTGGCAGGAGCTGGTCATGTGGGCCATCGGAGGCCTGCTGATCTTTCTGGCCATCCGGAAGAAGTACGAGCCCTTGCTGCTCATACCGATCGGGTTCGGGTGCATCCTGGCCAACATCCCGGTGGCCGGCATGATGGATCCCGGAGGCTGGCTGCTGATCGTCTACGACTTCGGGATCGGCACCGGGCTGTTTCCCCTGTTCATCTTCCTCGGGATCGGGGCCATGACCGACTTCGGGCCGCTGCTGTCGCGGCCCTCGACCGGCCTGCTGGGAGCGGCCGCGCAGATCGGGATCTTCGCCACCCTGATAGGCGCGGTGGCCCTGGGCTTCGATCTGAAGGAGGCCGCGGCCATCGGGATCATCGGCGGTGCGGACGGGCCCACATCGATCTACGTGGCCGGCCGGCTGGCCGAACACCTGATGGGGCCGATCGCCATCTCGGCGTATTCCTACATGGCCCTGGTGCCCGTCATCCAGCCGCCGATCATGCGGCTGCTGACCACCAGGGCCGAGCGCGAGGTCCGGATGGAGCAGGCCCGCGATGTCTCGCGCCTGACCCGGATCCTGTTCCCCGTCGGCACCGTGCTGCTGTGCGCCCTGCTGGTGCCCACGGCCACCCCGCTGATCGGCATGCTCATGTTCGGCAACCTGCTGCGCGAGGCCGGGGTGGTGGAGCGCCTTTCCAAGACCGCCCAGAACGAGCTGATCAACATCGTGACCATCTTCCTGGGGGTATGCATCGGGGCCAAGATGGGCGGGGAGAGTTTTTTGACCTGGGGCACGCTCAAGATCCTCGGCCTGGGAATGATCGCCTTCGTGCTGGGGACCGCCGGCGGGGTGCTCCTGGGCAAGCTGATGTACCTGTTTTCGGGCGGAAAGGTCAATCCGCTGATCGGCGCGGCCGGGGTATCGGCCGTGCCCATGGCCGCAAGGGTGGTGGAGATCGAGGGCCAGCGGGCGAACGTGAACAACCACCTGCTGATGCACGCCATGGGCCCCAACGTGTGCGGGGTGATCGGCTCGGCCATCGCCGCCGGGGTGCTGTTGTCGTTGGTCGGATGACGAACCGTTACAGGAGACGACTAGGATGAAGAACGTCGAGCAGAGCTTCGAGGATCTGCGCCAGCGCGTCGAGGCGCAGTTTGCAATGGGCGGCGAAAAGGGCGTGGCCAAGCAGCACAAGGGCGGAAAGCTTACCGCCCGCGAGCGCATCGAGCGCCTGTTCGATCCGGGCAGCTTCACCGAGACGGACATGTTCGTGCGGCACCGCTGCGTGGACTTCGGCATGGAAGAGACCGGGATCGCCGGCGACGGGGTGGTTACCGGCCACGGGCTGGTCCACGGCCGGCGGGTGTTCGCCTACGCCCAGGACTTCACCTCGCGGGCGGGCACCATGGGCGAGATGCAGGCCAAGAAAATCTGCAAGCTGATGGACCTGGCGCTCAAGGTGGGCGCTCCGCTCGTGGGCATGAACGACTCGGGCGGCGCGCGCATCCAGGAGGGCGTGGACGCCCTGTCGGGCTACGGCCAGATCTTCTACCGCAACTCGGTGGCCTCGGGGGTGATCCCGCAGCTCTCCGCCATCATGGGCCCCACGGCCGGAGGCGCGGTCTACTCGCCGGCCATGACCGACTTCGTCTTCCAGGTCAAGGGCTCGTCGTTCATGTTCATCACCGGCCCGCAGGTCATCAAGGCGGTCACCGGCGAGGAGGTCTCGGCCGAGGACCTCGGTGGGGCCATGGCCCACGCCACCCGCAGCGGCTGCACCCACTTCGCCTGCGAGGACGACCCCGACTGCATCGAGCGCATCCGCCAGATGTTGACCTACCTGCCGGCCAACAACCTCGATGATCCACCCGTGGTCGAGACCTCCGACGACCCCGGACGCGATTGCCCGGAGCTCGACACCATCGTCCCGGACGAAGCCAAGCAAAGCTACGACATGCACGACGTGATCCGCTCGCTGGCGGACGACGGGACGATGTTCGAGCCCCACGCTCTGTGGGCCACGAACATCATAATCTGCTTCGTCCGCATGGGCGGGTCCACGAAGGGGGTGATCGCCAACCAGCCGGCGGTCATGGCCGGCGCCCTGGACGTCAACGCCTCGGACAAGGCCACCCGCTTCATCCGCTTCTGCGACGCCTTCAACATCCCGCTCTTGACCATAACCGACGTGCCCGGCTACCTGCCCGGGACCGATCAGGAGTGGTCGGGGATCATCCGCCACGGGGCCAAGCTGCTGTGGTGTTACTCCGAGGCCACCGTGCCCAAGGTGACCCTGATCACACGCAAGGCTTACGGCGGCTCCTACCTGGCCATGTGCTCGTCCGACCTGGGGGCGGACTGCGTCTTCGCCTGGCCCACGGCCGAGATCGCGGTCATGGGCGCCGAGGGCGCCTCGCGCATCATCTTCCGCAAGGAGGTAGCCGCGGCCGAGGACTCAGAGGCCAAGTTCAAGGAGAAGGTGGCCGAGTACGAGGCCCTGTTCGCCAACCCCTACAAGGCCGCCGAGCGCGGCTACATCACCTCGGTCATCCAGCCGCGCGAGTCGCGCGCGCGGATCATCGAGGCCTTCGCCATGCTGCGCAACAAGCGCGAGCTGCGCCCGGCCCGCAAGCACGGAAATATCCCCGTCTGAGCCCGGCTGGCGTCCGGGCCGAGCAGGCCCCGGGAGGGAAGCCGTGAGGGATGCGTTTTCGTTCGTTCTGTTCGGATTGCTGCTGGCCTGCCAGGCGCGCGCGTTGCCGCCCGAGCGGGTGATCGCGCTCGAGCCCGGCGCCGACCGGTTCGAGAAGGGGCTCCCCGGCAAGTGGACGGCGGTGAGCGAGAATCCAAAGGTGGTCGAGGTCGAGGCCTTCGAGACGGCCGAGGTGCACCTTCAGGCCAGGGGCGAGGGCACCGCGCTGGTGATGTTGATAAACCGGTCCATCGGCCACTTGGTCTTCTGGAAGGTGCGCGTCGGCGGAGGGAAGTCCGCCCCTTCTCGCCCCGACCCTTCCGGGTTGCAAGGGCCCTGCAACTGCGGCCGGGGCGGCTATCCGCTTTCCTGCTCCGTGGCCGGCCTCGAGTGCGTCGAGGCCCTGCGCGGCCTGCTGGAGAAATCCGACCTGACCACGGCCGATCTGCGCCTCAAGTTCACGGTCCAGGGGCTCCAGGCCCTGCTGCGGGATTTCCAGCCGCGGCTGGCCAGGGAGGGCTTCGGCCAGATCGCGCTCGCGTTTTCGGGGGTCAACCTGCGCACCGAGGGCACGCTGCCGGACGAGGCCGCCTGGCGCAGGCTCATGCTGGTGCTCTACCGCGGCATGGTGGGCAAGCTGTTGCTCGACGACCGAACGCGGATGGCGCCCGGGGGAGGCGGACACGGGGCGGATCGTTGACAGCCCTGCCGGGCTGCCCTTAGACTGGCTGTGAAACTTCCTGGAGGCGAGCGATGCTGCGTGCGATCCGGCCGATCGCGGTTGTCTGGATGCTGGTCTCGTGGACGTCGGCGACCCGGGCGCAGACGGCCGAACCCGGCCCCGGGGTGCGGCGGCTGGCGGTGTTGTTGCTGCCCGCTGGCGACGTAGAGCCGGCCGAGCAGTTACTGGTGCAGGAGGCCATGCTGAGCGAGGCGTTCACGCACAGCGGCGACGAACTCGACTGGCTGCTGGTGGCCTTTTCGAGCCAGCGCCCCCGGGACGCGGAGCAGCGCATCCTGGCCGAGGTCGAGAGACTGATCGAGAAGGGCAAGAAGTCCTACCGCTACATGAAGCTTCAAAAGGCCGAGGCCTCGTTCGAAAAGGCGGCCGCCATGCTGCGCAGCCGGCCGCTTACGCGCTGCGACGCGAAGAAGATATCCCAGATGTACCTCTACTGGGCCCGCTCGGTGCTGGACGGGGGGGAGGAGATCGGAGCGCAGGCGCTGCTGGGCCAGATCGCGCGCTTCGATCCCAAGGCCGCTCCAGATCCCGCCGTCATGCCGCCCAACCTGGTGGCCACCTTCGACCTGGCCCTGGACGAACGTCGCAACAGGCCGCTGGGCAAGGTGCTTTTCGAGATCGGTCCGTCCGCAGGCGCCATCCACGTCAACTGCCGGCCCATGTCCGCCGGCGTGGTGGAGCACACCGGCGTGGCCGGGGACGAGCTCTGGCTGGCGGCCGAGGTCTCCGGCGGGCAGTTCTGCAACCGCTTCACGCTGGCCGAGGGGGCCCGGAGGCGCTTGATCGTGTTCTCGGGCCAGCCGGGTGACTCGGTCCTGATGGCCGAGCGGTTCAAGGCTCTGGGCAAGCGCAAGGCGACCCTTTCGTCTATTGGCAAGAGGCCCGACGATGACGTGGACGCATTGGCCAGCATTACGGACACGCGCGTGCTACTGCTGGGCGAGATGACCGAGACGCCCGGAGGACGCGCGGTCCGCCTGGGCCTGTACGTGCCCGGCCGCGGCCTGGTGGGCGACCCCCGGGTCGTCCCCCTGACCAGGACCTCCCGTCCCGACTCGACCAGCCTCTCGGCCGCCTTCGACGAGCTGGCAAAGACCGTCAAGGGCCCCACCATGCTGGCCATCCTGTTTCCTTCCGAGCCCGAGCCTCGACCCGAGGCGCTCAAGGTGGACGACGAGCCCCCCGGCGACGGCCGAAGCGGCAACTACGACGACAATGCCGGCGCAACCCCGTGGTACAAGACCTGGTGGTTCTGGACCGCCGCCGGCGTGGCGATGGCCGGCGCGGTGGCCACCGGCGTGGCGCTGGGCGTGAGCAGCGGCGAGGTGGAGCCGTCGGGCAAGGTCGTGCTGACGATCAATCCCCCGTAGAATGTCGCTCACGCTCACCGGCGCCGGCAGCGGGTCAGGACCAGCAGGGCCAGGAGGGGCAACAGGGCCAGCCCGGTGGAAGGACCGGCGGTGGCGCAGCCGACCGCGTCGGGATCGTCCTGATGATGCCAGGGGCCCAGTTCGGCGTTTTGCCCCGGCACCACCGGGATGCAGCAGAAGACCGATTCGTCGGAGATCACCCGACACTCGGCCGCCCCGTCGAAGAAGTCCTCGGCCGAGGCGCCCAGCAGGTGATTGCCCGGGACCACCTGGAATTCGAAGTAACCGTTTTCGTCTGCTTCGGTGACCTCCCCGGTCTCGGCCCGCACCTCGGCCCCGGGCACCGTCGGTCCGGTGCAGTTCTCCGCGTCCAGGTCTTCGGTGGCCGCCAAAACGTAGCCGGTCACCAGCCCCTTGGGCGCATCGAAGTCGAAACCGCCGTGCTGGCCGTCTCCATCGTCACCTCCGCCCACGTCGTCGTCGCCGCCCACTTCGTCACCTCCGCCCACGTCGTCGTCGCCGCCCACTTCGTCACCGCCACCGCCGGACGGCGTCAGGCCCACCGAACACCAGATCTCCGCTCCGCCGGTCACCGAGCAGGTCCGCGACCCTTCCAGGTAGCCCGGCGCGGACGCGGTCAAGGAATAGCTGCCGGCCGGCAACTCCAGGCTGAAGAACGCGTCACCTGCGCGCACCGAGAGCGAGCCGACGCCTTCGATGAAGACCGTGGCCTCGGGAAGGCGCATGCTCATGTCGGAGGTCCCGACTCCCTGGTCCACGAACACCACGCCCTTGATCTCGCCGTTGCCGTCCTGGGGCGGGTCGTCCTGGTTCGGGTCGCCGTTGTCGTCGGGATCCACGCAGGCCCCCTCGGCAGTGCGCACCTGGATGTCCATGCCGTAGTAGAACCGGGCGATGTCCGGATGGCTCCAGCCGGCCAGGGACAGGCAGTTGGATCCGTTCTGGGACATGCAGCCCCGGTTGGCCCAGTTGCTCGGGCTTACCCAGCCCAGCGGGGTCTGGGTGACGCCGGAACCGCTGTTGTCCCAGTTGTATGTCACCCAGTGTTCGGTGCTGGTGGGATCGGAATCCCCGGGACCGGCGACGCAGGAGCTCGAGCCGGGGATGGCGCCGGCCACGTAGAAGGCGTAGATGACGTTGTCGTTGTAGACCAGCACCTGGCCCGAGGTGGCCGCCACCGCGTCGTAGTGCACCTGGGACGGCGGCCTGTTGCAGGAGTACACCTGGGCGTGGGTGCCGTCCCCGATGTGTCCATGGGTCGCCATGGAGTGGTACAGCACGCTCCGGGCCGAGACGGCCTGGGCCTTGAGCGCCTCGAAGTCGGCCGAACCGTTCTCGCAGGCGACCACGTGGGGCAGGTAGTCGTTCTCCACGTCCACCGCTCCCACCCCGTCCACCTGGGCGGTACAGTAGGCGGACACCGGGAACAGTAGCGTGCCCAGATCGGGCGTCGTCCCCAGACCGCATCCCACCAGGGCAGATGCCATCAAGGCGACCAGAACGAACCGGCTAGCGCTGTGCATGACGACCTCCAGGACGAGGTTCGCGTTACTTCACACCCTTATAGCAACTACCGTGCCAGACCGCCCGCCCCAACTCGTCGTCCAACTGCCTGAATTTCAGGGAGTATTCCAAGCACAAAGGCGACCCGCGTCCGCTTTGCCCAACGCGGTCTGCCAACCTGGCACATACGATGGTTGACCGATACCGGACGCATCTGGTCGATTTTAAAGGACAAATACCTGACTTTGAGACCTTGAAGAGCCGGACGCAACTGGTCACTCGGATTACCAGGCGTGCGGGACCACGCGTTCGGCGTCATGGGAGGATCGACAACCGCCGCGGCCATCTGGTTCAAGTGAACATTGTCCCTTCTCAATACCTCGCAGAATCGGATTTGGTTTTGAGAAGGGACAACCTGGGAGCGGAATGAGAAGGGACGACCCCAGCTAAGTGCGCATAGATGCCAGGCCAGGCCAACGAGGTTCCACACGAACCGTGAGAGTGTCCGAAATCCGGACACGGAGGACTCCCAGGGCGTGGAGCCTTCACGCACGCCCAGGACCAATCAGCCGTGATTCTGCGCGGTTCCTACCCTCCGGACAAATCTAGTCCAAGTGGTACACCATTTGCGTCAGCGCAAAAGCATGGCTCGACCGCTTCGATACATGCCTCGACCCAACACCACCTTCGAGGTCACCACCCGCACCCTGCAGGGCAGGCTGCTCTTGAGACCATCGGCCGAACTCAATGAGAT
>SDBT01014158.1_pt1 | contig 12730 bp, 20 predicted proteins | sample 2277101 | NCBI WGS metagenome assembly SDBT01 (sample SAMN10404973, study PRJNA504765) | marine sediment metagenome | isolation source: marine sediment core GS10_PC15, 103 cmbsf | place: Arctic Ocean: Southern Knipovich Ridge | collected 2010 | reverse complement strand
TCTTTCTGTAGTCTGTCGTTTATTTCTAGGATAAGTAATCCACCTTTTTTGACCTTAGTCAAAGCCTCATCTATTATCTCTTGTCCTGTTTGTTCCTCAGAAACATGGGTAACTGATAAACACAACACTAAATCATATTCATCACTAGAAACATTACCTATCTTTTTGCCAATATAAGGCTGTTCAACTAATTGTTCATAATCAACAAGCTCTTGCAAAACACCATAAGCTATAACTCTCCATTCAATATTAGGTTCTATACCATCAAGCATTACTGCTTCTCGCCTCTTACATTCAACTAAAAAGGCGCCAGAATTACAACCAATATCCAAGACAGACTCCCCACCCAAATACTCTGGCAAGCCAATCTTGTCAAACTCCTCAGGGGTGTTCATGCGTCCCTTAATCCCTAGTTCTGGTATAGTCTGGTACCACTTAATCATACATTTTTAATTAAACTTACTAAGTAGCCCGAGTAATCAGGCTACCTATAAATCTACTTTATAACCACTCCCAGAAAGAGAAGGGGAAAGTAACTGATTCCGGCCCGTCAACAACGACTGCGACCACTGTTTCTCCACCTGCACAAGAATTTGCAGCTTGGATACCGAACGTGTAACCCAACATTGGGTCAAGGTCGTGTATCGTATACGAAACATAACCACCTTCTACTGAGATATCCCTTACGGAATGTTCCCAATTAGGTGCATTAACTCCTTTAAAGTAGATATTTGCATTACTACCACTTGTAAAGAAATTCACTGTTGCCTCTGCGCCAGATCTCACTACATGTACATTATTCGGTAAAATCAAGGGTGTACTGTCATTACACTGAGGCGCGGTTGCCTGTGTTAATTCAGGTCTTGGTGCTTCTACTGGCTGCTCAACTTCTGGATCAGGAGTTGGCACTTCACACTGTCCTTCATAAGCGTTGGGGTAACTATAAAATATTCTATCCCAAATGCCTTCAGTGTTTGGTACTGTCTGTTCATTTTGTCCATCAAGACAGACTAAAAGCTCACAGTTAGAATCTACCTCAACTGACTGCCAGTCAAAGTAATAATATTGTTCTGCTCCTTCTGCTAAACGCCACTCAACAAGATGAGTTCCTGATTCCTCGTCAAAGTCAAATACTCTGTCTTCATTATGTTCTCCTACGAGAGGTACTAAATTCCACCTGTCACCAAATGCGCCAGGAGAAAGTGGTGAATTAAGATTAAATTCTAATCCAGCCCAGGGACTTTGAGAAACTACTGCTTCTCCATCAACCCGATAATCAAAAACATTGAGCCAGGTAGTTGGATTGTTGAAATGCAAAGTAACCTGTCCACACTCCAATGAATAATCAACTGAAGGTGAGTCACCATCGTACGCGTCAACTTGCCTTGCTGAAACTAGATATCCAACCGATCCTATTAATACTAAAAATCCTACTACTAAAACACTTAATTTAATAAATCCTTTATTCATTTTTTATTCACCTCGCTTCTTTTCATTTTCCATATTTTATCAATTCAATCATACATTTTAGCCACAAGAAACTTCGCCTCTATGATATCTTCTCTCCTCGACCTTTTAGATTTGCTGCGCTTAATGCCCTCAGCTTTTGCCTCTGGTACAACTGAAAAGATAAAATTAAGGTTCTGCTCAAACCTTGTCCTAATCTCCTGAGACATGCCACCATACCACTGCATTCTTTCAAGAAAAATTCCATGAAAAATTAACTCTTTCCTGTTTACATAGCTAAAATTCTCAACAAATCCTTTTACAACGCCGTCCTTTATTCCCCAAAACCAAGTCTTTGGAGTTCTTAATAAATCAAAAGCCCTCAAAGCACCTGGCTCCATCTTTATCCTGTCGTCACAAAACAGCAACCATTCTCCCTCTGCCTCTATAACAGCCCTATTCCTCGCCTCCGCCAAAGTATAGTTTTCTTTATGTGGGAAGTGAATATATTTAATTGGAATATTGGTTTGCTTTCTAGCATGTTCAACAATCTCTTTAACAGGAGTATCGCCACTATCGGCAACAACTATCTCATATTTTTTATATATCTGACCCAAAGCACCTACAAGACATTCTATAAATGACTCTGGATTATCTTTCGTTGGAATAATTATGCTATTAAGCACCTCATCTGGCATATAAAGCCCGTTATACAAACTTCTAATCTTCCGTACCATAACTCTTATATCTCGTGTTCTAACTGTATCCCACGCCTTCTCTCGCATCTTTAGCCGCCAGTCTCGATTGTCCATCAACTCTTTCAAGTGTTTTTTCAAATCTTCAACATCACACTGTTCTCCCATGCGCACAGACATATTCTTCCCATTGTAGATATCTGGCACCATTCCTATATTGCGGGTTAGCACTGGTATACCTGTCGCCATTGACTCAAGAATGGGTAAAGTGTTTCCACAAAAATAAGGCATACCTTTCCGTCTTACCAATAAAATATGATTTGGCACCTCAACACAATAAACCTTGCCACCATAAGGAATTATCTCCATATCTATATTTTTTCTAACATAACTCTCAGCTTTCTTAACTCTTTCATAAATCGTATGCTCTTTGCTTCTTACCGTTGCCCAGTGATCCACAATCCATCTCTTTTGGCCTCGGTTATCTCTAATTTTTATGTTTGCATGATTTCCAACCTTTATAAAACATTCCTGCAATCCGTCAGCCATCTTTTTTGAAGAAGTCCATATAATTCTAGCTCCATTATATTTAGTTCCATCTCCCTTTACATACCAATCAAGAAATTCATTTATATCAATCGCTCTTGCTCGCAGCACTTCATTTGGAACAAATTTGTCCTTAGCCTTACCAAATTGTTCTAAATATTTTCCCCATTTAAATTTATATCCCCTTATCTGATTTTCGCTAAACACAAACTGGTCTTTTTTTTCTTGATAACTTACTCCCATTCTCGTTAGCAACTCTCTTATATCTTGCCTTATTTTCGGTTTTACTGCAGCAATTGAAATCCGACAACTATTCTCTGATTGCCGGTAAACACTTCCTTCAGCCAACCAGATTCCTAAAAACCTAAACCAGTCTCTATTTTTCTCCTTATATCTATTACCTAACCATTTGCAAGTTCTTTTTATTTTAAACCCAGAAGGCAGCTCATCGGCTCTAGTAAATTTATAATTGTCTGATTTAGTCTTAGGAGCAACCCACATATTGTGGTTAGGAGTAACAGCAAAAGAAATCGCCCTATTATCAACACGATAAAGCTCCTCGTGAGTATTTTGAGTAATATATTTTGTAGGCTTCTGATACTCCAAATAGCTAGTTTCAGGATTCAAAGTTGCTACTTTTTCAGTCAAATTTAAATCTTTAAACAATTTCCAACCTTGATCTGTTAAAATTTCTGTTTGGTCATCATAGCAACCTGATTCGAATCCATCTATTGAATTACAAACATGAACCGCAGACTCTTTATATATCTCCAGCATCTTCTCATCAGTCACATTCTCATAAAACTCAAAGTCTTTTTCTGCGACACTCCGAACTTCATTCATATACTCTGGCTTGCTTACTCTTCCAACTAGCTTAAATTTATAACCAAGCTCCTTGCATGCCTGAGCAACTTCACGGACACCCTTCTTGCCCTCAATCCTAGCAACAGTCATATTTACTACCTTTTCTTCTGTATAGTCATCATTAAACTTAAACGTGTCCAAATCAATTCCATAAGGAATCATCTGTGCATAAGGAATTCTTGAGCTAATTTCTTTATTGCCTACAACAACTACATCATATTTATCATTAACCTCTTGCTTGTCAGCATCGTAAGGATTGAAGTGAAATAATATTCTTGGTTTTGATTCGAATAGCTTAGTAAAATTCTTTCGAAGTACCTCTCCAGATTTCCAGTAATGAACATCAATGATGTCGCACCACTCCATTAGCTCCACAGCTTTAAGCAATGAATCAGCGTCTGGTCTTTTGGGGTGAACAGCAAGAATTTCTATATCTAAATGAGGGCTATACTTTTTAACAGCCTGAGCAAGGCGATCAATCGCTGAGCCGTATTTGTCAATCACGATAAATATTTTCATGTGTTTGCTTCTAAATTCTAACAAATACTTGAAGCTGATTCAAGTACTACATTTCATATAATTATATAATTATCTGCGTCCAAAAAAACTATGTCCAAAGTGAGTTTCATTTATCCCACGAAGCTTCTCTTGCATAATCTTTGGATGAGATGATAGTTCAATACTTTTGCCCTTCTTGGCAAAGTTAGCCATTAACCCTTTCATATAATTATCAAAATATTCATCCGATGTTTTGAACGGTTTATTGTTTAATCTATCTATCATCTTGCCATATCTATCTACCTTGCACCTCAAGACCTCCTCAGTGTCCCACATGTGCTCGTAAGCATACAGAGTAGTGCCAAACTTCTTGCTTGTGCGTTCACTGTTCTTTAGTCTTGAAAAATTAGGAGCACCCCTCCCATTGGAAAGAAAGAAATCAAACCTGTCACCAAGAACCTCTTTGTTATAAATTCCAGAATGCTTATGCTCAACATAATATAAACCAGGTTGGTAGATCTGATACCTTTCCCAATATCCCGTTGGAGTGGATGAGCTTGCAACAAACTGAGCCAGCTCGTGTTTTAGCTGTTCATACTGTTTTTCGTGAAGAACATCATCCGCATCAAACATCAAGACAATATCTCCTTTGCAAGCCTGATATCCCATTGACCTAGATATCCCATGAGAGATCCAGCCAAATTTATCTATATCAAATACTGAAGACACAATACGAACCCTGTCACCCAATTTTTCTAGCTTCTCTCTACTGCCATCTTTCTTGCAAAGGACATTGAATGCTATTACTAGCTCGTCAACTACAGGGAGAAAGCTGCTAACGGACTCTATGTATGGAAAACCAGCCCATTCTGCTTCTCCGAGGGTTAGTAGTCCGCTGATTTTTTTGTTATTTATCATATTTCAAGCATCCACTCTCCTCTATCAGAAGCCCAGACATATACTTTATTGTCCGTTCCCAAACCAAAAACGTCGCTAGACTCTCCACCTGTAGCTGAAATTTGTATAATTTCAACCTCTTGCTCCTTGGTTTCGACACAAACCACGCTGACTTTCTTCCTTGGTTTGTCTACTTTAAACCAATCATAAATTTTTCTGTCGTACTTACCAGCCTTATATTTTTTTAAAATAGAACACTCATCTGCTAGAAATTCTCTAAATTCTCTGAATCCCCTTCCTTTCCTTGGTCTGCCTCTGGGTACTTTTTGGAGTTCGTTATCACTCCAAAATGACGGAATATTAAGCACATATGGATATTTGTTTTTTTCAAAGACCCCAAAAACGGTAGCTGTCTGTCCAATATATTTGTTATACAAAGAAGCACCAAAATTCTTTGTCACTCTTACTCTGTCTCCTTTTTTAAATTGCATTATTATAATTTATTATATTTTATATTGTTTGTCAACTACCAGTTCACTTGCGAATTGCATAGCAACTTTTCATGCCATGATCTTCCCCACGTCCTACAAATTCTATATTCTTATAATGCCTTGTCCAAGGCTCGCCCAGCTTATCTAACGCCCTGCTTTCTTTTCCATTGTCTTCAAATATGACAGTATCAACTTCGAACAATTTCTCTGGGATTCCAACATGTAAATTAAGGCTCAAGAAAAATGCAATGTCTGCTTTAGGAATTTTATCAACAGGAATGCCCCTGTTCAAATTACACTCTACATAATCAATGTTGAAACACTTTAAATAATTACCCACATGAAATGCAGCCTCAAGTGGCTGCTTCATATCAAGCCCGATGACCCGCTTAGCGCCTCTCTGCGCAGCGTATCTACAAAAGTACCCAGTAGCACACCCCACATCCCAAACCACCTTGTCCTTAAAGTTAATGCGGCCTAATGCCATGTATTTAATACGATCCAGACTTTTGCGAGGCCCCCCCGTTAGTCCGATTTCTGGCTCATCCTGATAGTAAACCTTCCCATACTTTCCTTTATCACTATAAACATCCTTAACGTACTCCAGATATGGCTTGTCCTCAAAAGCAAATGGCTGAGGATCAACAAATTTTCCACCAATCATATCCCGACAATTAATAATATTCTTCCATGCCTTAAAGCCATATGTTTTCCCCATTATGTTAGTGTTCGCATATATCGCATAACAATCATTAATATTCTTCGTTGCTTCCCCATCTATAAATTCTGTTAACTGGCAAGCTATTCGCTCGCCTTCATACTTTGCTTCAAACACTGCAAAGACTCTGGGAGACTTTCCTTCCTTCCACAAAAGATTTTGGATTTGTGTACTTTCTATAAGTTTAGAATTTAAACGAAGATCGCTTTCTTTTCGCTTATTGTCGCCCCACAAGGCATCGTCTAGCGTCTGCCCCTCTTTTAAGGGATTGACATAAAAAACTTTAATACAAGTTGTTGTGGGATCACGACCATATCGAGAACAAACTTCTCTTAGCAAACTCTTATCACGAGTGATAAAAGCATGTTTACCCTGCCCAGATAAATTATCCTTCACATGTCGTTTCGCATTTGTCAGATCTATCATATCCAAAACTTTGTTAATCCTCTGTGGGCATAGCCACCATCTGACCTAGCCTGTTGGCCATCACACAACTTCTCAAGCTTGCCAGGGAAATCAGCAATCATTCCTCTGTATTCATTCCTCCCGCTGTCATGCAAAATCACAACTCCATCCTCCTTAACCAAGTCAGCAGCAACAGCTAAACACTTTGCCCTGTTTTTTCCATCAACAAGAATAAAGTCATATCTTCTCGCCTGATGTTTAACTAAATCAATATAGTGGTGCATGTGTGCCCAAAGTACAGTAGTTCTTTTCTGGTCAACATTGTCTTTTATTGCCTTAACATAATGCCCGTTATGTTCTATAGAAATCCATTGTCTTATGAACTTATGTTTATTGGGGAAATAAATAGTTGATCCGCCAGATCCCCACTCTAAACAAACTTCGGGCTTGCGAGATTCAAAAAGCTTATCAAGTATCTCCACTTCATGCTCGCTCATCATGGGATAGTTTTCAACTTTTACAACATCCATCTCTGTATTTTAGCAAAATTATTTAAAACTTTTCCAGCCCGAATGACCGAAATGTTTAGGCTGTATATTCTTAACTTTCTCTCGTATGAAGCTAGGATGCTTTTGCCAAGGCATGTCATAAATATGCCTATTACTACTAGTCAGCCGAGACTTCATCATATTAATAAACTTTCCCAAAGCCTCCTCCTCAGTGTTCCCCCAATTAGTAGTGCCAAAATATCTCTTGTGTGCCCTAGAGAATCTTAAAAATTCTTTGGCAGTGAAGTCTTTTGTTTTAAAACAATAATCATAATTCATAAATTCTAAATGGCTCTTTCCAATATCATTAATTAATTTTCCTTCTGGAATATCGCCTCGCATGCCAGTCTTAATAATTGGCACACATAAGTCAGTGTACTTATTCTCAGCGACCCCAAAACACATATCCTCATACTTCATATTTAGAATCATCTGGGTCGCTCCTTTCTGATAAACTTTATTAACCAAAATAGTCGAGAACTTTTGTGCAGTTACAATTCGTTTGTCCTTGAACCTCTCAAGCTCTGAAAGCCCAGCCTTCCACTCATCCTTGAATACATAATCCACGTCTGCACGCACAATCCACGAACCAGTACACTCTTTTAATCCAGCGTTAAGATGCTTGGGAAGCTCATCCCAGCTAAATTCATGTGGCCATGCCAGATATACATGCTTTATCTTTCCTATACCAAAATAGTTGTCTATTAAAAATTCATCCCCAGCACCACCACTAACTACAACCACCTCATCAGCCCAAGGAAGCATAGAGGCAATGCTCTCTCGCCAAATGTCTTGACGCTCTTCAGGATTTGTTACGCAAACTAAAACGCTAATTTTTTTCATCTATATTTATAACCAAAATAATCAATATCTTCTTTATATTTATTGCGAACGACTTCTATCAATTCATCGTCATAATATTCATAATATGGCTTGTGCTGCGATTTGTTGAAGTGCGGCAGCTCTTTATTAATTCCCAGCCTCTTACACACCTTTTTCCAGTCTTCATTAAAGTTCTCAAACCTGCCCACAAAATCAATATTTATCTTGCCATCCACATCTTTAATCCACTTGACCTGTGCCACTGTTACCCCCCCTTGTGAATCAGCAGATTCTATGAAATTCCTCACAGAAGGCATCCTGACATCTAGAAGCTGTTGCCTTCCAAAATAAATAGAGATCAGCCTATCCCACGGGTTCCTGCAAAATACAAACTTAAAATACTTATCCACCTTGTGCCCATGCCTGTCTCTATACCTCGCCAAAACCATATGATCTGAACTGCCTGGGAACGGCTCCTTGCCAAAGAGAGCATACTCCACGCTTTTGCCACCTGTCTTATTTGGATGGAGAAAAATACACTTATGTTTTTCTGAAATCATATCAACTATTCACATATTCCTACTAGATCATCCTTTTGGATTAATTATTCTTCTATCACAATCCCACAATCTGTTTCCAGGCAAATTCTTTAATTTGCGCCATCCGTGAAACTCTACAGCATTACCAGCCTTCAACCACACCCTGTAAGAATCAAGAGCTTGTGCTTTTTTTATTCTTGCAGACAAATTTGATCCCGAAGTAGTTTGTACTCCCATAACTCCTTTTTTGTCCGGGTGAATTGCTACCACATCAATCCAGCCAAACAAATCCTGTCTAATTTTTATGAAGTAATTAAATTTTTCTGCAATTGCCACCGTATAACCCTCTTTTCGAAGTAAAGCTAGTGTTCTTGTTGTTGGGCTAGTTGCCATTTATGCACTCTCCTCGCCACCAACAAGGTCAGGAATCTGTGGGCTACCATCTGGATTTATCAAGCCAAGTCCTAAGTGTTCATGAAGATCATTTATCCTATCAAATAGTTGCACATCTCTAGCTAGTACATTGGAGCTTTCCTGATCTGCTATCTGTCCAAATTCAACAAGTGCTAGTTCCAGTCTATCAACACGCTCCTGAAGCTCTAAGTCACCCTTTGCACTGGCTCTGCCAGCGTCTAATGCAACTATGCCAGCAAAAACAATTCCTGGTAGTGCTTTGTTAAAAAATTCTCTTCTTTCCATATTATTTATTTGCAATTAGGGGGCTTGTAAAAAACCAGCTCTCGAAAGAGCTTCGCTTGCCCATTCAGGCAATACCCCCCAATTCCTCTGCTCGACGCACTCCCATTTTTATTATACCTCACTCTACACACCTTCCACTTGTGTATAAATCAATCGCTCGCCAAACCTCTTCGTGGTCGATACTGTTACTATTATTAGGATCAAGTCTTACATATTCCCTTGATATCACATCTAGTATTCCATCAGCTACCTCTTCCATGCCCTGCTCTTGTGCTTCTCTAAAACAACCCCACAATTTACCTAAGTCTCTTCTTTCAACAAAAACAACATGCTCGTTAAAAGGATCACGTTCCCTACTCACGTCTCCCTTCCTTCCACTTTTCAAAACTCATCTCAATAACTGAACCTTGTGACCACACTAAATAATTCTCATCAAACGCATGATTTCCTCTGCTTACATGGCCTTCTATTTTTATAGGTAATGTCCTTCCAACAATATCCCATTCTTCCACTAGCTCCACATCTTCTGCTTCTGGGAAAAACTTGTAATGTATTGGGTACTCCTCTCCTCTATATTCATTAGAAAGGTCTTGAAGCGCTCTTCTTACATACTCTTTCATGGCATCTTTCTAGTATTAGCCTTAATAATATCTGGATAATACTCAAAGTCTTTCTCGTTAGGATTAAGAATCAAAGTCCCACCATACATTTCTTTTGCTGTTTGCTCTGCGAACCCCTTTTTCCTCAACCACCCATCAGTGGGCTTGTATGGCCCTAAAGCAACGTAGAAGACCTCTCGTGCCTCCCCAGGCCACTCTTTAGTTGTCTGCCAAGAGGCTCCCTTCTTGTGATTATGTCCTGAAAAGATAACATCAGCTCCTCTTGCTCCACCAAACTTTTCTGCTCTGTTTTGTGGATGGGTATTGTTGTACATGGAATGTCCTGGAAGCTGATGGGCGCCAGCAACCTTATAAGTAACGTCACCAACATTCAAAGTTAAATATCCAAGTCCCTGCATGTAATAGGCTCCGTAATTCTCTGCAAAGTCAAAGTAAGGATTCATACCTGTCTTCTGAGGCCATAGGTCATGATCCCCACCAAAAGCTGCAAGCAGTCTGTCGCCTTCGCTTACTTTTCTCATCATCGCCCTCATGTATTGAATTTGATCTGGGGTCTGCTTCATCTGGTCAAACTGTCCAGGATTCCAGTTCATTGCATCTATAAGATCTCCAACAAATACTATGTATGAATTTGGGGTTCCCATAATTACATCTATTTCTTGTTCAAGTCTTTCGTAGTGAGTAGTGGAATGTCCTGCATGAATATCAGCAATAAAGTTTATTGCTGTAGTTTCATGAGGGAAGGTTATCTCTGCATGAGTTGTTCTTTGCTCTTTGTCTTGCTCAATTTCTTGATGGTGTCTAAATAAAGCAGACCAGTATTCAAATTCTTTTGGAGAAGCTAGTGGGGTATTAAATTCAACGACCTGTATTTCTGCCCGAGCAAGTAATCCTCGTTGAGCCAAATCTTTTTTTACTTCAAAATCATTTTTGAAAGAATCTTCATTGGGTCCTATGTAGATCCCTCTTTCTTGCATTAAATTAATCTTATCATAATAACACCCATATCTGAGATATCATCCATCCTATTGGTGCTATTAGTGGGTTAATCATTTAATTTTCCTTACCAATTTGATATCCCATTAATGCTGGAATAATTAACATTGAACCAAAAATTAAAACAAAAACCATATCTGCTTCCTTTCCACATGTACCATTACTTACAAACATGTGTGTTCCTCCAATCCAATATCCTATAAATAATCCTAAAGCTATTTTCATCTAATTCACTTCCTTCCCTATTTATTTATTCAATTTCTATTTTCACACCAATCGCTGCTCCACAATTAGGACAATATTTTACAGCGCCTCTATCTGCTGTTTCAATCTTAATTCCACAATTTGGACAATAAAACTCTGCTTCAACTGGCATACCGCTTACAATAGGGCTGTTTATAATCACTTTTTTACTCATCTTCCTTGCTTAGTGAGTTTAAGTCTTTGCAAAATCGCAACAGCTCAGACAACACAGTTTTCTTCCCCGCATTTTTCCATTTTTCACTAGGTTTATTCGACCAAAAATCTTCTTCTTGTTGATATCTGGATCTTGCAAAATCATAAAATTGTCCCAATATCCTCTCTCTTTCAAGCATTAATTCCTCTACAATTACTGGTTCTAATCTTTTCATTACAGATCCAACAGTTGTCCTGTCTATCCCCATATGAGCATCAACACTGCTTATCAATGCGCCCTTTAACTTTTTTAACTGAGATTTATTTAATTTCATTATCCTCCTTGTTTAGTGAGTTTAATTTTTTAGGATACCTACCAGACCTTGCCCATAATTCTTCTTTTGACTTGTTGGAAGTTTCATCAACGCATCTTTTTTGGTTACACTCATAGCAAGCTAACACCAATGTTTTCTTTTTACCTCTTGGATCTTCTCTTTTGCCACCATATTTGCTAACCAGATGATCTATTGATGCGTCGCTTGCCTTGTGATATCTCCTGTTTACAGGTCTATTAAAAACTTTTCTACCACACCAATGACAATGAGGATCTTTTTTCATCATCCTCGCCCGCCTCTTTTTAAGATAATCGTTATTTGGCATCTTCCTCCTTGCTTAGTGAGTTTAATAATTTTTCAAACTGCTTTTTATCAACTTTTAAGAACAAAATGTTTCCATCAGTTGCCGTTGCACATTTTTCTAACATTGGCAGTATCCTCTCCACTAAATCCTTGTTGCTGAGAGCTATTTTAGATTCTATTTTTTCAATCCACCAGTCGGCAACATCTTTTTCACTTGGCAATCTGAAACTGTTGTCTTTTGGGTGTAAGTATTTGTGCCACTCCTCCCTCAACTCCTCTGGTGTTAGTTTATTTTTTGGCATGTTTTTGCCATATCCTCCTTGCTTCTTTTTTCCACTTTTTGTTCCAAAACCTCACTTGAGCTGCTGTTGGACTTAACTTACTTTTTTTTGTTTTCATATTAGTTTTCCGCTTAAAGTAACCATATAGCTCTTATCTCCACAATTAACGAACCCCAACATCTTACTTGTTTTTAACTTTGTATATTTACCATTTGGCAGTAATTTTTTACTCTTTCCGTATTCAATTTTCTTTTTCTTTTTACAGTTTGGACAAATAGCAAATTTACCAGCCTTTTTCTTATTAGCCAGCTCATTGTTGCCAATAGCTATGTAAGGAATTCCATTTATCTTTTTCTGTTTTTTATTTTCCATATTCTTATATTTGCTTACAGGGCTTAAACGTGTCGAATTCGATACCTTTAAACTTTGTACTTTCACCCCCTCTGCCTGACTGTGATGATGGGAGCAAAGCCTCTCACTTTGCAAAGTCGTAATCCATGGTTCGCCTCCCATCTCACAATCAGTCAAATTAAATACTTATTACACACAGCTATTGCTAACGAGGGTCTGTAAGCGTTCCCCTCCCCAGTACGTTAAGATTTTCTGCTAGGTACAACTGTGTGTATTAAAA
>SDBT01014157.1_pt1 | contig 12731 bp, 9 predicted proteins | sample 2277101 | NCBI WGS metagenome assembly SDBT01 (sample SAMN10404973, study PRJNA504765) | marine sediment metagenome | isolation source: marine sediment core GS10_PC15, 103 cmbsf | place: Arctic Ocean: Southern Knipovich Ridge | collected 2010 | reverse complement strand
ACAATCTTTCGAGCTGCAAGATTGTTCCGAAAGGTTGGCGTCGTCTTTGCGAATAGCAAAGACCATGACAAAAATCTTGTCTGCTCCAAAATCTTGTAGCAATTTTCTCTGATAATCTCATTTAATGAGAACCTCAGTCTTCCTTTCCTCTTCCTTCCACCAATCAGTTGTCTCACTGGTAACATGACGGTACGAAACCCCAAGGCTGGCAAAATGCTTTTCGGCGCATCTGATTTTTCTGCCTTCATTGGAGTGTTGAAGCATTGCAAGATCGAGATTCCCTTTTGTCTCTCGAACAAGCTCTAATTTTAACCTGTGTTGATCATCCCAGCGGAGCATGCCCCAGTCGGGATTATAGTTACCAATGATCCTGGGTATTCGTATTTTAAAAGCAGGAGGAAACTTGAAAAAAAGAATAACATTTTCATCATCATTAAGCCTTTCGACGAATTTGAACTCATTTTCTGAATCACATTGAACCAGGCCATAGATTGATGAAGTCTCATTTCCGGCAATCAACTCTTTTTTGGGAAATGTTTTATCTTCAGGGAACATCTGTTCCGTATCCCGTTCCATATTTTCTTCAGTAATTGTGTACTCTATCCGCTCAGCCACATGATCTGCTAACTGATCCTTCAGAATTTGAATAAATATTCCGGCAAAGCCTTCAGGATTTTTAACAAAAGATTCTTTAGCTCCCTTGTTCAGTTTCTTGAAAATTGATAGTACTGTTTCGCGGGTCATGGAAAGCTCCCGGGCAGTTCGTTCAACCAGATTAAATTTAGGAAGGTTTCCAACAACTTCTGATTCATGACGGGTAGTGAATGACTGGCCCTGTTCTGTAGAAAATAAGATTGCCTTATCCCGATTCAACTCACCGGCTTCTGAAAACATGATCCTTCCGGTTTCTCCTTCGCCGGATATTTCCACAATCTTAAAGCCCTTATAGATTGGGTTTTTTGTAAGTTTCGCCAGGTCATTTCCAGCTTTATAAAAATGAACTGAACTCTCCTCCTGTCCCAAAGAATCACTTTTTGATAGTTTTATCTTCGCTTCTTGACCTTGAACATCAAGCAGATCGAGGCGGTAATTTGTGATGATATAATTCCCTTTTGTAATCACAATATGAGGTTCGGGGAATGCTGTAGTGTTTAACTTGTTAACAACTAGTTTTATAAACTCCTCAGTTTCAATATTAATCCGATACTCAGTCTTCTGAATCAACTTATTCCAGAAGTTTTTGAAGTCTCTTGAGTTGTAGATACTCTGATTTCTCTTTGCGGTTTCTTTCTCTGAAGCATTGGCCGGCCTGGCAGGAAGTAAATCGCCTGTCTCTGCATATTCTTTCTGCAAACGGTCAACATAATTGTTATAGCTTTCATTGGCAATTACTGTCAGTGTGTTCAATCTGCGGTCCATCATCCGATAACCGCTTTGGGTTACCGGCAGCCGCAACCCTCGGCCAACTGTTTGCCTTCTTTGCTTTTCACTGCTAATTTCCCGTAAAGCACAGATTTGAAAAACGTTCGGATTATCCCATCCTTCCCGGAGAGCGGAATGAGCAAAGATAAAGCATACTGATTCCTCGAAGGAGAGAAGCTGTTCCTTCTTCTTCATTATTAGTTCATAGGCTGCCTTTTCGGCTTCCTTATCTGCTACTGTCTTTGAATCATTTTCTAAAGCTGTATCTATGAAACATTCAGGTTCTTTCTTTGTCCCCTTCTTTTTAGCAAAGTATCCTTCCCTAACATCCGATGGCTTAAATTGGGAGAAGTCAGGGTTTCGATTTTTCAAGCGTTCGAAGGTTTCATCAAAAATCTTTTTAATAACTCCATCATCTTCGATATAGTTTGCTACTCTATCTATAAAGAAGAGGGTCAATATTTTTATTCCGTATGGTTTTAATTCCTTTTGCTTCGACAGATGAATTTTAATTGTTTCTTCAATCTGGCGTTTAAAGAGAGTTTTACGGGAAATGGAAACCAGGCGTTCTTCCGAAAGATTGAACCGTTCGCCATTCTTGAATCTAACAAACTCCTCTTTCAAGTTGATCTCATCGACAATCCACCCGGCATAAGCGGGATTTTTGGTCTTAGTCTCGAGATTGGCCTTTCCGCTCACCTCAATTTCCTTATCTTCAAAGCTTCCTCCGCTGTTCACCATAAGATGAAAACGAGCGATGATATTCTTTCCTCGTTTTCCAATTGCCACAAGTCTGATATATTCTTCATTCTGAACAGTATTCTGTGCTTCTATCATTCCAAGCACTTCAATCTTTTTAACCAGATTTCTCTGGAAGGCTTCAAAAGGCGTCAGCTTGTAAGCGGTATTTGGCGCCTCCTTGCCCGGAGTTGCACTGTAGCTGATGGCGAATAACGGCTTAAATGTCCGAAGGGCAGCTTTCGATTTCTCTGTTGTGTAGTTCTGGGATTCATCGAGAATCAAAATCGGGCGGGTTTCTTGAATGTATTGAAAAGGATATCGTTCTCCCATCAGCTTATCTGTTTTTTTGAAGATGGTATTTGACCTCTTATTGAATGAATCAATCGTCATTACAAGGATTTCGATGTCTTTTCCAACAGCAAAATTTTTCAGGAGATTAGGCTTCGATCCTTCGTATTTTAGAAGTGTAGCATTCACATTGCCATAGAGAGCTTTAAAATGCTCACGGGTCATCTGAAAGGCTTTGATTCCTCCTTCATAGATTGCAATGGATGGAACGATGATGACGTATTTACGCAAACCATAATGTTTGAAAAGCTCATAGATTGTCTTAAGATATACATAGGTCTTTCCGGTTCCTGTTTCCATATCGATGGTAAAAGAAGGATACTCCCATGTGTCGACACTGACGCCTTCCACCATAAATCCGCTATCTACATCGACAGAGAGGCTTTCTTTTATATTATTTCTCCGTTGTATTTCCTGCAAATTATCCTGCAGCCAGCCTTGGTCAAGCTGGAAATAGGGAGGGATGTTGGGAGTGATTTCGTCACCCAGTTCATAGGCAGCGGTATCAGCACGGAATAACCCGTCAAAGAGCTCAACAATACTGGCAACTGCTTCGTTCTGATGTTCCTGATTGGGATCAAAATGTATTTTTATCTTGCTCATCGTTTGTATCCTTCTTATCTACATGAAGCTCTTAACGCTTCTTCATGGTTAAAAATTCGTTTTTACTTAACATTGAAAGCCTGATATGTTAACTAAATTGATTATTTTTAACATATCTCTCTATCGTACAAAAATGTCAAACAGAGGAAGGTTGATATAAAAATTATGAACTCCTATCTTTTCTTTTTTCAGAAAGCCTTGTTCAGAAAGAGTATCCAGGTATTTGGCTGCTGTTTGCCTTGTCACTTTCAGATCTCTTTCGATGAATTCAATTTTGGTATACGGATGACAAAAAAGATTATTCAGCAAGTCCTGAGAATAAAACTTGAATGTACTGCGTATACGCTGTTTATAGTCCTGCATCAGTTCTCTGATCTGATTAATTCGCTCTATTGTATCGCACGCTGTGACCTCAATCCCTTTCAGTATATAGAAAATCCACTCTTCCCAGTTCTTCTTGTCCCTTACTTCCTGAAGCAGGCGATAATAGTCAATTTTCGTTTGAATGATGTATCTGCTAAGATAGAGTACCGGTATATCCAGAAGTTTCTGATGTACCAGATAGAGGATATTGAGGATACGGCCGGTTCGACCATTACCGTCATAAAATGGGTGGATCGACTCAAATTGATAATGGATCATGGCCATTTTCACCAATGGATCAAATTCAACAAATGAGTCATTATTGATAAATTTTTCCAGGTTTGACATCAAATTCAGGATATCATCATGGCTTTGAGGCGGTGTATATACTATTTCGCCAGTTGCATCTTTTATTAATTCTGTACCCGGTAGCTTTCTAAATCCTGCCCGGTTTTTTTCAATAATTGCCTGCACATCTATTATCAGTTTGTTAGTTAAAAGACGGGTTTTCTTGGTCTTTTCATAGCCTCTGCGAAGAGCCAATGAATAATTCTGTACTTCTTTAGCAGCCGGGCTACTGATGAAATCACTAAAGAGAGCCTCTTTGTAGAGATCATCGTGAGTGGTGATGATGTTTTCGATGGCAGAACTATCTTTGGCCTCCATTAAGGGTAGTGTATGGATGAGGATATTTTGATTGGGGATGGTTTTAGAAACCCCTTTCAATTCAGCAAGGAAACGGTGGGCGTTAGCGGCCTGTTTCAAGACAGCTTTGGTCTCCACTTCCTGATCCGGTGGTAACTCCTTCAAGATAAAATCATTCATTTTTAGGCTTCTCCTATATCGTCTTGATCATTCCCTTATCAGCCAAACGACTCTTTGCCTGATCATCGATAGCCGTATCGAGACAGACGAAAGTGTCTCCATCGGCCAGTTCAAGGCTCTGGATAGTCTCGGAAGCAAGCTTGTAGTCAAGGCAGACAAGGAGGCTGTTTTCGTGAAAAGAACATTTCACTTGCCGGATTTGGTTTTTAGTGTATTCAGATTTTTCAGTAACGATACTATCCAACGGGAATCCTTCCAGAAGCAGGATCTCGGTGAAGAGGCCGTCTTCAACTTCCTTCCAGTTATCCACTAATGGGACCTCGTATTCTTCGAAAAGCTCTTGCACCTTCTCGATGCTCTCACCGTGGTAATTCTCCCACGGTTTATAGTTGGAGGAGGTGAGCTTGAAGACCTTGAAACCGAGGTCCATCTCTCCGTCTTCACCAGAAAGGGCGGGTAGTTCTTCTTTCTGTTTAGATTCGATCTTTTTAATCACCCGGCGGATACGTTCCTTGGTAATACTGCTAATATTTGCATGTAGATTATTCTTTATACAGAAATCATAACCTGTTTTTTGCTCTGGGATCAAGGAGTTTAGCTCCTGCGGAAGCTGAACAAGTATATATTTTATTTTTGTAGTATCTTTATATTCAATTATAGAATGACCGGTTGTGCCGGAACCAGCAAAAAAATCAAGCACAATGCCATTAGTAATACCGATGTCTATTAAATAGGACAGCAATTCCTTCGGTTTGGGATATTGAAAAGGTATACCATAATCATTTTCAAGTTCTGCTCTCATTTTCTCAGTTGTACCCATATTTCTTAATACTGATAAGATATTTTTTGCTTTGTCTCTCGCTTTTCGATAGTAAATAACTCCATTCTTTGAAAGATAAAATTTGATATGACCATCAGGTTCGTCGATTGGGAGACACCCATTGATGATGAATTTTTTCAGCTTGTCTGCATTAGCCCAACCTGAAAAAACTGCACATGATTTTTCTAATCTATAATAATTTACATGGATATCATCGATCCTTATTGGATATGTAACACCATATAATGACGTTATTTGCCGCGAAATAAACTTGGTTGCTTCAACATCTTTAAAAAATGCCCCTGGTACATCTGTTTTTTCGAGAAACAATTCTTCTTCAAGACACGGAAAACCAACAGGTAAAGTAATAGTGCTTGGAGGGTTTTTTGGCCCGTTTTTGGTTATTGAATTCTCTGCATATCCTTTCCATAGATTGCTTTCTTCTCTTGTATTTGGATCAACTACAAATCCAATATTTTCTAAATCTGAGTTTTTGCTATATAGCAATATGCTTTCATGATTTATTTTAATATCAAATTGATTATCACTATGTCCTTCTGTGTTACAAATGAAATCTGCAATATGGTTCTCCTCTCCAAACACCTCATTCATCATCATCCGCAAATGATGCACTTCGTTGTCATCGATACTCACAAATATTACCCCATCATCCCGCAACAGTTCCCGGGCGAGTCTAAGCCTCGGATACATCATACTGAGCCACTTCGAGTAAAAGCGGCCGTCCGCCTTCTTGTTTGTCGTTAGAGGCCTGCCTTCGCCGTCGATCTGGCCGGTACGTTTCAGGTAGTCGTTTAAGGGTTCGGTGAAATCATCATCATAAACAAAGTCATTGCCTGTGTTGTAGGGCGGATCGATGTAGATCATCTTGATTCTGCCGGTATAGCTTTTTCGCAGGATCTTTAAAACTTCCAGGTTTTCCCCTTCAATAAAATTATTTCGTGTGGTCTCTTCTTTGACGCCTTCCCCTTTCACCGGAATAAGGGTTCCCTTGCTCGGACGGCTTGCGAGTTTCCGCGCTTCCCGTTTCCCCGGCCAGAAGAGACCGAAATGTTCATCGGGTTTTTCTTCGTCTTCCGGTTCTCCACCCAATGCGTCTTTGAGAGTAGACCAATTTATTTTGTTGTCTGCAAAGGCTTCGGGGATAATATCCTTAAAGGCCGCGAGCCGTTCTTCGTCCAGAAAGGTTTCAGGTTTTAATCGTTGGTGTGGCATATTTTTATTTTTCCCCTGTTTTTTCATCAGTGATGATGTATTTGGCTTTCAGGCTGTTATGCCAACTATGTTTAATCTTACCGTCATGCTGAAGTCTGCCAACAAGAACACCGGGATGAATATTTATTTCTTGGCAGAATGCTTTGATATGATTTTCAAAGAACTGATTCTGTTGAATAAATCTCTGGAACATCTTTTCAGGAATCATGATTTTTCCTGCAAAATAATTAGCTTCCTGTTCTTCTCGGGAAGTTCCGTCTTCCTGGATATCGATATAGACATTTTTCTTTCCATGAAAAAGGATATGGGCAGCTTCATGGAAAAATGTGAACCAAAGATGATCATTCGTCCTATATCTTAGGCTGATAGCAATCATAGCCTTATGCTGCGAGAGCCAACAGGCTGCTCCGCTGATATGAGTGTCTTTAAGTTCAGGGACCAGAACCAAAGCAACACCGGTAGAGCGGCAAAACTCAACCATCCTGGGATAAAACTCATCAGGGGTTAGAACTGTCAGCTCCCTAATCTCAGGAAGAATTGACCTAAATGTGCCTCTGTCAAAGTTTTTTGTCTCAATTTTTTCAGCTTCACGCTCTGCTATTCGCAGCCAGACCGCTGTTGCCTCATCTGATTCTTTTAACTTGTCGCTTTTCCTGTAAGCGACGGCTTTTTTCTGATTATACTCATCCCAGACATCAGGGCTGGATACATTTAGAAATCGAAGGATACCGTCAGCGAGTGTTTCTATTTTTCGTGTATCAGGGATCAGTCCCATCCGTTTAAGATCTGCTGTAGGGAATCGTTTAACCCATGCCTTTGTCTTTTCTGTTTCCAGGTGAATTCGTTCTTTCTCCCTGGCTTCAAAGAGCTGGAAAGCATCCGCCAGATTCATCCAGATCTCCGCGCTGATATCCAGAGTTTTCTCAAGCTTTAGAGCAACATCTGGTGAATAGAGAGCTTTTCTATTGATGATCTGGCTCACTGCTTTCACAGAAAGACCGATCCTTTCAGTAAAATCTCTCTTTTTGATCCCCCTAGATTCCAGTATCTCTTCCAGATATTCTCCCGGATGTATTACGTAATCCGGATTGTATTGATTCATAGTTCCTACCATTAGTGATAATCCTCCACTGCAAGGATTCGGATCGAGAGAACCTTCTCAAGATCGATCCCGCCGTCCTCCTTTTTGGGAACCGGGTTTTCAGCCGGTTCAAACACGAGACGAAAAGGGTGTTTCAGATCAACGGAAAATTTCCCTTTTCGATTCCCGGTAAGCTCATGCCGTCGATCAGGTTTTTTAACAGGCACAAAAGCAAGGCAAGGGGCCTTTCCCAATACAGCCATTCTTATCCTGATCTTATTTACCTGAGCACCATATTCTTTTTGCAAGAGTTTCTGTGAGTTAAATGTTTTTTCTATCTTTGAGTTTGCAAATACAATATTCACTTCAGATTTCATCTTAATACACTTTACCATAAAGGTAAAGCATTTTTATATTTATTCTAATAGATTTCCTTCAATAAAATCTTCAGTTGAAAAGTCAGTACCATAATCATCCAGATATTTTCGTAACCCCTGGTTCCCCCGATCCGACTGACGCACATACTCCCGAAAGGAGTCACACGAGAAACGGGCATCGCAGTTACGGCAAACCCGTACGGCAAAGATATTACGTTCGCCTTCTTCCTTTTCAAAAAGCTTCTCTGTTGGCGGAGCTGTAAAGCGGCTATTCTCAATATCCTCAACAGTTTTCCCGAACTGCTCAATTATTGATTCAATCTCATCCTCTGAATATCCGAGAGGGATAACCGGATCCCAGGCTTCCATTTCGTGTTTGATGTATTCAGCATTCCCATTTCTAATTGCGCCTTTCAATGTATTTGGCAAAGACGTTGAAATAATGGCCGTGTTATCGAGATCGTTCTTTCGCAATCTCTTCCAGATATAGGCATAGACATTCAGCTGCTGACGGTAAAGATCCTTGTTATTCTCGATGGAAAAGCGGTCATGGGTTTTTAAATCGTACATCCATGTCTTATCCCCTTCCCGGACAATATCGATGATCCCCTCAATGGTATATTTTAAATTCTGAATGGGCGAGATGCGCTCCGGTAATGTCAACTTTACCTCAGCTTCGGTTATTTTCTTGATGAGTTCAATATTTTTCCTGAAGTAATAAAGGATCTGATTGAATGCTTCTTTCTTGATGAAATCGCTTATAGAGTGTCTGCCTTCAGCTTTAATAAACTCATAATTCTCTTCAAAGATGTCGCGAAGCTGATTTTCAACAGCCTTTATATCAATATTCATTTATTTACCTCCTTCTGTTTCATAATGATGTGGTGGAGGTCCTCAATTGTTTCATGAATCAATCGACCGAAAAACATTGTTTGACCACGGGAGGGCACAAAACCGTATTTTCGGTAAATCATGTAATTCCGGGGACATTTTTTGTACAAAAGGTAATCCCCTGTATAGTTGTAACTTTTCCCCAGCTCTTCAAATTTCCGTTCCGCTTTTGGTATGGAAGATAATTCCAGGTCCCTTAATTCAGATAATTCTCCTTCTTCAAAAATTTCTTTGAACTCCGGACTCGCCGCCTTATTATGAGTATACCGGGGAAGGATCAAGAGATTCTGAGCCCTCGATAATCCCACATAAAAAATTCTCATGGAATCGTATTTAGAAATTCGGCTAAGCGGTTCACCTTCTTTTTTCAGTAGTACTCTAACAGAAGTCTCCATTACAGAAGGGTCACGTTCTTCCCTGTAAACACTTCCTAATACGACAACAGGTAATTCAAGCCCCTTTGATTGATGAATCGTCAAAAAGGGAACACGACCTTTTGGAAAGGGATCTTCCGTATCTTCATACTCTGATTCTCCTAAACGGAAGAGAGCATAAAGAAAGGAGCCAAAGAAACTGTTAACAAACCGGTTTTCAATCACCGATTGTCCTGTAAGAATAGGAGAATACTCTTCCATATATCTGGCAAGATATTGTGTAATGAGCCCCAAATTGCAGATAGGTCCTTCATCTTCACCAGTCTCCGATAGCCGGTAAATTGTACGAAAATAGTCAAAACCATTCAACTGATAAAAAAGATCCAGAATGCTCCAATCAAGCGCTGTAACCCGATTAAGAAGATAGTTAATAGAATATGGATTTCCTTCATCAAAGCGCTTTTTAATCGATTGATTGACTGAATGACTTCTTAAAGCCTTTTGACCGTGCAAAGAAAGACCAGCAGATTTACTGAGGATAGCTGTTAAACCGGGAGTAACTGACTCTTTCAGCTCAATATTTTGTTTTTCACATTGTTCCAAAAGAGATTCAAAATCTGATTTTGCCTGTTGAAATTCTTTTTCACGGTCTTTTAAATAGTTATCAAGTTTGGAATCATCTTGTCGCAGCTCATCTGCTTTTTCCCGGCAGCCTGTAAGCCAATTCTGATATTCCCGATATCCTCGACTTGCATCCTCTCTATCTCTGTAAAGAGGCTTTCCAAAAACGAATTGGAAGAGACCGAAGACTATCTGAGCTTCTTCTACTTCAAGAAAGCGTCCGGCGCGTGGAGCGTAGTAAGGAATATTCTCTTCCTGAAATGCCTTGATATAACCATGAACTCGTGAGTTCATTCCGCGCCAGCCCTTCATGGCTGGAAAAAGAAAGGCCACCTGGTTGTAATCAGTGATGACTTTGTTCTTTTTCAATTGCTTGATGAATTGGGCCACTTCATGATAAACAATATCAGCTTTTGCATGGCTTGTAGTTACTACAGAAGGATTGTCATCCCTACTATATGCAGTTATTTCCTTGTCATGAATTCTGTAATATTCACCTGTTTTCTTCTCGTTTAACCAATTTGTTCTGGTAATGAAATCTGTATAAAAATCTACAATCTTCTTTCTTGAGCGGTAATTTATTGAAAGGTCAATTCTTTTCGGCTTTTTTCCTAGAAACATATTACATCGCTCTTCAAACCGGACAAGATTTTCTACAGCAGCCCCGCGAAATCTGTAGAGGGATTGATCATCATCACCAACAACATAAATGTTCCGGCTTCCCCCTGCTAATTGGAAAAAAATTTTCTCCTGTATTGAATTGGTATCCTGATACTCGTCTATAATGATGTGTCTAAACACATTTCTCGAACAATGGGATCCAGTAAAATATTTATAGGCACTTTGCTGTAATACTGAAAAATCAACATACTCAAAATTGTCATCTGTTTTCAGATCTTTCCGGTATTTGCTATACATACTCAAAAGTGATTGCAGAACCTTATCTTCTGTTTGTACGGAGTCAGGATCAACACTCTCTTCCGAAAAACGATTGAAAAGGCTTATGCAGTTCTGAGCTGCAACATGGCGGGAATATGAATCCCTGCCGCTAAAAAAATCATTGATTGTTCTTTGACCTGCCTCTTCATCATCATACCCGCCTGCTAATAAAAGCGACTTCCAGTAATTCCGCTTATAGATTCTGAAATACTGTCCCAATTCATCAATTAATACCGGGGCTCTACGCCTGGAAGGATCCGGATTAAATCTACGATCAACGAGTAGTTTTTGACACAAAGAGTGAACAGTCCCGATGGACATCGAAGCAATATCATAGGGTTTCCCTGTTTCATTCGTAACGATTCCAAGAAGACTTCGCAAACCATCCTGTAATTGCCTGGCAGCTTTTTCTGTAAAGGTGCTCAAGAATATTTCAGCAGGGTCAATGTTGTGAAAAACAATGAGATTAAGAGTCCGCCATAATAGAACTCGCGTTTTGCCTGAACCAGGACCGGCAGTTAGGAATAACGGACCGTTTATATGAAGAATCGCTTCTTTTTGTGATTTATTGGGAGTAAAACCTGCTTTTTCACAATAATACTCGATTTTTTCCATATATTTTTCTTTTTAGCCGTCTTGCTATATAACCTTTTGAACGGCTTCACTGAATTAAATCCCAGTGACTGTTTATCCGTATAAAGCCATAGTTACAGGTATCATGCTCGAAGTCTACTCCAAAAGGCATGTTATTGGATTGAATTGACCTTTCAGGCAGTCTCAATCCTTCAGGTTATGTTGATAAATTAATATTTTTTGATAACAAACGCCTTGTATACATGACAATTATATCAATGTAAATATGAAGTTTAGATTGTTTTTCATTAGGTTTAAGTGGGATAATGCACTTATGGCGGAAGGTCATTCTAATTTTTCTTTTTTCTGTTTTACTCAGTTTTTTAAATGTGAATAGCTCACAATGAGAATAATTTGTACTAAGCGGCTTATGCTCAATATCTATGACCTTAGAATCAAACATTTCACTTTTTAAATGTTCTTCGCGTATGGTCTTTGCCTTGAAACCAGCAACAGCATAATCACTTAAATACTTTTTTTCATTATTAAATCTTGTCCAAATTGGAATAGAAAAATTACACCAGTTAAATGATTGATCTATTTTGATTTTTGTGAAATCAGGAAGATCCTCATCAGGATTCCAATCCGAAGATGGTTTGTGACGAGTATACAGATAATTCCAATTTCTTATTCCTTCAGAAAATATTTTTTCTCTATCGTTCTGCAATAGTAAAGAAGGAAATTTCATACATAATTATTAAATTCTATTATTTCTTCTAAAATTTCTTGTTGGTGAATCAACTCCTTATTTTTTAATATCTTTTTTTTATTATAATCTTCAATAACAATTCCGAACTCTTCATCATTATATATTTCAATATATAAAAATTGCTGATCATTCCTAAATACAAAACATATTCCTTCTTCTATAGATTGGGTTATTCTTATAGGAAGTAATTCATTCTCAATCAATTGATATACTAATTCTCTGGAAAATCTAATAGCAAAATCATTTGGCCCTTTAGTATGTTCTTCGGACCAATCGTCTCCGATTGCCTCTATAAAATCAATCTGGCTCAAATAATATTTTCGTTTGTATCTTTTTTCTCTTATAGAAATTTCGTTTTTCTCTTCTTTTATAGATGAGGTTACAAAATCTATATCATTATTAAATGCTGAACCCTCTTTTAGATAAATACTCTCAGCACCTACCTTTTCAGTGTAATATTCATCACTATTATTATAGTTTGGGAAATAAGAAAGATCATTAATTGTGATTGCAGCACTGCTCATATTATTCCTCGCGGTATCCCCATACATTTTTAGCCTTTGCATTAATAATGTTAACGAAATCGTCAAAAAGAATTTTATGTGCCAATGAGAACCACTTGTCCATGCTTGTTGAGGACGAAAATCCCCGACATGTGTTTTCTAAAACAAATAATTTTCGGTTATCATTTTTATTTTTTGCACTTTTAATGGAGGTATTTAGTACACCCCCAATATCTTCTTGAGGTATA
>SDBT01014156.1_pt1 | contig 12733 bp, 32 predicted proteins | sample 2277101 | NCBI WGS metagenome assembly SDBT01 (sample SAMN10404973, study PRJNA504765) | marine sediment metagenome | isolation source: marine sediment core GS10_PC15, 103 cmbsf | place: Arctic Ocean: Southern Knipovich Ridge | collected 2010 | reverse complement strand
TCTTGCGGAGTTTCTTTGCTTCTTCTTTTAGCTCTTCCTTCCTGGTCTTTCTCATTTCGTTGGTGGTCATCTTCTTATCTCCTTTATTCTCTATCTTGATTATATTATACAGTAATCATACCAACCATACCTCAGATAATATGGGGTGTTACACCCTCCTCTCCCGATACCTCAGCACTTTCTTGAGTGCGTGTTCGTTCCAGAACCATTTGCATACCCTTCCGCAGAATTGACAAGTGATCTCTGCGTCACCATAGATGCGAACATGAGTGATACCTGATAGGATTAAGTGCCATCCCTTGTCGTCTTTATGCACACCTCCCAGGCAAGCATCACAGTCTTTACAGTTCCAGGGGGTGATCAGGTCTCTGTTTGTCGTGGTCGTTATTGGGGCGATCGTCGTGTCTGAGGTCATTCATCTACCTTTTCTATCTTACCGTCTCGGTAGACCCAACCATCGGGATGTACCATGGGCATTTCAAAAGCTTCAAGCGGCGTCAATCCTGGTGATATTTTCCCGCCTTGCGCTAACACCCACCCATCGTGTAGCCCCTTGCGCCTGCCCTTGTGGTAGCCACGTAAATGCCCAATTACATAAAATCCAATAGCCGTAAGTAGAACCCACGCAATAAACGCAATTATTAAATAACCTAAATTTGGCATTGTCATCATTCGTCTACTCTCAATGTTGAAGCCTGCTCTGTGAGTGGATAATCACCCACTAAAGATGATGAGCATTCTTTCCCAAAAGAACCTGAGTGCAAATCCTCCTCTCTAAAATAGACTTTTATTGTCGATTTTATTGCCTCTTCGGTAAATCTACAAGCGTCTTTATATCCCTTGCGGTAGCCTGCACGAAATCCCCCCAAATGCCCAATCCTTAAAAAGCCAATGCATATTAGCATGGAACCTACAACCACATATATTATTTGTGTGTCTGTCATCATCTATCTCCTATTCCTATAATAATTTGGGTCATTGTTCATTCTCCGTTTCTCCAACCAACTCTAGTAGAAGATCAAACATATCTCTTTGATTAGCTGCTCATGGCTTCATTTTCCTTATTACCATTTCACTCTCTTTTAGTAATAGCGGCCAGCGTTATTACTACACTTATAAAAATACGTAGTACTTTTGTACCAATCGCAAATAGTATTATTGACATACAGAAATAATCGTTATCTCCAATCTCGTCTCCATTTGCGTATTTCCCAATAACCAAACCACAAATACCACTCATGTCTAAATGCTATTAAAAATTTCCGATCATCAGGGCGGGTAAATCCAGCCCCTCTCCATTGTGGAAACCAGTTTATAAACTGATACCTTTTCATCACATCGCTCCCTCAGCGTTTGTCTTAAAATGTCGCAAAATAATTAAAGTTTGTGACGTTTTGTGACAACACCCACACCACTGCCAGCGGCGGCTCGTCAACGCCTTATTATTGGCTCAGCACAAGCACCAATATCTCTGATGTGCTTATTTCCTTCTTCTAGCCGTTTCATATTGATTTCTTCTGTGATTTTATGACCAAGTTCAATCAATTTCAAATCAATTAATAACTGATTAAAATACAAGATCGCATCTCTGTGTCTCGAAACCCTTAATTCATTTCTTATCAAGTTCATATTAATATCGCTCCTATTACCACGCATACCGCCGCCAGCACGAGCAGCCCCAGGCAGCCGATAAGCAGGAGGTTGGCTATTGTTTCGGAGGTAGAGCAATGACCTCGACTTCTACTAATCACATCTTCTGGTTTTTCCATTCCAGCTTTCCAGGGGACAGCCCCTCTCGCTCGCCTGTAATCAGGCGGTTTATCGGCGGCTTGTCGGCGGGGCAACGGCGGTGTCATATCAACCAGCCTGTGGGTTTTGCGTTTTTTCTAATTGCATCCTCTAATTTAGATGTGTCTTCCTCTAACCGCTCAACCTCCGCCTGCGATGCGGCTAGTTGCTCGCGGCGTTTTTTCAATTCAACTATGATATTGTTATACGCTTTGTCGGTGTCTACGAAAGACATTTTCCATTTACTAGTAAATCCTTGCGCCTCGGCTAGTTGCGTCTTAAAACTCTCAATGTCTTTTACATAGTCTATGCAATCATCGCGCTGGTTGTTATATCTGAGTTGTAAGTCAGCCAGTTGCTTGCGGAGGTCGAATAATTGCTCTTGTAGTTCTTCATGCAACTCAACCGCAACAGCACGTGCCAGTCCATTTTTGTCCCGTTCAAGCGTGGTCTCAGCCAGCTGCTTGCGACAGTTCCGTAAAGGGTTGTCTAATATGGCAAGTACAACTCGTAGCCGTTCATTCTCAGCTATTTCCTGCAATCTCTCTTTCTGCAATTCTTCGATAGCGGCGACGAGGACTTCCGCATAAACTAAACACCATGCCCTAAATTCAATGACATCATCATTTTCAATATTTTCATAAGTAATCTTTGCTGCTCTCAAATCTAGTTCACCCATTTTACATTTTCCTTTGCTTTTCAAGCCGTGTGCCAGCCTTGCGGCGTGGCGGGTGTCATTTAATATTGCATCACTTCTGATACAAAATATATCTAACCTTGCCTTCTGGACAGCTGCGCCGCATTACAATCTCTTTGTGCGTTATCTGGCTGTCATCCATGCCAATGTAGTCGAATATTCCATCCTGGTACGATTTTAGACTAGCCACGATATTGTCCAGGTCACGCCGCATGTTGTCCGGCGGGTGGATGGCGATGCGCAGGCGGAGGGGCTTGGCTTTATCAAAAGCGCGCACTCTTAGCCTAACTATAATTCCACTATCTGCTTCTCGTGCCGCATAGTACCCAACCTCCCGCGCTTCCTTCTTGGGCGTCAGCGAAGCCTGCCACACGCGGCGGGCGTTGGGGCTGAGGCGGCGGTCAGGGAAAGGTAGTCTGATACGTAACATTACCGCTTATCCAGGACTTCTGCATAAATCCAATAATAATTATCGGTGCGTGAGTCTTTAACGATTTGCCAATCAAATATCATAAAGTGGCTCTTCCTCCACGCGTTCAGAGTATCTTCCACTTTATTCAACGGGTTACAGCACTTATAAAATGTCTTTTATATTTGGATTTCTTTTTTTTCATCACTCCTCCTCTTTCGTGGTAGCCCCTTCTTTCAGCTTTCCCAAAATTACTGTGCTTTCAATGCAACCCGGGCACGCATGACCAGCATTCCACACATTGTCTATTGCTATCATTATGGACACAGTCAGGCGACCATGTTCAAAAGTTGGTCGGCCATAAGCACCCTTTTTTTCTAACTCAACTCCGCAGATATCACAAAATATTTTTAACATCATTCCTCCTTCATATCACTAAAAACAATCTCTACATCAATCTTTGCAAGAGCTTCTTTAATCAAGTCTAAACAAATATATTCGATTTCATCATCATTCGTCTTCAATTGGAATAGGCGCATCAAGACTGTGTTTGGTTGTAACCATATCCGCCCAGCAGGCATCACCTTTATTTTTTCTATCATCACTCCTCCTTGCCATCCAAAAACCTGTTCCACGCGTCCATCCCAAGCTGGGCGTATTTAACTACATCTTCCATTTCGTTACAGCCAACATCACTACTCTTCTCTGCATTGATTAGCTCAAACAGGTGATAGTGCAGCGAACAGCCAGCCTCCAGGCAGGCGTGGTAGCTGTCGGCGCGGTAGTATTTGATGTCGTCATCGTTTATCCTGTCTACACACCATGTTATCCACCTGTTTCTTCCACCTCCACCACTTCGTGCTTGTAACCATATTCTTTTAGGTGCTTCTTTATCGCTCATGTGTTATACTCTCCTCAGTATGCCCGTCACGCCTCTGCTTGCAAGCGCAAATCTTGGCGGGCTTTTTATTGCTCATCTAAAACGGTTATCTCTACCTTACAGGTAAGTTTTTCGCCACTAACTAGACGTTCAAAAAACTTCCTGCCGTCATCTTCTTTGTTCTTCCACATTAAATCCTGATGAAATGAAGCCCAAGGATAATTTTTTTCATCACGAATAACTATTAAATCAAAATGTGGCTTAGTTCCATAATGACCTGAGTACTGTGGGTCAAACGTAAATATATATTTTGCTTTATCCATCACTCCTCCTTCAGCGCCAGCATCAGCAGCACGAACAGGATTGCGGCTATTGTTATTAGTGTGTAGTCTGTCATTGTGTGTCACATAACGCTTGCATAATATTCTTCCCACATATCTTTCCACATCTCTTGTCTTTCATCATAGCAATCCAAGCAGCAGACTATGTAATTTTGTTCTTTGTCAATATAAGCAGTATTTTCTCGGCGGCGCTCAACCGTTTCTTGCTCACGTTCACAACAATCACATTTCTTTGTTTTGTCTGTCATTTCATATCACCAAGTATGACAATTGTTCGTATTATTCTAATCATTCTACACGCTTACGGATACTCCCTTACCCTTAAATACTCAGGAATATATTTTAATTTATCTCCCTTGCTGTTCCAGCCCATGTGTGACGATCCTAGCTGTTTCATAAAAAACGGAACACTTGCGCCTCGGCATTGATTAAGTAAAGAGTCTGCCCAGCTTAGCAGCATGTGCCTCGCCCCGTGCCCACTCTCGCCTCCACAAATAACCCAATCCAATGGTGGATGCGTTTGTTGCCATTGAGGATCATCAAAATCACCAAACGCTTCAGGCATTCCATGTAAATAATGTCGGAGATTTATTTCCTCCAACAATGGCTCACATGATACAAACCTTGTAGCCGCGGGTGTCTGTAATAAAATCTCTATCCGCTCGTCTGCGATTTTCTGGTTCTCGCATGTAACACCCAACCACAAATTCGGGAATGGTTCCGCAAACATATCGTAATAAACATCAAGTATTTTCTTTGCTCTTTCTGGTCTCTTTGTTAGCACCTGGAAGATATGCTTGCTATTGCTCCCAATAGTATTTAGAACACGCCCAACAAATTCTACTGGTATATCCTCGTGGAATAGGTCGCTCATTGAATTGACGAATACCATCCGGGGCTTGCGCCAATGTTGGGGCTTGCTCAGCCTTTCAGGATGACACCGCACATCCGTAAACTTACGTTCTCCCCAGAACCGTTTTGCTATCCGCTCGGCATAACAGTTCTTGCAACCAGCAGACACTTTGGTGCAGCCAGTTACGGGGTTCCACGTTTCGTCAGTCCACTCTATTTTGGTTGGCATCTCATCTCCTTTCGTATATCGGCAACCCTGTCAGCCGCGTCTCAGCCGCCTTGCTGCTGCTGCGCTTCGCGCAACTTGTGTTCTAAAAAGAAGATATATACGTATGCTGGCCCAGCGCCCTCTGGACTATTTTTGTATTGTTGCTTTGCTTCTGCGAAAGCATCTTCATCAGGCTGCCAGTCGCGCCACTTAGCCAACTCAGTCTGTGCCTCCTTCAGTTGCTTGCTACAATTGTTCATCCCTTCGTCTGCTATCTCATATAAGTCGTTAGCGTGGTCATCAATCAGCCGCAAGCCTGCTTCCTTTGCCTCCGCCAACTCCACCTGTGATTGCTCGTAGGCGGTGATAAGTTCATTGATATCCCAATTTGATTGACTAAACGGACTGTTTTTGTGCCAGTTCTTTATTAACTGCAATCGTTCTGGTGTCATTTTCATTTCTCACTCTCCTTGAACATAGGTAATCCTTTCAGTTTAGTCTCTAGTTCCTCGCCGCCAGCGGGATGCGGCGGGCGTCAGCGTTCAGCAGCGTCATATATCCCATGCCTTATACTCTCGCGTACCCTGCCCATCCTCAACCGCTGGTTCGTGTTCCAGGACGTGATCCATACTCTCGCCGCTACAATCGGGGCACGGATAGCCCTCAGTGAAACCCGTCCACCAAGCACCATCAATCCATTTGACAGGAATCCAAGAATCAACTTGTTGGAATGGTCCTCCTACTACAGGAAAAGCATAGATCCAACCAGCATCGGCGCAATTCTTACACACACCTAGACCGCTTTTCTGACTATCCGTCTCCAATAGAAATACTTTTTTGACGGCAGTTGTAGCCCTTACTCTTGCAGATTGTGGGAGCTGGGCGGTGTATGGCATCTTGATCACTTGGGTTAGTTCAGTGGGGAGGTTCACTGAGGATCCTCGTCTCGGACGATGCGCCAATATATAGAAGCCATCTTATTCTGAAATGCACTTATATCAAAACCTGCCTCACTCAATATTCGTTCGGCTTCTCCAATAGAGGCGGGATATAAGTCCTTATCGTCCAAGGGATTACAAATTACACAGTGTTCGTCTTCGCATGGTGTCCACTGCTTAGGAGGTACAACGTCGACATGAGTACCATCATCGTAAAATATTCTTAGCTTATCCATCATTCTCCTCACAACCTCATATCCTTAGCCAACTTGTTTACGCTGACATCGACCTGGGTGTTTCCGTCCGTCAACTGTTCCCGTTCCTGGATTGCCGCACTCAGTCGTTTGGCGGACTGTCCTTCGATACTCATCTCGTAGTCAATCAGGCTTTCGTACATCTGGATGAACTTCAACCGTGCGTATTTAGTTTCTTCTTGACCAATACCATCACCGAGGCGGCGGAGCGTTTCGATGTAATAGTTTGCCGAAATAGGATCATAGCCCAATCTCTGTACTCTTTCATGGCATCCCCAAATGCCTGACACAAACAGATCAGCAGCCACACCGGACGGCATTATATTTTTCCCCGCATTCCTCACCTCGTTGCAGCACTTCAGCAAGGTCGCCCAGTTCCGGCGCTGACCGTACTCAAAGACCTCGGCATACCGCTCGATACCAGCAGCGATCTGCTCAACGGTGAACTCGTATTTGGCAACGCGGGTATAATATACATCTACCTGCTGATCAGTGATCGGCGGGTCATTGAACTCTCGCCCCCACCTGGCGAACAATAGTTTTACAGCTTGATCCTGGTTCATTCGTCCTCCATGATGTTGCGAACAATATCCTTGATGTTTTTATCGGATGCTTCCTGGCGTAGTTCAGCCTGAGATTTGCGACGGGATGTGCTACCGTTCTTGTACTTATTATTCAGACATTTTTCCCAATTGGTATCGTTTTTGAGAAACCACTCCGCATCGAAGAATTCTTTTTCTGCAATCCATTCGCTTTTGCCTGCTATTTCCAGCGCCCTCTCATAATTGACTTTGAAATAATCATCCTTCAGCCTCGTTATCAACTTATTTTTTAATGATGTTGTAGTTGCTCTTGGTTGTGGTCTATGAGGAACATAAAACTTGAACACCTCAAGAAATCTAGACCACTCTTTATTTGAATTGGACGAGAGTCTTTTAACTGACGGATCTATATGACGTTTAACTGACGGTTTGGGTGTCGTAGCTGTGTCACCCCCACCGTGTCGTAGCTGTGTCACCCCCCTACCATTTTTGACATCCCCACCTATGGGGGGTGTCATTTTGTCACCCCACACAGGTATGGGTATTAAATATTTGTTTGTACCGTGAATTCCTACACCATCAGGCACTAAATGACCTTTTTCGATTAGTTTGATTACTATTCTTTGGATACTCCTGCGGGAGTAGCCTGTTTTTCTAACGATCAAGTCAACCGAGGGATATATACTGTGCCCCTCGTGGTCTGCGTGATCGGCGTATGCAAGAAGCACATATTTCTCGTTTTGAGGTAAATCTAAATCCCATACCCACCCAGATACTTTGCCGCTCATCGTTCCTCCTTATACAAAAAATGCCCACTTTTATGTTCACCAGTTGTTAAGTTGTCACACGTAACAATGGTATAAAAGTGGGCATTTAATGGTGAAATGAATATTGTTACGTGTGACATAAGATGATTATAACACATCTACTCATCATGGTCAATTAGCCTGTGGCGGCGTCCACCTGCCGCCAACGACTTCGATGGTGCGTGTGGAACGAGCGGATTGCTCTAGTTTACCCTCAGCTATCAAGTCTCTTATTATTGACCGTGCTGGGCCCCAGTTTGATATTAGACTACAGCCATCACTAATGTCGCAGCTTGATGGGGAGCAACCGCAGTGTGTCTTCTTGTATGCTGTTATAAAATCATATACTTGCTTTTTCTTATCCTCATGAGAGCGGGGGTTTCTATAATGTCCATGCTCTTGAAGTATTTGCTGTATTCTCTGGGGCGATATATTGTACCTGTCTGCTACCTCCTGATGCGTTAGACGTTCTTCCATCTTTAGCCTAAATATTTCTTTGTTCCTATCGTCTATATTAGGCCGCACATTTAATAACTTCAATAATTTGATTTTCAATTTAATCATTTTGTCCTCCATTCTCAACCAGCCTCCCCGTCAGCGTCACCAGCTTGCCTTGCTGCATCAGCCGCGTGTGCCGCTTGTGCGCGGCGTCAACTGTAAGCTGGTTCAAGACTGTCTATCCATTATTTTTATTGTATCCAATAGCTTTATAATCAAGGATGATAGAAACCCATCGTGCCCATCAGACACGCGTGTGTTGACAATATCTCTAATCTCATCAGCAGTTAAGTCACCAACATCCACAGCCTCCCATCCATCGTTGCGCTTTGCTCTAAAATAAACCCCTATTTCCATATCATCTCCTGTTCCTGGTCAGTAACCAGACCATAATTGCGGTTAGTATGAAGTGGGTTTTTAGTACCGGAAAGTTCCAGTAAAAAACATCCATGCCCCAAAATATTTGTGCGGCTTGCCAGGGCGTTAATCGTCGTCCTGATGCATTGACAAACTTGAGTTGAATTGCTTTGCATGAAAACTTATCTTCAGTCATATTATCTCCTTTGGGCGGGGCAGGACTGGGAGGCCACCCCGTATACCTGCCGGAAGGACTTGAAACCCTAGATGGCCTTTTTTCCATTTCTTACTACGGTGTTACAAGCATCGTGCGCGTCATGCCGCCCGCCCATGATTTATTCATAGCCTAATATCTTTTTTGATTTTTCCACCGTGATTTTCACATAATATTCAGCGGTATATGGTTTGTCGCAACCGCCCTCGTTGACATCACACATCACAATGGATTGATAATTTTTATTGAGTTGGCGGATATATGACAAGTGGATATTGATCTCGCCACAATATGGACACTTTGATTCAATATCGATTTCGATAATCATTTGATGGTTTCCTCGTGCTTGTCCTCGTCGTTCATATCATCTCCCATTAATTAGAATAAGTATAGTGACAAGCGCGATGCCCAGCAGCAGGCCGGCAAAGAACGCCCACACCACGTCGCTGGTGAATATCATTTGTCTCTCGATAGTTTCATGCCCCATGCTATGAGAAATATAGTAACCCATGCAATGAAAAAACCAACAATAAAACCAGAAAAGTGCGCAGAAGTAATTACTATCTCCATCTATCCACCTCCTATCAGGGTATTAACTGCCCACACCAGCACGCGTAGCCCGCTCCAGAACACTATACCCAGTACAACAATACTCCAAAAAGCAAACATGCAACTACTAAATCTGGGCGGGGGTTCGGTGTATTCGGGGTCGAAACGCACCCAGTCGGGAAGTTGGGCTTCATCATACTCGTCATGGTGATTGTTCATGCTGTCTCCTCGTCATTGCAATACGGGCAGATGGGTATCTTGCCTGGATACACTTCTTGTGCCCACACCTTACAGCATACGTAACACTTGAAGGTGCGGGCAACGTGGCGCCATCTGTCATCGCTGAAGAAATTATCATGCAGATAGCGGGGGTTGTTGGTGTCAAGGAAATTGTCCCTCATGGTATATCTCCTATATTATTATCGCTGTCATTAAGATAATCAGGAATATAATTACTGCACCTATTACTGCAAGCATGAGAAGAAACGCGCACACGGCTAAAACTATACCCCAAAATGCTTGTGTAATTTCAAATAATCGCCAAAGAATATTGCTCATGGTATGTCCTCGTTGATAAGCGTATCGCGTTGCTTGTATGCCTTAATAGCCTTCGGCAACTTGTCGTAACAAAACTCGGAGAAGTCGAGCTGTGCGGTTGCGGTTGGAGCGGCGTCTAGTAGTTCGATCCACCACTCAAATTCTTTTACGATGTCCTCTATTTCATTATCCATATCGTTATGCTTTTCTTAACATAAAATAGCGGATTTCTTCAAGCGTTGTGTCTATGCTGTTTAGCGTATCCGCTATTGACATTAAGGTTTTGGCAATCAATCTTTGTACGTCTTCGCTATCGCCTCTTATATCGTATTGTGGGTCCCAGCCCTTGCCCATAATCTCATCAGGGGTAGGGGTTTTACCTTTGGGTTCGTCGTCATTCATCATCTTGTTCCTTTGCCGGATGGATCAGGAGGGTTGACCCACTCGGCGTCTAAAGAATGTGAGTGTTCAGATAGTTGCTAGTTATCTGTTCACTCCTCTTTGATTAGCTCCTGTTGACCGGCTTCCTTGCGGAGATAGGTCAATAGAGAGTGTGATTCTTGTATCATTACCTCAGACGGGGGTTGGTTCCATCCGCTAATCTCAGCCCAAGTTTTGAGCATCGCCTGAACATAAGCATCTGGGATATCTTTTGTAGACGCGTGTCCGGTTAGGTGATTGCAGAGCTCGTGTCGGCTTTCCTCGTCACCTTCGAATACTGTGTTGAGGACCGATGCCAGCATTTTCCTGTGGTCGTCTGTGCAAGGGGCTTTATACATCTTCGCCCACTCGGTCAGGTGCTGCTTCAACACTTCTGGCTTATAGGGGCGGTCACCGTTGGGAGGGGATTTCTTGGGGGCGGGTTTGGTTTGGGATGTGGGGGCATCTTTGAATGTACCCGGGATGATCTCCTCAGCAGGTGTTGCCTCATATCCAGCCAGGGTCATTATCCACGAGAAACCCAGGCGGTAGGCTTTGCCGGTTGCTCGGGTTATTGCCATAGATTTGCGGGCATATTCAGGGCGACTACCCCAGGTGAGGTTTCCTCGGTTGTCCTTCTCGTCCATCCCAACCAGAGCAGATGCCCTCCCGATAACCGCGCCGTCTGAAATGCGGATGAGCTCTACAACCCCCCTGTAGCTACCATCTTCAAAGCGCTTCCCTTGTTCGGGGATTTCTCTGGGTAATACCCCCAGCATTGCGCCCATAGTAGTCCACCCTTCAACTCGCACAAATTCCCTGCCTTGTATCTTGTTGGCGAGTTTGTTATCCCTTATGATCTTAGCTAGTTCTTTGGCAATCTTGGTCGCCTGAACAATCACATCATGCGGGGTTTTAGCTGGGATAATTCCTAGCTTGTATTCGGGGTCTATTACTACAATTTCGTCAGTCATCATTCATTGTCCTCTTCAGAGATGAGGTTGTCTACTTGCAAGCCGCCTGTCTGGGTGTATGCCCTTGTTGCGCCCAGCGCCACGTTCATAGCAGCGGCGGTCTTTGTCTGGTCATAGGTAGTAATGTTTGATTGGTTCACACCTATGTGTGCACCTGCGTGCCAAGCGTTTTGATTAGCACCAAGATACACAAATGCCCAGCCTTCGCTTTGCTTTTCTTCGATTAGTTTACGGACACTGTTCATCGTCCATTCTTTAGAGCTATTTTCTTCGCCATCCGTAAAGATAATGACAATAGCCTTACCTTTCTTACCTATTGAAGATTCAAGGGTGCGAATGGTGCGTCCTATGGCATCGTATAAGTCTGTCCATGCGAAAGGGTTATACGTATCATCAGCAAGTTTCTTTACCTTGCGTAGTGGCGCGGCATCACATCTAACCTCGGTCTTTTGTGTATTGAACAATGTTAGCGTGAAGGCGGTGGGCTTGCCCTTACGTTCTGTCTTGAGTTCCTTCAGGTATTTGTTGAAGCCGGTTATTGTTTCAGCCTTGAATGGATACATTGATCCAGTTTCATCAAGTATGAAGGACACATTTAGTTTGTCATTCTTTTTTGTCATTTGTAATACTCCTTATGTGATAGTCTGAATTGGTTTACACAATTCAATAAGAATTTACTCTTGCGCTAACCCGGCACTCCGCACAACCGAGCGGGTTATTGTGCCCATTGCAGTCGCACTCGGGTGGGTGTTCCCTGTGCGTTTTGAGATCCCAATAGATTTGCTCCCATGTCAGGTCAGCGACTCCGTCTGGGAAGAGTTCATCCAGCCAGGCATCGGCATAAGCTCTGCCTATACGCAGGGAGTTATGTTCGCCGGCATACTCATTGACCAGCTTGAGATACTCGTCTCGAGCCCGCCAATAGTGGCTGTCAAAATTAGAGTAGTCGTCCAGGGTACGGGGTTGAAAAGCGGGATGGGGTGTTGCTACTTGTTGGTGCATGATCCCTCCAATCTATGTCTATACAGCGTGTGGATCATTCGGATTGGTGTAATACGGATTGGACGGTTTATCTGTGGTCTGGCGCTGATCGTATTCCTTGCGGATCAGGTATCGGATGGTCGCGCTCATTGACCGCTCGTTGAGTATCGATAAACTCTTGAGCATATCGTAAGTGTGTTGGTCGATCATCAAGTTGAATTGTTGGTTGAGTTCTGATTTGTCTGTTTTATACATGATAGTTGGATTATATGACACTTATACATGAATGTCAAGCTATTGCCGTTGTTGTAGACAGAACACTAATATTCCTTTAATCCTGCACCTCAGATTATATAGGGTTGGTGTGGTATGATTACTGTATAATATAATCAAGATAGAGAATAAAGGAGATAAGAAGATGACCACCAACGAAATGAGAAAGACCAGGAAGGAAGAGCTAAAAGAAGAAGCAAAGAAACTCCGCAAGA
>SDBT01014155.1_pt1 | contig 12733 bp, 7 predicted proteins | sample 2277101 | NCBI WGS metagenome assembly SDBT01 (sample SAMN10404973, study PRJNA504765) | marine sediment metagenome | isolation source: marine sediment core GS10_PC15, 103 cmbsf | place: Arctic Ocean: Southern Knipovich Ridge | collected 2010 | reverse complement strand
ATCAAGCCAACTGATATCACAAAGAAGTATATTATCAAGGCTACCCTTAATGAAGGGCTACCAACAGACCCAGTACAGCTTGGTAATGCTGCGAATCAGTGGAAACAGGCTGGTGTACCTACTCGTAAGGTTTATGAGGATGTATTCGGCTTCCAAGACGCGCAGGGCTTAGAAGAAGAGATGGAACGCGAACGTGCTAGCGCCCTTCCACAAGTGGCGCTTGCAAAGGCGTTAAAGGCGTTCATTGATGCCGAGGACTTTGAATCGGCACGTCTTCTGGCCCAGCTTCTTGAGGGCGCTGGAGTAGGTGGTGGCCCAACTGGGCCTAGTTCAGAGCCTGCTCCTGAGACACAGCCTCCAGAGGTGGCTGGAACAGGTGAACAGGAAGGTAATTTCCCTCAAGAACGAACAGGCAGACCGCCTAGTGGTTAACTATGTCAGATGATGGACTCACGAGAACACCTGACCAAGAATTACGCCACCTATTAGAAGGATTACTCAATGACCCCAGGTTTATTGACCGTATACCTATTGATGACCTTGGAGAAGCGGTTGAACTTCTGGGGGGTGTAGGTCAGGGTAACACTATTGATGAAAATCAAGCCATTTTGGACAGTATTCTTAATGGTGATACCCTAGCCCCTGGTGATACCTTTGACTCTGAAGGGCCAAATTTAGCCTCTGAAGGCGATCCTGGCCCTACTTTTGAGGAACTGTTTCAGGAGACGCTAGCAGAAGCAGTTGGGCCTGACCCAACCGCTACGTTCCAAAATATTTTTTCTGATATCTTCACGGGAGACGTGTTCACTCCGTTTGAACAATTCGTGATGAGTAATCAGGAAGTACTACAACGTCAGTTTACTACAGAGGCAAGAGCATTAGCAGAACAGGGTAAGCCTATACCTACCTTTGAAGACTTCCTTGAAGGGCAGAAAGATGACTTGGAAACGAAGTTCCAATTCACTGACCCAGGGGCGTCACTGGCGCTGAATGATTTTATTAAAGGTACAGGGAAGTTTATCTCAACTCCCTTTAACCAGTTCGTGTTAAGGAACTTCAATCGTCTTTTTGATGACTTTATCCAAATTCAGGATGAGGCTGAGCGGTCGGATGCTGCCGAAGCAGAAGCTAATGAGCGGTTTGGTCTGAGAGAGTTTGGTGTTAAAGACCCACAGACTACAGAAGACTTTGGGCAGTTCTTAGAAGGCCAAGAAGAAGACCTTCGAACTGAGTTTGGGTTTACATTTGAGGGCGCACAGCAATCATTCCGTGATCTACAACGTGTTCGTGAAGGTGCTGGTATTGCTGAGTCTCCCTTTGAGCGGTTCCTTGAAGGTAACTTCCCTAGTCTCTTCTCCGAATTTGAAAGAAGTGACCCAAACATTGTTGGCTCCTTTGCTGACTTTGTTGGGCAGAATGAGGATAGGTTCCGAACAGAGTTTGGCTTACGCTCACCAAGGACTCGCTCCATTGATAGGGCAATCCCAACAGGCAAGAGTCCAACTCGCGTACAAGTATAATGCCACTAACACCAGATCAAATAGTTCAAAGAGCTAGGCAAGAAACAGGAGAAGAAACACATCCTCCTCGTACTCTATCTAGTGGTCAGACAGGAAACCCCCCTGACTTCACGCCTCTACAAGATACTGTAGAGAGTATTATACAGTCTCGCGCTCCATTAGGAGGCGGTGCAGTCAATGTTCAAGAGGAACTTTTTCGTGCTGCTATTGATAGGAATTCTAATATCAATCGTGACCGTACACTTGACCAGTTGCTAAGTATGCGACAGTCGGATACTGCTCCGTTTGAAGAACAGAATCCCGACACAGCAGGAAGGCTGATTGGACTAGCTCAAGAACAGTTCTCTCGTGAGTCCCAAATACCAAACCTAGAAGTACTCTTCGAACTGCTCAATAAGGAGAAGGCAGGAGAAGACCTAGGGTTGCACACACTACCATTTGACCCCCAGAGGCGTAGTACGGAGTTGTCTGCTGACCTATCAGAGAGTTCCTCTGATGAGCAGTTTATGATTAAGTACTTCCGTGACCAAGGGCTCCCCTTTGGTGATGCGCAGAAATATGCAACAGAGGTCATTGCAGAGCGAGACGATGTGTTAACAGATGAGTTTATCAACGTCATTGTTCTCAGTGAGTTGACTCAGGGCGAGCCAGCGGTAGCCGATGCTATCCAGAATGCACCGGATGATGTCATTAAGGAAGTTGGTATGAGGACATATGCTTCCGATGTTCGAAGGACTAGCCCCCAGCTAAACGTTAGCCAGGAAGAAGCATTGAAGTTAGCTGTTGCTGATCTAGCTGATGAGTTTTCTAGCACTACCCTACAACGCGCTGGTGCTGGAGACGAGCAAGCAATTAGACTTATTTCTGGTATTGTTGGAGTGGGTGTGTTTGCTATAAAGGCATACGCTATCCATGCCAACAACAAAGGTATGTTCCGTAACCAGATGCCTCAGTTTGCAGAGAACAAGTCTGGTGGAGTATTGATAACCAAGATTCCTGGGCTAGAGAAGGTGCCAGGGCTTGTTACAGCAGAACAGTTTATTGGGGCCAGTGTTGATACGTTCCTACAGAAGACTCATGGCGACCTTATCTTTAGGGGCTTAGAAGAGGTTGAGAAATTTACAGGCCGTAGACTTACAGAGTTCCAGCTTTCTAAGCCTGGACAATGGCTGCGTGACCGTGGTGTATTTGCTGAGAATGAGATTTGGGATAACTGGGATAAGGTTCCCCCACGCGCTACAAAGCGTATGGAAGAAATGTTCTCCGAGATTTGGTCTATGAACAACAGTGACCCAAGTTCGTTTGATAATATACTGGCCGAATTGCAAAGAGGGCCACCTAAGTCTGATTTCCTTGGCCGTGAGAAGAAGGCCGAAGACTACACTAAGGACGAATACAACGACTGGGTAACAGGCGTGGTCTTGCATCGTATGGGTTGGGAGCAGCATGTTTCCTCATTCGGTACACGAGTTGCCCTTGACCCCTTGAACCTCTTTATCTTTGCTAAGGTTCCAAAGGGAGTGCTTGGGATTGAGCAACTTGTCTCTGCTCAGAACTTAAAGACAGGGGTAAGAGCGGCAGCAGGGGCGCAATCGGCTGTTCTAGAAGCTAATAAGCCTGCCTCTCTAGGTAGACGACTGGCGCTGACTGCGTTTGGTGATGTGAATGTTAAAGGCTTCACCCTAAACCAGAAGGCCCAGGTTGTATTGCGTGAGGCGAACATCTGGCATATACCAGGAGGCCCATTCGTTGCTCAGGTTATGGAGCCGAGTCTTCGTATATTCAACCGTGAGCGTCAGATACTTCCTGGTAACAAAGCTGCTGGATTTCTTAAAAGCTTTACGAGGAATGCTCCTCCTATTGACCCATTAAAACCAATACTTCGAAACATCCCTAACCCCTTCCGTACAAGGGCGCTTGTTGCTAGCAAGTACAACCAGATTGAGAACTGGGTTATGAGGGCAGGCAACGCTAGTATGCGCTGGGTGGATAACTTTGGTGGTGACGCCGCAGGCTCTGGTGAGTTTGTTCGTATGATTGAGAGGATTCCAAAGGCATGGGCAGACGACCCTGATAATCTATTGGAAATTGAGGCGCTGTTCCGTAAGTATAACATAGGAGCTACTCGCCATCAGTGGGCAGTTGCTCATATTCTCTCTGACCCTGATATCAATAAGAAGGTTGCCGAAGCAATCAGAGGGACAATTAAGAATGGTGACTTCCATAAGATTCGTAACGGGTTTATTGATGACGTTATTAATGAGGGTCGTGTATTCTATCAAGGTAAAATGATTTCGAAAGAAACTCAGAATGCTATTATTAAGACATTCGTTACTGCTGATAAGATTGCGTTTAATGTTCAGGGTGTTATGAAGGGGATATTAGGTAAGCTGTATCTCTCTACTATCCGGTTCCACATACGTAACGTAGGCACAGACGCCCTCAGAGGGGTCTTCGAAGGGTATGGTGGGTGGCGTAATACACGCCAAACAGCAGCAACCTTGATGAAAGCACAAAAGGATATTCGCCTCCCTGGTGGTATTGGTTTTGAGTTGGTTAAGCTGAACAAGTTTGGCCCTGATGAAATGAAGAGGATGTCTATTAAGATTAGCCAATTCATGAACCCTGAGTTTAGGAAGGGCAATACTTTGGAGTTCTTCCGAAAGGCTATTACTGGTAACGAGGATTTGGCCTCACAAGTAGAGCAGGCTGGTAAGATTAATATCATGGGACAGTCGTTCCATCATGCTAATACTGCCTTAGACATAGCACTAGAAAAGACTATCTTCGATGAGGCAATAGCTCTCAGTTTGAAGTTTGCTGCTGACTCTGGTAACTATGATAACGTGGCGAAAGAGTTGGTGACAATTCTTAAGCAGAATACTGCTAATGCAGGCCAATATGAAAAGCTGATTAAAGATATCAAAACTGGCGTGATTAGATTCACTCCTGCGTGGCATGATATTACTGGTGTTGACCTACCTCAGATGCTTGATAAGGGATGGTATAAGAGTATTACATCTGGTGTGCAGAATGTTGGTGAGAGCCAGCGTAGGCCGTGGCTTCTAAATAAGATGCGTGATATGACAGAAGAAGCCGTGTTAGAGGCTAAGAAGTATTCCTCTAGTCCTGCACTAGCAGAATTTATCCGCGAGGAAACTAGATTCTTCATACAAGAAATGGATATGTGGGTAGCTAAGGGGCTAAAGACTGAGGAAGCGATGTCTAGAGCATTGGGAGGCTATTCTGTACGAATCAGGCGCTCAACTGCGATGCGTAGTGTTAATGAGTCAGTACGTAAGACTAACAGAGCCTTAGCTGATGAGTTGGACAATGCTCTTAACAGAGTTGAGAAGGCCATTTCTGAAACAGATGACGTTCTTCGAAACAGCATTCCCAAAGCAACCAACGAGATGGCACCAGAGGGATTAGTACTCCAACGCCAAAAGATGTGGGACGATGCATATGACACCTACCGAGAGGGACAGGTGGCGCGTCTTTCTAAAGAAGGTATTGTTGACGTAGGCGTTACTGGTGGCGAGCTACGCGCTGGCCTCGGTCTTACCACGGAGAAGGGCTTTGATGATATTATTACAGCAGTAGATGGTATTGCAGCGAATAACGCTCCCGCTACTTGGTATATGTCAAAGATGGCTGATTCAGGAGCCTTGTCGAGCCTAACCAAACGGCAGGCTCTAAAGAAGTTTGTTAGTAAAGACTCGAAGGAGGCTATGACAGATTGGGTTCGAAGAGTTAAGCAGCAACGGCTAGATGATAGTGCTGTTGCTCTCGAATATGCTCAGGCTGAGTCTGACCGTATTATGATGAACTACTTCATGACAGGCGACTTAGACTTTGTTATGCGATTTATGATGCCTTGGCAGTTCTGGGTAACTAGAGCGTGGCCTCGATACATGGAGATAGCTGCTCGTAAGCCCCACTTGGCTGCTTTCTATAACAAGATGCAGAGTGAGGTTACGAAGGAAGACTCTCCTCTCTTGAGATTACAGGGTAAGATTCCTCTCCCCTTCTTAGGCCCACTTACAATGGGGCTAGGTATGGCACACTTTGACCCCTTCAAACTTGTTATTCCTGATGACTTCACACGAGATGTTATCTTCCAATCAGACCTAGAAACTCGGTATGGTAAATTCAACGCTGCTACTGGTCGCCTCGGTATGGGTATCAACCCAATGGTGGATGTGGTAGCAAGTTTCTCTGGTCTTAAAGCCGATAATCCTTTTGCTCAGTCCTTGTCAGGGCCACCGTTTGAGGCTATGTCCAATGCTATTCTACAGCCAGCACTCGTGGCGTATGCTCAGATAACAGGCACAGACCGAAGGCTGCTTAGGCACGAACCTAGAGTTATCAATAGGATTGGGCAAGAGATGTGGGCCATTATGTTCAATGAGCAGGGCAAGTTCACACAGGAGCAATATCATGAGGCTATCATTGAGTGGAACGAACAGTTCCCTCTTACCTCGAATCCGTTTAAGCAACTGGCTGTTAACCCCGTTCTGACAAATGACTTGCTTAAGGAAGCATATGACAACACAGTTTCTCGCTTGCTAGTTGAGCAGAATCTCAGTATTTGGACGGGGCTTAGTGTGTCGTTCACTCCCCCAGGCTATCTTGAGGGTATAAAGTTTAAGGACGATATCTCAGACATTCTTAGTGAGGCGTTTAACCAAAATGCACAAGGCAATACGGAGCCTCTGGAGAAGCTACAAAACGACCCCGACTTTATGAATGCGTTCATAAGCAGGCCCAGTAAGATTACTGAGCATGAGGCGCAGCGTTGGCTAGCTCGTAATGAATACTTTACTCAGATTAACCAGATAGATGATGAAATGGATGCTGAGATTAGTAATCTAGCAGCATTTGACCCACAAGTAAACAAGCTTGAAGATGACGCTAGAGTACGAAAGGATGCTATCAAGGTACAGGTTCTTGATAAGTTTGATCTTATTGAGGAAGAGTTGATATCACCACGATACCTCCAGTCTGATATTGGTCGTATATCCCTTGACTTGATGCAGGGCGTCATGACCCCAGCGGAAGCTGTGAAGGCATTTTCAATATCAGTGTCCCGACAACTATCCCCGCTGCTTAGTATAGACCCTCAACAGTTTGAAGACTCTGATGGGGTCATTGATTGGGGCGCTTATATCTTGAATCTACAAGAGTTGCAGCGTGGTATCCCTGAGCCGTTCCTTGAGGAAGCGCAGAAGTGGCGGCGTAGGGATGCGCTACCAATCGAGGCCATTAAGGATGCTTGGGATGAGCTATTCATTGGTATGGTTTTCAATGGTATCAACGAGATAAACAAGACACTCAGCAAGGAAGACCGCTCTGCTGGTATATCTGACTGGATTAAGAAGGCTCAGATGCCTACAGACAACGACCTTCTCCAATGGATTGGAGATAGGTACACACGCTTGAATCCGACTATCGTTCGTGACGTACTAGAGAAGGAATGGCTACCCTCGTTTGAGATGCGTCAGCAGCTTAGTGACGACAGCAAGCTATTGCTTCTACGTGAGAATGAACAGAAGTTCCGTAGTGCTAATACAACGCTGATTAACAAGAATAATGTAGATGAGTATGAGGCTGCTCTTGATGAGTTTGCTACTTGGAAGTTTGCTCGTGATCGTGGGTTGTCCACAAGTAATCTCTGGACTGAGCTTATTGAGAAATATTGGGGTTCAGGCCCAGAGTCGGCAAATGCAATCAGGCGAATAACCGAAATAGAGAGCAGGATACAGGGCATTCTTAGGAATGCGACTGGGACAATAGACGAAATCATGGAGGCGAATCCAGAACTTAGGCGTCTTGTTGAAGAGAGGCAGGAACTGGAACAGCTAATCATAGATGAAGAACGCTTGGATAACACGAACAACGGACGGACAGGAGGCTTCGTTAGCTCTGGTGGGGGTGGTGGTGACGACGATAGCGTGTTCACAGCAGGAGGCGTGGGAGTAATACTCGCTCGCGGTAAGAAGGAGTGGTTTATTGAGATAGGAAAAGCACTTGAAGAAGGGAGGCAGATGGAACCAACGATAGCAGCAGAGATGTTTGCTATCTTCCGTAGGCATTCTCTTGGGTTCCGTAGTTTCAATTCGTGGCTTAAGGCTGCATATACACAGTGGCTTGGAATGGGTAAGCCTGGGCGGGGCATCCTTTCAAACCTACTTGGGCAGGCAGCTAAGCAATTGAGCCCTGGTGAGACTACATCAATTAATGAATAGCGTTGACAATTTAGCAATTGTTAGTTATAATAAAAATAGAGCTAATAGAGTTCGCGCCTAGTTTTTACCATTACTAGCCGGATGACTATCAGGAGGTTTGCTGTATGGCAAAAGAAGAAGGAAAAGAAAAGGGGAAAGAAGTTACCAAAGAGGATATGGATTCTCTTAGGTCTGAGCTAGACACGAAAGTAGCTGCCGCTAATCAACGAGCGACAGATGCCGAGGGTAGAGCCAGCCAAGCCGAAGCCAGGGTTGTAGGGAAAGACTATGATGTAGACCTACCAGACGCTGACGAAGACTTGACCTCAGAGAAACGCTCAGAGTTAACAGGAGCGTTGCGAAAAGGTAAAGAGGCCCAATCCAACCTAACCCAAATCGTACCTATGCTCGTAGAACAACAGGCCAAAGCTCTGGCCCTAGAAGTTGTCCTTGAGTATGAAGCCAAGACTGATATTGAAACTATCAAGTCTCGAATCAAGGCTGGCGGTACACCAGCTAAGATGGAGTCCATCGCACGAGAAATTTCTCTGGAGTACAAGGAGAAAGCAATCGAGGCGAAGGCTAAAGGCGAAGGTGATGATGATGACAACGCAGACGAATCTGGCTCCACCAGAAAGTTTGCAGAAGGGGGAGGTAAAGGTGGCGCAGGCCCAAATAAAATCCTAAAAGACATTGATGATATCGATGTTGACAGTCCAGATGCTCAAAAGGATTTGGACGCTCTTTATGAACAGCTTGCAGTTAAGGTTTAATGGTAGAAAATAAAATTGTTTAAGTTCTCTTAGACGCGAATTCGGTGATAAAATATGACAACAGAACTATATGCAACTGCTGGTTTAACCGTCGAAGGCAGACGCTGGTATGAAAAGCAGCTTCTACTACGAGCGGTTCCCAAGTTTAGTTACAATAAGTATACGTTTAAGAAAAATATTCCTCGTCATGGGGGTCATAACATTCAGTTCCGTGAGTTTACTCGTATCCTGCCAGCGGCAGCGGTCACGAGTGATCCTACGGCTCTAACTGAAGGTACTCCTCCTGGCGAAACGAACGCAACGTTCCGCGAAGTCAACCTCACTATCTCACAGTATGGGCAGTTTGCCTTCCTGTCAGATGTTGCAATCACTCAGTCCCAAGATGACCTGATACGAGAGTATTCGGCTAACTTCGGTGACTCGATGGGTGATGGTATTGATAGGCTTGCTCGCACAGCGTTTGCAGCGATTACCACGGTTCAGTTTGCTTCAACAGCAACGTCTCGTGGCGCTGTAGGTTCGGGTATGACTCTTACCGCTGCGGAAGTTCGAGAGGCAGTTAGGACGCTACGGCGTAATAACGCCCCAGAGATTTCTGGTAGTGGGTATGTTGCGATTATCCACCCCGATACGTGGTTCGACTTCATTGGTGACAGTGACGTTGTGAATGCGTATCAGAATGCAGGCCCACGCGGGGAGAGTAACCCTCTCTTCACTGGTGATCTGTTCCGCTGGATGGGTGTTACGTTTGATGTTACGTCAAACGCTGCGTTTATCCAGGCTATTTCCGCGAATAACTCTCCTGGACTTAGTGGTGCCGCAGTATATCAGACAGTCGTATTCGGTGATCAGGCGGTTGGTGCAACCACCTTGTCTGCTCACTCGATGTCCCTCCACTTCAAGCCTCTTGGTGCAGGGGGTACTCAAGACCCTCTAGACCAGTTTGCTACTGTAGGTTGGAAGGCAGCTTATGTGGCTGGTGTGTTGAACAACGCCTTTGGTGTTGTGATTGAACATACCACTTCCACGAGTCAGAACGGCGCACAGCCTGTCTAATAGGTATGTGTTTAGCGGGAAGGGGATGCGTTTACAGAGGCGAAAGCACTCTTGAAGGTCGCTTAACAGGGTTAAAGGCCCATGCCCCTTCCCAAATAAAGGTGAAATAAAATATGGCACTATTAACATTCGGACAGGTGAAAAATCCTAATGCCTTGTTTGCCATCCTCACAGATTTGCTTACGGATATAGCTGCCATTAGAACTACAATTAATGCTCTAGTCGTAGATACAGCAGATCAGAGGGTAGCAATCGAGCAAGGTCTTGTTGACTCCGCTGCTTCAAAGGCAGAAGTTGATAAGTTGTTCACAGATGTAACAGCAGTAGAGGCAATCGTAGATGCTGCGTCTCATGCTACTACGTCTATTACAGCAGCCCAGACAGCGGCACTAACCCAGGCTGCAACTGAGACGCAGACAAGTTCAGCGGTAGCTGCTTTGCTTACACGTCAGGGTGACGCAAAGAGTAATGATAAGGCGATTAAGTAATGGCACTCTTATCTAGAGGCCAAGTAGGAAATCCAATAGCGTTACATGCTATCTTGTCTGATCTTCTAACAGAGATTACAGACTTGAAAGTACAGGCTGATGCTTTGGTTATTGATGTAGCTGACCAAAGGGTGTCTATTGAGCAGGGTCTTGTAGACTCGGCAGCGTCTAAGGCTGAGATTGACAAGCTGGTTACAGATATTACCAATGTCGAAATTGAAACTGACGCTGGTACGCACGGTACTACAGCTATAACAGCGGCTCAAACAGCCAGTCTGACCCAGGTAGCAACAGAGACTCTGACAGGAGTAGCAGCAGCATCCACTATCATACAGCAACAGCAATTTGAAGGTGCAACAAACGACCCAGCAATCAAACGATAAGGAGAGAGAATGATATGGTAAAAGCAAAAAATAAAGACCAGACGGCAACCGAAGTAATTCACCAGGAGGAGCCCACCGAGGAACCAGAGGTTCCAGGCGAAGAGACAGACGCTATTACACAGATTGCAGACAGTCTTCGTGCTATCGCTGAGAAGGAGACTGTTGATAAGAAGACAATTGATACACTCTCAAAACAGATAGGTGGGTTGAGTGAGGCTAGCCAGAAGGTTCTTATGGACTCCCCTCTTATGCGAGATATCACTGAGAAGGCTAGTCATAGCGAAGATATTGTAGGTAATATGAAACCTGGGGAAGCTTACAAGGTTGGCCCTATTAGCTTTAAAAAGCCTTGGCGTGTGGATGACCTAGAGCAGTTTGAAAGAATTCCTTTCTCAAGCACACGTAGGGAAGAATGGATGTGGAATGGAATTAGGTTTGTCTTTGAAGAGGACGAGACGTATCACATTCCAGAGCCATTTCATACTATGATTATGACTCACCGTTCTGACCAGAAAGCAGCAAGGGCTGATATCAAGAACGGTTTCGGTATGGGCTTCAAACAGCTTAGCGCCGAGGGGTGGGCTGGTAAAGAAGCCGAGGATAAAAAAGGAGAATAAGAATGGACAACCCTAAGATCGTTCTTGATATGATAGTCCGCAATTGTGCGGATTATGTTACAGATGCGCTTGATTCCACATTAGGCCATGTTGACTACTACGTAATCGGACTCGGTGGCAAGTCTGACGACAACACTGAGAGTGTAGTAAGAGAGTGGCTCAGAAATAACAAGTTTGGCAAGGGTAACAAGTCCCTCGTTTTTGATATTGAATGGGAAGATGACTTTAGCAAAGCACGTAACACAGTATTAGATGCTACCAAGGAGCATTTTCCTGACTCAGAGTGGTTGTTCTGGTTTGATGCAGATGATGTAATTCTAGCTAAGGAAGACTTCCATAACCTTATCAAGACCTTCAATTGTGATGTTATCAATATGCCCTATTTTTATCAGAAGGATGATAAAGGTCAGGTAGTTGTATGGCACGAAAGAGAACGGCTCGTTAAGTTGTCTCTCGGTTGGACGTGGATTAGACCAGTCCATGAGACTCTCTTTACCCCCACACCACATAAGGCAATCTATACAGATAAGGTAGTTATCGACCACGATGCAGACCTAGTAGGTAAGGCTCGCGGCCCTCGTAATAAGGATATCCTCTTCAAGTATATGGCAGAGCATCCAGAAGATCAGCGTGTTAAGTTGTACGTTGGACACAATTTCTTCTCTGCTGAGAAGTGGGAACAGGCTATCGAGTACTTTGCTGATTATGCATTTAACCCTGAGAACGAATTAGAAGAGTGGTCAGCATTAATCTTTGCTGGCCGAGCAGCGTTCCAGCTTAAGGAATATGATGAGGGTGTTAAGTGGTTCTCGCTAGCAATGAACCTACGCCCAGAGTGGAAGGACTCCTACATTGGGCTGGGTATGTGTAATACAAAGCTAGGCAACCATGATGCAGCCGTTGACTTCTTCAAGACCTCAGACGACAAGACTAAGCCTCCTTCTGTGTTGTTCATTGTCGAGAGTGAGTACACTTGGAACAGATGGTGTTATGAGCATGAGTCACTCGCCTCTATAGGTAAGACTCAGGAAGCTTACGACGTTACAAAGCTAGCACTAAAAGTAGACCCTGACCATGTAGGCTTTACATTCTGGAACCATGGCTACATGGAAATGTTGGCTGCTGAGAAGTCAGTTAAGGCCATCGAGCATCTGTGCTATACCCTGCTTAGGCGTGGTGATGGCGTCAGGGCATTACGTCTCCTAAAGGATTGCGTCCCTTGTAACATTTATGAGGAACAGCGTATCAAGGACTTGGAAGCCTATGTCAAGGCTTCTATGGAGCAATTGTTTGACCCAACAGGAGAGCTATTCACTGTACTAGGCACAGCATACAACGATGAACTGGAAAAGAAGGGCATGGGTTGGATTGACCTACATCGTGGTAAGCTACGTGTTCAGGCCATTATGGTATTGCTAAAGAAACATGTAGAGAAGGCCAGGGCAGAGGGCAAGGTTCTTAAGGTAGTAGACCTGGGCTGCTCTATTGGCACAATGTCATCTATCTTCGCATTTGAATTTGGCAAGGATATAGAGATAGTTGGAATCGACCAAGAACAAAGTTCTGTTGAAATAGCACAGCGCAACGCAAAGAGATGGAAGCAGGATAATGTTAAATTCATTACTGCTGATGTGACAGATATCAACGTCATGGAAAAGATTATAAAGGA